>Ga0123352_10021029_pt1 | contig 10398 bp, 10 predicted proteins | sample TergutLab28metaG_FD_89700 | JGI IMG/M metagenome (GOLD analysis project Ga0123352, IMG submission 89700) | Labiotermes labralis P1 segment gut microbial communities from Petit-Saut dam, French Guiana - Lab288 P1 | ecosystem: Host-associated > Arthropoda: Insects > Digestive system > Gut ... | reverse complement strand
TTGCTTGGTACTTCCTCTCCCGTAACTGATACATGGGTTTCAGCCATAAGCTCCATTGCGAAATTAATGCTGTCTTCGAGCAACAATCTCTGTCCGTCAATTGCGAGTTCTTCTACGATTGAAAGCGATTCAACGGCTGTCTCCGTTAAGACGGATTCTTCTCTCATCACACTTTCATAATTATTACTTTCCCATGCACTTGTCATGTTTGCGGCAATTGCAAACACCATAAGCAAACTTAAAGATATTGCGATGATTTTTCTCATCAATTTTGCCATTATAGTCCCACCTTTGAAAATTTTCGCCGGTATAGAAATGCGCATCTTTTGTTTTTACTACCATAATATGTATCGACAAAAAACAAAAATACCTTAACTTTTTTGACATTGTTATTCACGCAACGCTAAATTATTATCAAAATTACATTATAAAGCCATAATAATGCATGAACTGCATGAACAGCACTACAGAAATTAACATGTAAAGATACGAGACACTTATTTAAACTTTGATATCAAAAAAAAGCCGCCATTATCCCAAATGAGGGACAATGGTGGCTTCGGTTTTAGGATGCTTTACTAACAGGCGATTAGCTTTCCCAAAACGGAATTTCTCATTACGACATCCACCTTATGGATAGCCCTGAAAAAAGCCTCCCGTTGCCCAACGATAATTACTTTCTCCCGGGCACGGGTTATGGCTGTATAAATAAGATTCCGTTGAAGCATGATATACGCCTCATTGAGAATGGGGATAATCACTACGGGGTACTCACTTCCCTGGCTTTTATGAATCGTGGTTGCATATGCCAAGTCAATAGAGTTCATTTCCTCCGGTCCGTACACGGCTTTTCTGCCGTCGCCAAAGTCAATTAACACTTCATACCCACCATTCCGGTCTTTTTCAATATACCTGATACGCCCGATGTCGCCATTGGATATGTCGCCGTTGTTTTCGGTCTGCATAACTTTGTCAAGCAGACGAAAACGCTTGAGATTAACGACAATCTCCGGTTTATTGGCTGATGCCGGGTTTAGAATGTTTTGAATGTCTTTGTTCAGTGCGTTTACACCACATACACCTTTTATGCGCAGAGGAGATAATATTTGTATCTCATCCGCCGCATTAGTTATTCCACTCGACCGTAACTGTCTAACGGAGTCGCAATAGAGTTTTTTTACATACTCCGCTGCTTCGTTTGGGTTTTTTATATCCACAAACTCGAAATCCGCACCGTACATCAACCCTGCTCCTTTGTTTTTGAGTATTGCATGAGCATTGAGGTTGATTCTGCTGTTTTTTGCTTGACGGTGGACTATATTTAGTTTTGTGATAGGTATTGCTCCGCATTGTAGCAATTCCCGTAATACATTTCCTGCTCCTACGGATGGGAGTTGATTAGCGTCTCCTACCAATAGCAACTTGGTTGATGGTTTCATGTTTTTGAAAAGCATGTATGCCAAATTCATATCGACCATTGAGGCTTCGTCAACAACCAATAAATCCGCTTCTACCGAGTTATTTGCTACATCGCTGTCCTCTCTAAGACCAAGAGTGCTGTGAAGTGTAGCCGCATCCGCGCCGACGCTCTCCGATAAACGCCTTGAAGCTCTGCCGGTTGGTGCGGCGAAGGCAACGCTACCGCCAAACATTTTTTTATAGACGGCTAATATAACCTTTACAACAGTCGTTTTCCCCGTTCCGGGTCCTCCTGTGATTATGGATATATTATTGGATACTGCCATTTTAACAGCTTCACGTTGCTTATCAGCAAGTGTTATTCCGCAAGCATTTTCCGCTTGAGAAATTATTTTGTCTACATTGCTTTTAACCGGCACAGACCTAATCATTGCTTTTGCAAGTAAAGCTGTTTCATGTTCCGCTATAAAATTTTTTGGCAAGTAAACACGCCTGTTTTCTTCGCGTAAGCGTCCACTCAAAACCAAATTAAGCATTTCTTTTTGGATTGCGTTATCCGCCGTACCGATGCTCAGTAGTATCGCCGCGTTTTTACATAACTCATCGCTATGCAAAAACAAATGCCCTGACTGCTGGGATTGACTTAAAGTGTATATAGTGCCTTGGGCAATACGGTGTGTGTCGTCAATTGAAATACCGTTTTTACGCGCCATTTCATCCACTGTTTTGAAACCGAACCCTGCAATATCGCATAAAACGTAGGGGTTGTCTTTAACAATTTCCACTGCTTGCGCCCCATAAGCCTCAAATATTTTTTCAGCTTTCTTAGGGGTCATGCCATAGGGGGCCAGTTCGGTCATTATATCCCTTAGACCGACGCTTTCCTTATAACTCTCCATGATGGATGTAAGTTTTTTCTCGGTGATTCCCGGCACTTCCAATAAGCGTTTCGGCTCATTGTCGATTATATCCAAAGAAAAAATGCCGAAACGGTCAACAATTGCTTTGGCTGTCTTATCGCCAATACCTTTGATTAAGTCGAATGCCAGATAAGCAATTATCCCCTCTGCGATTTTTGGGCGGATTATTGAGTAGCTTTCAATTGAAAGCTGTGTACCATATTTACCGCTGTTATCCCACTTGCCAGACAACTCAATTTCAACACCGTCAACAGTTGGTAAACGGTTGCCAACGGCTGTAAAAGCAGTCATGCCGTTTTTTGGTTTATATTTGCTCCTCGCTTCAACTGGAATGGAATTTCCGTCGTCTGTCTTGTATGAAGCGATGGTAAAGCCGGTCTGTTCACTGAAAAACAAAGTTCTTTCATGCAGGCATTTTATATTCATAGACTCCTCCTCATTTATAGAAATTCATTGCCATTGTTGCCAATGTCATGTTTCTTATTTCATCCCATTCAGACTCAAAATTAGGAAAAAGTTTGGGACTTTGTTCTTTCAGATAGTCAATCGCACCTAAACAGCAGCTTAATGTCATTTGATTGCTGTAATCCATATTCGGCAAGTGCGGAAAATTCAGGTTCTTGCAATAGAATCGCAAATTTTCATCAAGCCTTATTTCCAAACCGGCAATTCCATTGTATATCACAATGTTGTTTTCGGGATTCATATAGAGATATTGGTAAAGAACAAGGATGTCTTCCAGTTCTTTTAACATAGTCTTAGAGCGCATAACTTAACCTCCTTGCGAGCTACGCCGCAACATCCGTAGCTGAAATATCAACACTGTGAACATGGTTTCTTTTCGTTTTCCAACGATGTAAGAAATAATCGTCCACACCGACCAGCGATTTATCGTCCCATACGGTTGATGATACTTTGAACCCATGAGAAGACAGTTTCTCTCGCAGTTTTGTTGCGGATTCGCCGGCTTGTTTGTCGGTCAGTTTTTTAATATCAAAAGCTTCGATAACTTCAACCGTACCGTTTGTTTTTAGGCATGAAAGCAGACTATCAAGTCCGCTTAAACTCTTTGCGCCCGGCAGACAAATAAACGTATAGCGGGTTAGGATATGTGCTACCGTACCCTTCAAAGAGCCGTCTGTAATAAATACCCGCTTTGCCGTCGGGTCTCCGATAAAATGAATTGGTGAACCGGATGATGTCCCGCATTCCAAGTCATTTGAGGAAAACCAAATATATTTTCGCCCGTTTACAGGATTGTTCAGGCGGATTTGCATACCTGCTATTTTTCCGTCAATCCCGCACACAGGAATTACAATGCCCGGTGCTTTCAGTTTCATATTCCATTCGCCGTTTTCCTTATAGAAACCCGGTACGCCATCAAGGGTACAACCACTTTGCAATAGTCTCACGCATAGTTGCCGTTGCCCGAAGGCCGGTACGCTTTTGTAGTTGAACTCGGCAATATGCTCTTGAGTCAACCCCCGAGCCAAAAGCTGTTCCCTATGCGGAGCTGCCAGTGTTAGCAAGGACAGAAGCATTGAATAAGTTTGATGTAAGGTGTTGTTATCCGCGCGACTTGTTGGTTGTATAGCAGGGACGTTATTATCAACAGTCACCGCTGTACTGCACCCTAATATCTCGAAAATCTCCCGATAAGCGTCTTTATTGGGGATATCGTGAATTTTTGCATATAACTCCACCATGCCGCCTTTTTTTCCACAGCTATTACAGCGGTACACGTTTTTTGCGGCATTGAGATTCAGCTTGCCTTGTTTTTTACAAAAAGGGCAATCTGTGTCCATGTTTCCGCTGTTTTGGTTATCGTAGCGGATTCTTAAATCTAAAATCTTGGCAACTTGCCGGATTGTAAAAGGAAAATTCTTTGTCATCGTGATTCCTCCTCGTGCTTGTTTTGTAAGTCAGGTCTTAAAAATTGCCTGTGCCGCAGAGAGCGTCAATCATTCTCGGGTGGTTTTCGCAGTCTTTGTTGATACAGGAACTGCACATACCAAAACATTGTCTGTCGTCAATGCAATGTTCATAACCGCATCCCACGCAATTTTCTCCGTATTTATCACAAGTTTTCATCATGACTCTTCCTTTGTTTGACGAAGTACACTTATGAGTTCAGTGGCAGACAGAAGTAATTTTTTTCTGTCTGAGACGTAATCCCTAATTACATCTGCTTGGCAGTTGACTGTGTTTTTACCGCGGAACATATCGGTAAATTCATCAAACTGTCTGGCGTACTCTACTAACTCCGGATTTCCGTCGAGATATTTAATCCACAACAGACGATACCAGTCGGTTAGCATTGCAACATGAAACTTGTGGCAATTAAGAACCATATGGTCTACCGGCTGACCTTTTTTGACGGAACCGCCGACAGCGTTTCTTTTACTTTTTTGATAATGGTTTTCTATGGTGTCAAGTACACCGAAAGCTTCCACCTTGGCATACATGGCGGAAAACCGCCTATCTCCTTTTGAAGAGCATTCAAGCACTTTTTTCTTATTCATCAAATTCATTCCTTTCTTCGATTTTTAAGAAAAAAATGAGAACGGTAAAAGCCTTTGGCTAAAACCATTCTCATTTTTTGTGTTTACTGCAATTGCAAAAACTTATGGTTCAAGGAAACTGTTATTCCGTTAAAATCAACTGAATACTCCCGAATCCACCAGAACCTTGTAAATCGCCTCTGCGCTTGTGCCTTTAAAATCCGGCAATAGCGTGAGCAGTTCTTCTTTATTCTCTTGCGTCAGCAATACCGGCGGGTATTTACTTCCGTGGAGATAGATTATTTCCCAATCGGAAATATCCTTGCCGGTAGTACCGTTTGCGAGATTTACACAAACATTAATGCTTGCGCCGTTGAACACAACAGCGTCCACATTCGGTTCATCCATTGCTTTTTCAAAAAACTCTGAAATAAGCTTGTGCAAGGATTTTTCTTTTAAAGTCCTTCCATGCTCGTCAATAACGAACACAAGTATTTTCTTTGGGGGTTTCCCCAATGTAACCACCACCTAACTACCATAAATATTGCATAATCAGGATTCGGTTGCAACAAAATACGCATCCATACCTTTGTTAATAATTTCCTGAACATGAGATTTTATGGTATCCAGCACCACCCACATGTTGTTCTTGGTTATTCCAACAGCGGTTTCGGCTCCAATTACCAGCACAGGTATCTTAAAATTGGCTTTGCCATTTCCAATGCGTATCCCAAATTCAATTGTTACCCCGTTCAACGTCAACGCGCCTAACCTGCGGGTTTTATTCTTTTTTTCAAAGGCTAAGGTAAAGTCGATGGGTACACCGAGAATGAAAACATCCGTTCCTTCGTAGAGGTCTTGTTTTGCGGTACTGAATTTGACGGCACCGATACCCCATTCGCGTTTTGCGAATGAAGAAACCGCATCCACTACATCTGATTCAAATTGGTGACCACCGGCATTGAAGAAAAAATTATTATATATACCCATTATAAACCCTCCGTTTTTAAGTTGGTAGTGTCAAATTTTTGTGCTGAAAATTGAGTTTATCGTTTAAAAGGCTAGGAAGAATCGGGATTCTGTTTCATACAGGGTTTTACCCCCCTATTTACAGGTATGCAACCGTTGGTTGCGCCCCTTCAAACCGCTTGTTTACTGAGTTTAACAACGGTAATGCCCCAAATGCGATAAACCTTCTTTCATAAGTCACTTTACACTACCTTATGGTTATACATACCTAACCAACGATATCATATAAATAGCATTATTACAATGTTAAGCTGCTCAATCTAAAATGTTGTTGACATTTGAGTTAGGCCGTGCTAACATTCTGCTGGTTAGTTTAGGCTAACACAAAATCATTTAAGAGGGTTTTTTATATGTACATTATATTTATGAGCCTATTGGCGGGTGTAATCGGAATGGGGCTTGGGGGGCTAATTACCTCTCTTTTCGGAAGCCGGACAGATAAAATGGTTGGTATATTTTTATCTTTTGCCGGCGGCGTTATGATTAGCATTGTATTTCTTGAACTAATTCCGGAAGCCTTAGAATATTCAAATATAGTCGTTGCTGTTATCGGTTTAATTTTGGGTGCTGTGTTGGTATGGGTTCTTAATAAGGTTATGGACAGTGTTTCAGGTTTAAATAAAACCGGATTGCACGAAAATTATGCGGAGTATTTTCATTCTAGCGATGTTATTACAAGAAAAAAGAGTATGCTTCGTTCGGGAATTATTATGCTTATCGCAATCGGCTTGCATAATATCCCCGAAGGGTTGGCGTTGGGTGCGGCAGGACACCATGATTTAAGCCTTGGAATAACGCTTGCAATTATTATCGGGCTTCATAATATTCCCGAAGGTATGGCTGTTTCCGCGCCACTGATTGCCGGAGGATTTTCTAAAATAAAATCTGTTTTATTAACGCTGCTGATAGGCACAACAACCGTTATAGGCGCAATAGCGGGGGTGCTTATCGGCGGAATATCCGATATCGCTGTTGCAATTTCATTTTCCGTTGCAGGGGGTGCAATGCTGTATGTAGTGCTTGGCGAAATCATACCGCAAACCATCGTTACAAGCAAAGACCGTGTTCCGACAATATTTTTGCTTGTAGGTATTATTATAGGAATGTTGTTTATAGCAATATTTTAAATAATACTTTCAAGGTTACATAGGCAATTAATCCAATGCTCCGCGGTATGATTTAATGTGTTTTTTAATCTTTTTCATTGCCCAATCGAAATGACTGGAGGTTGCCGAAACGCAATAACTACCCAGTGTACTTGTACCCGTCCAAGAAAAATGTTTTTTTGCAAAAAGCTCGTCATTTGTGAATGGCTCAATCATAGCCATTACTTTTATATGGCTTTCTTGCAACATTTTTTTCGATTGTTCGTAAGGTGTTGAAAGATGAACCAATACATCACGCAAGTTTTTATCGCGTGTCCAATGTGCTTCTTTTTGCTTCTGTAGAAAATCATCACCAAAATTAAAAGTTGCGTTCTGTTCTTCCTCAGTCATGGAATCTATTAATTTCCATAGGTTATCAGACTGTTCATTTGCGGCCTTTATCAAATCTGCCTTTATTGTAGGTCTTGACATGGATTTGCCCTCCTTGAAAATACTTTGTACAATTACTGTATCACAATAAATATGACAGCAGTATGTCATATTTCATAGAAACATATATTATTTCTTCATTAGACCTCAGACCCGGCATAATGCTGTGCCTGCGCATTCCAAAGTTCAAAATATTTGCCGCCCTTATCAGAAATAAGATTATCGTGGCTACCGCGTTGAATTACTTCGCCTCCGTGAAACACGGCAATATCATGACAAAAGCGGCAGCTACTTAACCTATGTGAAATAAACATGGTAGTTTTATTATCTATGATGTCATTAAATTTGCTATATACTTCAAATTCTGCAATAGGGTCAAGAGCTGCAGTGGGTTCGTCCAGTATTACTATCGGGGCGTTTTTATAAACTGCACGTGCAAGAGCAATTTTCTGAACTTCGCCGCCACTAAAAAACTCACCGTTTTTATCGGCATCTTTATTTAAATAGGTGTTCAAGCCATTAGGCAGCTTTGCTAAACGGTCGTCAAAGCCTACTTTCTTCAGGGCTTCTGTTACCATTTTTCTATCATAATCAGCTGATATTGCCACGTTTTGACCAAGCATCAGCGCGGAATACGCAAAGTCTTGAAACACTACGGAAAATAGAGATATATATTCTTCGTATTTGTATTTGTTTATGTCTATACCGTCCAATGTTATGCGACCTTCTGTGGGGTCATATAGGCGGCATAATAATTTTATCATGGTGGTTTTGCCGCTTCCGTTCATGCCAACTATGGCCAGCCGCTGATTTGGGGTAAATTTTAAGCTGATGTTTTTAAGTGCATATTTATCAGACCCCGGGTACATAAATGATACATTGTGAAATTCTATTGCGTAATTACCATTTGCGCGTGTTTCAATTGACTTATCCCCTATTAAGTTTGCCTTTGGTAAATCCAAATATTCATAAGCCATAGCCAAATACGGCGCGTTTTCCCGCATCAATGATACCTGAATTATAATGCTTGCCATCGCCGAAGAAAAAGATGTAACCGCGCCTACAAACCTGGTAACTTCGCCTATATCATACATACCTTCCAGTGCCCGGAGTCCAATTACCAAGTATGCAAGCACCATAAAAATTGCACTGACGGCATTTGATACGCCACGGTTTACACATTCGATTTCGCCGTAGCCGTGCCTAAACCAGCTTTGCATAGTTTTTACCGCGCGCAATATAGGGTTATGCATATTGTAAATGCGTATATCCAGTCCACCTTCGTTTTTAAGCACGAATGTCCAGTCATAGTACTGAGAAAGCCTATTGTCACGGGCACGCTTATTATAAAAATTTTGCATTATGCGCAAAATATGCTTCGCCATTAAAACGGAGACCAAAGAAGGAACAGCAACAGAACAGACCAGCAGTAAAATTAAGACCGTGTTAGATGTAGCAAATGTGTTGCCCGACGGCACAAAAAACATGCCCGACAGCAAAACCGCCGCGCTTATAAACATTATTACATTTCCTACCAGTGTGGGAACGTTCCACGACAGCCGATGCAATCCCATTCCGCTGGATTGAGATTTTGAGGCTATATCTGCCCTAAGCCCGTTCACATCTGCGTCTTCGGCATTTGCGTAGTCCATGTTACAGAAGTGCTTGCAAAACAGAATCTCACGTCGCTCCCACAGTGTGTAGCAACCGCGCTTTATTCTTACATGTTCAATAATGCGCGTAATCAAATTAAACAAAAACACTTGACCAACGGCAATTACAACATATGTGATTATTCTATTAACATCGCGCCCTCCTGCAAGTTCGCTTATTACAAGAGATGAGAAAAATAAACTAAGTAATGGGCTTATTACCCACATTGCGTTGGTTACACAGTTTAAAAAAATATCGCCGGGCAATAAGCTATTTTCTATTTTTATGCCGCGCAATGTGTAACTAATGGCTTCTTTTATTGTAACTTTCTCAGTGCCATCACGGAATCTTTTCATTTCTTTCCTCCCTGTAATACGATGCCTGCACGCTGAACATTTCTGCGTACTTGCCGCCCTTTGCCATAAGTTCGTCATGTGTGCCTATTTCTGCCAGAATGTTGCCGTCCAATAAAATGATCCTATCGCAAAAACGTGTGCTGGCAAGGCGGTGCGAAATATAAATAGAAGTTTTGCCCTCGGTTAAGGATGCATATTGCCGGTACATGTTATCTTCTGCAATGGGGTCCAGCGCGGCGGTAGGTTCGTCCAGAATTAAAAGTGGTGCGTCTTTGTAAAGGGCGCGGGCCAGGGCCAGTTTTTGCAACTCTCCACCGGAGAGTTCTATTGCGTCATCGTCCACCACCTTAACCAGGCGTGTGTTAACGCCATTTTCAAGAGTTTTCATTTTTTCCCACAATCCGGCTTTGATTAGGCAGTTGCGTACTTTTTCATCGTCGGTTTCTTCCGGCGCGCGCTGGGATATATTTGTTGATATATCCTCTGCCAGTAGAAACGAATGTTGGAATACAGCGGTAATACTTGATAAATAATCATCGTGGTTATAGTCTTTTATGTTTTTGCCGTTTGCGTAAATTTCGCCCTCGTCCGGTTGATAAAATCCGCATAAAAGTTTTATAAGGGTTGTCTTGCCTGCTCCATTCACCCCAACTATTGCAAGTTTCTCGCCGGGTCTAATTGTTAGGCTAATATTTTTTAATGTGGGTTTTGGCTCTATTTCCTCTTTTTCTTCGTTTTCATGTGCCGGGTAGGTGTAGCTTATGTTTTCCAGTCTGATTTCCGGGGATGTATTGTAAATTTCTGCCCCATCTGTTTTTCTGGAAGTGTCCGGATAATCCAGCAACTCCCTCCTGTCACTTACTTCTACCGATGCACGAAACAGGCTTGTTGAATCGTTTAATATCCCAATAATCCAACCGGCCATTCCGCCTATTGCGGCAAAAAGCATTACAAACTCGCCAAGCCCAATTTGGTCGGCAAGCAA
>Ga0123352_10021026_pt1 | contig 10398 bp, 8 predicted proteins | sample TergutLab28metaG_FD_89700 | JGI IMG/M metagenome (GOLD analysis project Ga0123352, IMG submission 89700) | Labiotermes labralis P1 segment gut microbial communities from Petit-Saut dam, French Guiana - Lab288 P1 | ecosystem: Host-associated > Arthropoda: Insects > Digestive system > Gut ... | reverse complement strand
CATTCTGTCCCGCTTGGGCTTGAGGTGGTTGACGGGCATTTTTCCGTACATCGTGGGTTAAATTACACGGGCAATCTTTCTGCCAGTTTTTTAATGGGAGAAGGGGGAGTTTTTACAGATTATATTAGAGTGCAAATTGCTCTTTTGCTAGATGGCGAAAGTCCCTTTGAAGTCAGCTCTATGAATATGGTTACAAGCCTTTATTTTCCGTCGTTTTTGACGCATGGATATGTTGCAAATACCTCTGAAATTGATGTGCGCTTTCCCCGCACGTACAAACTTGTGGTAGAAAATAATATTATCACAAATATTACTCACGAAAGCGTCTACGTCCCGCAAAACGGCTTTGTGGTGATTATGAACGAAAACACATTTGCCGGCAATTATCATTTGTTTTACATAGGACAGCGTGCAGAAATGGAATTTTATACCAGCGTCGACTATGCTGCTGTACACACTGCAATTTCGGGCGAAAACCGAATATTGCACCATGGTGAAATTCCTAATATTCCCGCAACACGTGCTACAGGGCGCAACCCACGCACTATTTTAGGGATTTGCCGTTACGGAGAAACTCTTTTCCTAATGACAATAGACGGACGCAATCATTCCATAGGTGCGACATTGGCAGAAGCGGCACATTATATCCGTGATTTTGGGGCATACCATGCCATTGCACTTGACGGCGGCGGCTCTACCACCATGGCGGCGGCTCGTCCTGCTGGAAATTTGGCTTTGGTGAACAGCCCGTCAGAGGGCACACAGCGCAATATTATCAATACCATTGGTGTTGTAAATCACGCACCCGTAGGCGACGTTACTAGCTTCGGGATTTTGGGGCAAGAAAGAATTGCGGTTGGCATCCCTGCAAGCATTAGCTTCATGGGGTTTGATGCGTATATGAATGCTGTAGACATTTCGGATGAAAATGTGAATATTTCGGTGCTTAACGGGGAACTTGTGTCGGGGAGCATAATTGCTCATTCCGCAGGCGATGTTCACGTCATTGCGAATTTTGGCGGTTTAACTACAACAACAGTTTTTGAAGCCATTGAAGTTGCAGAAATCACCACAAGCATAAACGTTTTGCCCGTTGGCTTTAATATCAATGCCTTGCCTAATTTCATAGGTATTGATAATTTTGGACGTAGGGTAAATCTTAATCCATCTCAATTACAGCTCCAAGTTTACCCAAATGTCGACAGTCCCGGCTGGCTCGGGGTTGCGGCGCATCACGCACGTTTATACATACCCGTAGTCGGCAATGCTTTGGAAAGAAGTACAACACCCATAAATGCCGCAAGTTTTTCGTCATACCCAGCAGGAATAAGCGGACGTGTTGAAATTTTTAATGACGGTGTTGCGGCACTTCACTACACATTTGCGGCGGCAAATATTTCACAGGCGGCATTTATAAACCTTGGAACGGACTTTGTGCAAGATGCATCTTATTTGAGTGTTTATGTGTATGGAAATAATAGCAACCACTGGTTGCGTGGAAATTTAATAGATGAAACCGGAAATGTTTTCACCATTGACTTTGTTCGCTCCATAGACTTTTTGGGCTGGCGGGAAATTAATGTAGCCGTGCCAAATGATGCCGTTGGGGCTGTGCGCTTATCTCGCATTTGGGCGGTGTCACTTTCGCAAGATTATAGCGAGGGAGGTTCAATTTTCATACGACCGCCTCAGTTTTTGCGTAGCGTTGCGTCAAATGCAGTGAATTTACCAGCCTCGACTGTTGCGGCAGACCCTTTGCGTGCTAACCTTGCTGCCCAGCAACAGCAAAACACTCTTGATATAGTATTAACACCGCAAAACATCCCTGAAAGTACAATACAAGGGCTTGCTATCGTTTCTTTGGATGCATCAAACGGCGGCATTTTGAGCACACACGCCCTTGGATGGCAAAACTTATTATATGAATTGCGTACGACCACCGCAGGCACTATTGTCATTCATACAAACACTTCGCCGCTTTACTACAATAACCAAAGAGAGTTTGAGTTGCTGCACAGCTTTTTGCAAAGCCTTTCTGCTAATGTATTTGTGATGTCTAATGGAGGGCAAAGTTCATGGGCGAGAATGGTTGACGGCGTGCGGTATCTAAACCTTCCCTATGACGGCAATGAAGCCTTACAGCTTCGCTTCGGTGCAGATGGTGTGCGATATGATATAGTGCAGTAAGCAAAGCTATTTTGAAAGGAATATCAACTAATGGAGGAAACAAAAACACAAAATAGCGGAGTCAAGACCATTTCGGTGGTTATGTTTTTGGTGCTGTTTTCCAAAATAAGCGGACTTGTGCGAGAGATGGTATTTTTAAGGCTTTTGGGCACAGAATCCGCCGAAGCTGCTGCATTTACTTTTGCGGCTTTAATACCCCGCCAATTTTTAGATGCTGCTTTTGCGGCGGCGATTTCCGCAGGGTTTATTCCCATATTCAACATTTATTTGGAAAAAAGGTCAAGAGAAGAAACTTTTGCACTTGCACACAACTTTATAAGTTTTGTGATGGTTATAACCATATCTATATCGGTTGTCGGTGTGTTTTTAGCGGGCTTTGCATCAAACATTTACTTTAATGCCGAGGATTATGAAGCCGCCGTGCTTGGTGCGCAGTTGTTACGCATCACTGTCTTTACGGTATTTTTGACCTCTACTGCTTTTGCTTTGACGGGGGTCTTGCAATCCCTCGGCGGGTTTTATATTCCATCCATAATGTCGCTTGTGTCAAATGGTTTAATTTTGGCTTTTGTGGCGTTATTTTGGCGTGAAGGCGGGGTTGTTGGTCTATCTATTGCATTTTTAATAGGAAATTTGGCACAAGTATTAATTTTTTGGATACCGCTTCGCAAAAGAGGTTTTCGATATAAATGGCGTTTAAATTTTAAGGATGAAGGGTTAAGGCAAATTTTGCGGCTTACACCGCTGGTAATGATAAGCTCGTGGCTTTTTCCGATAAACGGGCTGATTAACGGTGCAATAGCCAACAATCACAACTCGGCATACTTTGTTGAATTAAGCTCGGCTAATACTATTTTCATTGTGTTAACAGGGATGTTTATTTTGTCTGTTACAAATGTGATGTTTCCGAAGCTGTCCCGTGAAATTGCTAGGAATGAGAATAAAGAGGAGTTTAGTAAAGTTTTATCTACAACGCTTTCAGGCATGATGTTTATTTTGCTCCCAATGGCTGTCGGCATTTACTTTTTGCGTGTGCCAATTGTTCGCATTATTTACGAAGGGGGCGAATTTTCGGCATATGCAACCGAGCGCACTTCTTTTGCACTTGGCATTTTGTCAATAGGCATCATAGGCTACGGCTTAACAACAATTTTAAGCCGTGCACTTTTTGCAGACAAGGATGGCAAAACCCCCGCAATAATCACAATCATTGCAATTATAATTAATATTGCTATTGCCCTAATTTTTACAAATGCTCTTGGAATAGGCGGCCCGGCACTTGCGACGGCTGTTTCCATAAGCGTAGCAGGCTTTGGAATGTACGCAGTTGCAATAAAAAAATATCGCATTTTTGATACAAAGCAAGCAGCAAATTTCATAAAAATGATTCTGGCAACTGGCGTGATGTTTGTTGTAATATATTTTGTTCAACCGCTTTTAATAGGTATGCACGATATATTTGAAATTGCAATTATAACTACAACGGGTGTTTTGATATATGCCGTAGGTTCTGCGGCTTTGAAAATCAATGAAGCTCAAACTGCAAAAGGCATGATTTTAAGCCGCATTAGGAGGTCTGCGAATGAATAACAATAGCTATGAAGGCACAAAAGTATTAATGGCATTGATGGGCATGGAAATTGGCGGTGCCGAAACTCATGTATTAGAGCTATGCAAATCGTTGAAAAAACAAGGCTTGGACGTGTACGTAATGTCAAATGGCGGTGTATATGAAGCTGACTTGGTAGCGGCTGGAATAAAGCATTTTAAAGCTCCGTTGCATAATAAAAAACTACGGAATTTAGTTGCATCTTACCTTGGATTAAAAAGATTGATAAAGGATGAGGGCATACAACTGGTTCATGCTCATGCCCGTATTCCCGCATTTTTGTGCGGGAGGTTGCAAAAAAAGCTGCATTTTACTTTTGTCACAACGGCTCACGCAATGTTTAACAATGCTTTTGCCTATCGTATTTTGACCAATTTTGGCGATGCTTCTCTTGCGGTAGCGGAGGATATTCAAAAAAACCTAACAGAAAATTATCGCATGTCTTCTGAAAAAGTATTTTTAACCGTAAACGGTATAAATACGGATACCTTTGGTGCAGAGGTGGACTGCGGGCAGGTTTTGAGAGAATTTAACCTAGAGCCGCATCACAAAAAAATTGTAAATATTAGCCGTATGGACAAAGACATGTCTGATGCAGCACACAAACTTATAGAAATCGCACCAGAGGTGTATGCAAAAAATCCAAATAGCCGCATAATTATCGTGGGAAGCGGAAATGACTATGAAGTCATAAGGTCAAAAGCCGCTGCGGCAAATGCTTCAATGGGTGCGCAATGTATTTTGGTGACAGGAACACGTACGGACATCCCGCAATTTTTGACGGCGGCAGATATTTTTGTGGGGGTAAGCCGCTCTGCACTGGAAGCGATGGCTTGTGGAAAACCTGTAATTTTAGCTGGCGGGCAAGGCTATCAAGGTATTTTTGACCAAAATAATTTTGCGGCGGCCAAAGCTAACAATTTTACATGCCGTGGACAGTTTGAAGCAAATACGGAAAATTTAAAGCACGATATTTTCACGCTTTTAGATGCTTCAAAAGACAAGCTGGCAGAACTAGGTGAATTTGGGCGTAAAATGGTTTTAGAAAATTATTCAATAGAAAAAATGACACAAGACACATTGAAGCTGTACACAGCCGTGCGCAAATGCCCACGTCCAATAAATGCCTTAATTTCGGGATATTACGGCTCAAACAACCACGGTGATGATGCACTACTGCGTGCCATTACCGAAGATTTACGTAAAATAAATCCAGACATAAAAATTACCGCTATTTCAAAACGCCCAAAGGAAACTCAGGAAATTTATGAGGTTGACACATTACACCGCTTTAATTTTTTAAAAATACGTAAAGCATTGAAACGTACAAACCTGCTTGTTATGGGTGGAGGTAGCCTTATTCAAGATTTGACATCCACACGCAGTTTGGCATATTACACTTTTGTGATGAATCAAGCCCATAAAAAACGGGCAAAAATCATGCTTTATGCTAATGGAATAGGGCCTTTGATTTCTGAAAAAAGCAAACGACGTGCCGTGGCATCTTTGGAAAAGGCCGACAATATAACCCTTCGTGACGACCAGTCTAGGGAAATTTTACATGAGCTTGGACTTCAAAACGACTCTGTTATGGTTACTGCCGATGCGGCTTTTGGATTTAGGCAGCCCGACTATGAAGGCGGAAGAACTTTGTTGGAAGGCATACAATTATCGGGCAAAAAATATTTTTGTGTGTCTATACGTAGCTGGCGCACGTTAAAAGATGATTTCATCACAGAAATGGCGGTTTTTTGTGATTTTATGGTGGAAAAATATGGGATGTACCCGCTTTTTATTCCGATGCAACCATCAAACGATGCAGAAATATCCACCAAAATTTTAGAAAAAGTTAAACAAATCGGCTATTTTTTAGAAGAAGAGTTCACCATTGAAGAAATGTTGGCGATAGCAAAATCCAGCGAATTTTTGGTGGGAATGCGCCTACACTCCATAATTTACGGTGCAAATGCCGGCACGCCTGTTATTGGCTTGGTTTATGACCCAAAAGTGGCTGCAATGATGGACATTTTGGGGCAAAAATATTATCTAAATTTAGAAGAAATTTCTTCTATGATGCTTGTTGGGATGGCGGAACAAGTTATGCAAAGGCGTGATGAAATTACGAAGGAATTAGAGTGCGCCACAGCAAAGTTGGCACAAAAAGCTACTGAAAATGCTGTAATTGCGCACAATATTATAGATAGGAATCTGTTTTAATGGAAAATTTGAAAAAAACCGAAATTTTAGGGGTATGCTTTGACAATTTGTTGCCAGAAGCGGCTTGTGAGAGATTTTTGGAGCTTGCAAAAACTAATGAGCCGTCAACTGTTTTCACACCAAACCCTGAAATGGTGATGCTGGCACGTAAAGATGACGGATTTAAAGCACTGCTAAATTCCGCTGACTTGCTTGTGCCAGACGGCATAGGTATTGTTTTGGCATCTAGACTTACCAAAAACCGCATAAGGCAAAGAGTGGCGGGAATAGAGCTTTTGCAGAATATTTTTGGGGATGAAAGAGCGAAGAAACACAAATGGTATTTTTTGGGCGGAAAGCCTAATGTGGCGCAGCTTGCCAAGGAAAATGTCGAAAAGCAATTTGAAGGGCTTGAAGTGGTAGGTTCTCGGGACGGATATTTTGGTGCAGAAGACGAGAACGAGGTAATTGCTGACATTATTGCGTCAGGCGCAGATATTGTGTTGGTTGGACTAGGTTTTCCGCGCCAAGAACGATGGATTAACGCCCACAAAGACCAAATTGGTGCAAAGCTATATATGGGTGTTGGCGGAAGTTTTGATGTGTTAAGCGGCCAGCTTAAACGTGCGCCAAAGGCTTTTCGTAAGCTAGGGATGGAGTGGCTTTGGAGGTTATTGCGCCAACCAAGCCGCATGTGGCGGCAACGTGTGCTGGTTAAATTTGCATTTGTAGTGCTATTTAAAAAAATCCGGGGTGTATTGTAATGACCAAAATAAATTATAAAAAAGTTTTTGTAGAATACTTGCATATAGCACTCGGTGTTGCTATTTTGGGTGCTGCGATATATTTTTTCTTCATGCCTCATAATTTGGTAGTCGGTGGTCTTTCGGGGCTCGGTATCATCATTTACCATTACACACAGGACTGGATTTTCCCTATTCCGGTTTGGCTAACTAATTTTGGAATTAATATCCCATTACTTCTCATAGCCCTAAAAGTGTTGGGTGCCAAATTTATTATGAAGACGCTTTTTGGCGCAGTTTGGCTTTCTTTGGTGCTGCTTTTGCTAGAATTTGTTCCAAATCCGCTGGAAACTGACCTTTTGCTTGCTTCACTTTTTGGGGGTGCATTGGCAGGCTTTGGAGTGGGTATTGCGTTTAGAAAAAACGGAACAACAGGCGGGAGTACGCTCACAGCCACTCTTGTGCATCGCATTACAAAAAAATCCAGCATACCAAGTATTTTAATGGTGATAGATTGGGGTATAATCCTCATGGGGCTTTTCGTTTTTGGACCAGCACAAACAATGTACGCCATTGCTGCAATCTTTGTTTGCACCAAAGTAATGGAGTATGTTATAGAAGGGATTAATTTTGCAAAGGTGGCGTACATCATTTCTGAAGACTCCAACAAAATGGGAAGAGAGCTGACGGAAAAAATGCAACGAGGGGTAACAAGTCTTGACGGACACGGTGTATATAGCGGAGCACCAAAAAGCGTATTAATGTGTGTGGTGGCAAAAAATGAAATTATCAAGCTAAAAGAGCTTGTAAAAGAAATAGACCCAAATGCCTTTGTGGTGGTAACAGAAGCCAAGGAAGTTCTGGGACAAGGCTTTGGCACAATGGAGGATAAGCTGTAACTATGAATTTGATACAAGCAATAATATTAGGCATTATACAGGGACTTTCAGAGTTTTTGCCCATATCAAGCTCGGGGCATTTAATGCTATTTCACGAAATTTTAGGCATTGAAGCGCAAGACAATATGACCTTTATTATTGTGTTAAATATGGGGTCTTTGCTGCCTTTGCTTTTTGTGTTTAGAAAAGATGTGGCGGCATTAATAAAAAAGCCATTTCAAAAAACAACTGCACTTTTGGCAATAGCAACCGTACCGCTGGTTATTGCAACGCTTATTTTTGAAGGCTTTATAGAATCTACTTTTATTTCGATAGAGTTTTTGCCTTTTGGTTTTGTGATAACGGGTGCTGCGCTTTTGCTTTCCGATAAAATTAGAAAAAACAAAAAAGAATTTGAAAAAATTGGATTTTTGGATGCGATTTTTGTTGGGCTGGTGCAGGCTTTGGCGGTTATCCCCGGCATATCACGCTCTGGGGCAACAATTACTGCCAGTATGTCAAGAGGTATAAACCGTGAAGCCGCTGCAAAATTCTCTTTTTTAATGTCCATTCCTGCCGCTCTTGGTGCGATGATTTTTAGAACAAGCCGCATAATTGCAAATCCTGCTTTGCTGGATGGGATAATTATCTCAAACCTAGTAGCGGGCTTTATAGCGGCAGCTATAACGGGATATTTTGCAATAAATTTCATGCTTAACCTTGTTAAAAAGGCAAGACTGAAATATTTTGCACTGTATTATATTTTCGCAGTGGTTGTGATAATTTTTGTGTTCTTGATATAGGGGGATTTTATGAAATTTTTTGAGCTTAACAATGGGGTTAAAATGCCTATGCTTGGCATGGGGGTGTCGCAAATTGCTCCTGATGTAGACGGGGTACAAGTTGTACTTGACTTGTTAAAAGCTGGGTATAGAGCCATTGACACCGCTGAATTTTACGGCAATGAAGACATGGTGGGAAAGGGCATTTCGCAAAGCGGCATTGACCGCAGTGAAATTTTTGTTACCACCAAAGTACACAATGCGGCGCAAGCAAGTGAGGATGGAGTGCTTAATGCCTTTGAGCAAAGCCTTAAAAAGTTAGGGCTAGACTATATCGACCTATATCTAATGCATTGGCCAATGCCAGACAGATTTTTACATACTTGGAAAATATTAGAAAAAATTTATAAAAGCGGCAAAGCAAGAGCTATTGGAGTTTGTAACTTCAAAATACACCACCTTCAAGAGCTTGCTACGATTTGGGAAATACCGCCTGCCGTAAATCAATACGAACATCATCCGTATCTAACCCAACCAAGCATACGTGAATACTGCCAAAATCAAAATATTTTGGTGACGGCATATTGCCCGCTTGGGCGTGGCAGGCTGGGGCTTTTAGACGAGCCTGCAATAAAAGAAATTGCCGTTAAGCATAACAAAACGGCTGCCCAAATTATTCTGCGCTGGAATATGGAACTTGGGGTGGCTGCCATCCCAAAAACCGTAACACCTTCACGTATGGCGGAAAATTTTGATATTTTCGATTTTGCCCTTAACACCTCTGATATTGATGCCATAAACAGCCTTGATAAAGGCATACGTGTTATACGTGACCCCGATGACCCTAATAGCTATTAGGGTCTTTACTTATGGTATGGCTCATTATTAAGCAAGCGGACAGAGCGGTATATTTGCTCTAATAACAAAATGCGTGCCATGTGATGGGTAAAAGTCATGGCAGAAAGCGATATTTTGGCATTACATCCAGCGATGATATGGCGAGAAAGTCCGTCTGCACCGCCAATTATAAATTGTAAATGGGACTTGCCATTTATGCCCAATTTTGCAAGGTTTTGCGCAAAGCCTTCGGAAGATAAAGCTGCACCATCTATTGTTAAGGCTATTTTATGGGCTGTGGGGTGCATTTGTTTTTGCAAACGTAATTCGTCATCAGCCTCTGCAATAACTAGCTTACCGTAGGGCGTTAAGCGTTTAACGTATTCTGCTTGCGCCTCATGGTACAGGTCGGATTTTTTAATACTACCTACGCACAGGATGTCGATTTTTCCAAACTTGTATTTCATCTGCTTTCCTCGTATTCTATGTCGCTTAAAAGATTTCCTGCAGAAATTGCCGCTCGTGCCAGTGTGTCACAGCGGTTGTTCTCTATATTGTCCGCATGTCCACGCACCCAAATAAACTCAACACTATGTTTTGCAAGAAGCGGCAAAAGACGTTGCCACAAATCCACATTAACGGCGGGGTCTTTTTTATTTCGCATCCAGTTGTTGGCTTTCCAGCGGACTACCCAGCCTTTTTCAATGGCATCTACCAAATAGCGGCTGTCGCTGTAAAGCCGTACGGCACACGGCTCTTTTAAAGTTTCTAATCCAACAATGGCTGCCAAAATTTCCATGCGGTTGTTGGTGGTAAGTGTGTATCCTTGAGAAACCTCTTTGCGGTGTTCGTCATATAAAAGTACAACCCCAATGCCCCCTGGGCCGGGATTTCCGCTACATGCCCCGTCTGTATAAATTTCTATTGACTTCATGGCTTGCCCCCTTTTGCATTATTGTAGCATAGACAAGGCTTGCGGGTCAAGACTTTACCAAACACAAAGAGATTTTCTGTTGTTGACAAAATATAACGCATATGATATAATTTATTTTTTACTACTAACCTCCGACACTCCTATCTTCTGGGGGGGGGGGGGGGGTTTTTAGGGTTTTTTTTTTAATAGTATTTTTCGGTCTTTCTTCTCCACTTTTAAATTTTTTTTGTAT
>Ga0123352_10021025_pt1 | contig 10398 bp, 5 predicted proteins | sample TergutLab28metaG_FD_89700 | JGI IMG/M metagenome (GOLD analysis project Ga0123352, IMG submission 89700) | Labiotermes labralis P1 segment gut microbial communities from Petit-Saut dam, French Guiana - Lab288 P1 | ecosystem: Host-associated > Arthropoda: Insects > Digestive system > Gut ... | reverse complement strand
TTAAAAGCATTTATAAATGGAAACCACACGCAACAAGACCGAAAGGAAGGCCAAGATTAAGATGGGATGATGACGTGAGAGACGATTTGAGGAAGATGGGAGTAAATAATTGGAAACAGAAGGAACAGGAAAGGAAACCATGGAGAGGAATAATTGAGCAAGCCAAAACTCACACAGAATTGTAGAACTGAGGAAGAAGAAGAACTTGGACGTTAGACGTAACTTTACATGCATTTTGCTTAAAATTTCTGTGACAATGGTTGATTTAAGATTCTATTGTCACGTGGGAATTTTTCGTCGTCTGAAGCACTATGCATCACGTCGGAAGTTGCCTTCACTGGCTTCGGTGTGATGACTGATTTAATTCACCAATTTTGTTTCCGAAACTGGTGGTAACCTCCCAGTACAAGACGCCGATAGCGCCTGTGTTTGATTTAACTCTGCATGTTGTATGCCCAGGTAGTAGGCCCACGTTACACAGCACTGTGTAATCTGTAGATAATTCTGGAACGACACGTGGGATATACGTATATATATATAGATACACGCTCAATACAGTGGCGTAGAAAATCGCTAGGGAGCCGATAATAGGGGCCCCTTTTATATATTAGTGGGGGCACGCGGTGCCGCAGTTGGTTGAGGCACTGCGCTACAAGCCGGAGGGTCGGGGATTCGATTCCCGATGGTGTCATTGGAATTTTTCATTGACGTAATCCTACCAGCCGCATTATGGCCCTAGGGTTGGTTCAGCTTCTGACAGTAATGAGTACCAGGAAATTTTCCTGGGGGTAAAGGCAGCCGGTGCATAGGGCTGTAAACCTTAGACCACCTTCATGCGCTGATTGTCTTGAAATCTGGGAGCCTCAAACTCCTGGAACCCTCAGGGTCTGTCCAGGCCTGTAATGGGATTGCTTTACCTTTTAGTTATTAGTGATGTTACTTGCTGATCTATGAACAAAAATCCAGAACAATATCAAGTCTGAAAGAAACCACAACAAAATTTTTATATTCTTTACTTTTGGTCCCCCCCCCCCTTGGCGCCTTGGGGTCTGTGGGGGGACTTTTCTACGAATCTAGTTCAATATAATTATATGCCTGGAAGGTCGTATTATTATTGTCTTTTCAACAATTGTAAATATACTGTAAATTAACATAGAGACAAACGGGGATGAAAACAGGAAGATGGCGCGTTTGGATACTCTGTGTAAGCCTCGTACATTAAACTAGCGTTGCTAAAGACGGGCGAGGATTGCTCTCCGAAGATTTGTGCCGAGAGAACATGAGTTATTCCCTCCGTGACGACAGGTAATGAATGCCCCTAGCTTGTCTGCTGACATCTCGAACGACCAATATGTTTCATTCATTACTGCTAAACGTAGCAAGCAACTCGCCATAATTACTTCACTGTTGTCATCATAAAACGAAAGAATAGAAATATCCGCAAATATAAATCGATGTGAGACGTGTCGAGCTGCATGTAAAAATGTCCTGGGGTCGAATGTCTGGGCGGGCTGCCCATCCATCACTCGCATTTATTTCTTAATCTTCTTACAACTACGTTTATAATTCTGCCGATTTAGCGTCGGTGTCCCGGATGTCCGCGCTGCTTAAGCATTCATTGTAATCTGAAAAGGCTGTTTTTAGAGGTGGAAGGAAAGAAAGAAAGACAGATTTTAATCGGAGTTCAAGATATGTTCCTTGCAATTTGTGTTTATTGCAAACAATGTAAAATAAACCTAAAATTGTCCCAGCGTGCTCCATGAAGGCACACGGGTGAAGCAGAAGTATAGCGTCATACATTCCTAACCTCGGCGCTAGAGGGGAGGTTGGCGGTAAGATTTACTCCCCGGCCGCTTTACCACCAGTGGAAGTTTGGCGAAAATACGAATCTATTCTTGACTAAGAAAACGGACAGTTATCTATGTATAGGGTACCACGTTGCCTGAAACAACCTGCTTGCTCCAATTTTCCTTGCAATATAAGAATGTGCTTGCGTCTGAAATGTCTTAAAACTATGCCAGTGTCTCGTCTTTATCAGGAGGCAGGCCGGGGCGCAGTTGGTTGAGTACTGCGCTACAAGCCGGAAGGTCGCGGGTTCGATTCCCTATGATGTCGTTGGAATTTTTCATTGACATAATCGTTCCGGCAGTACTGTGGCCCTAGTGTTGACTCAGTCCCTAACAGAAATGAGTACCAGGAATAATTCCTGGGGGGTTAAGGCGGCCGGTGCGTTGGGCTGACAACCTTACCACCTTCATTTGTCGATTGTCTTGAAATCTGGGAGCCTCAAACTCCTGGAACACTCAGGGCCTGTCCAGGCCTTTAATGGGATTGATTTACCTTTTCTTTATCAAATATCTTGTTTATCTGATCGATATAGTGAACAAAACATCGGGTGTTAGCATTTATCAGCTGTACTTTTAAAGCAGTGTATCTTTTTTTTAAAAAAGAAGCCAATGTGCCGGTGTCCGTGTTCTCTGTGTGTCTATCTGTCGCCGCCAGGTTTAAAACATTCCGACTCTCAAGTTACTGTTAAGTTCAAGCATCTGACAGAAGGAGCCAAACTTCATAATGTAACTTCCTACTATCAATTATACCAACATGGCGGTCGTGCAATTTATGTGACAGGAGAGAACATGACGACATTTAACCTTTTAAAGTCTACTTGTTACGTGATGCACCAACAGTTTAACATTCAAAACTGTACGTTCTGCCGACACTGTATTTATGTGTTTTGTATTTATCTGAGAACAAACAGCGACTTGTGCCACTTACATCATAAACTGATTGGTTTTTATAACCGAGATGAAAAGTGTTTACAGCGCGGTACGAACTGAGGCTTTAAATAAAGCAGTCTGTGAAGGTTTAATTCAGTGCTCTGAACGACACTGCTCTGAATGAATGCGAGGAATTTTCAACAGAATGCTCAGGATCTTCACTAATGTCAAACGCGCATTCAACAACGGTCTACCTTGCTCTTACAAATCAATCAAAGTTCAGGCCTCGGTATTTATTTCTTAGCTCCCGTTTTGTGATTATATCTTGATTATAGTCCAGTGCTTTTTTAACTGTGCAGTAACTGTACATGGTGTACAACCTGGGCGAAGTTTAAACTTTATAAATAGTTTATATCTTTCAATTCTTGTACGAACAGACTTGTGTGTCGTGTACGATAAAACTACGGTAACTTTTGTGCCAGCAGCAGCGAGTTGCGCTCTATTGGACAGTAGCAGGATAAGTCATGCGGCTGTATTGAACGGACTGGAACGAGTGCAAGATGTCAAGAGGACAAAGTTCCGCAGCGAATTGTGCCACCGATAATGAACATTCACTGAACTCGAATTATCATGACCAAAAGTAAACGAATTGACACTGAAGTTAAAAAGCGTAACAGATCTTAACATGTGCCTCTGACGTAATTACTGACGAAAACACGGCTGGCAAAGACAAAACACGCAGTGCCCTGAAACCTTGTTTAATTTTCTAAGAACTTCCACGTCCGTCCTTTCTTCTCGCAAAGCAACTTTCCTCCTCCGACTTGGCGCCTACCCCTACGGATCCAACAAGTTAATGGAGTCTTGATGTTTCAGCTGTTATGAACAAAGTGACTCAGAACGGTAAGTCGGGTAACGAAATAACAGACGGTGACAAGGATTATACTGACAACAGCGGCATGACAGACGGAGAGACTGAAACGTCGGTGATGATACTGATGACGTCATCACTAGAGAGAGAGAGAGAGACTGATTTGCTGAGATAAGCAGACAACGATATTGTTAGAGGGATGAATTACAAGTAGCCGCGTTGGTGATGTGATGCTGACAACGCAAACCGAAGTTTTCGGTGTAAAATCTGACCTATTACCGGTTTGTCCAGTATCCCGCGTAGACTGGCCTAGGTTTGAACGCGGGCATCCACGGTGAGTGGCCAATTGTCGTCAACCTGAGTTGCTCGCAGCAAGTCAGACAAATGTACGTATAACGTTCGTACAACCACTGCTGCAGTGGAAAGGCAATAAGTATTTCATATGCTGAGTGTGTGTTTGTAGCCTTGGGTATCCAGCATGCAATGCGCATGCGCCGTATTGTCATCTGTGGCCTGCCCCGCTCTATAATATTTTTTACAGTATCTCATAAACGGCACGGTTTTTAGGAAAAAAAATTTTGAACATAGAATGTGAGTTTTGATTTTCTCAACAATTTCTGTATGAAACATTTCTCATTGTAAGTACAACTGAGCGACATGTGATAAAAAATGTATATTGGTCTTCATGTACATTATACTTATTGTTGTCAGATTTTAATTACACTTGGATTTTCTCGACAGACTTTAGAAAAATGCTCAAATGCCAAATTTAATGGAAATCCGTCCAGTGGGAGCTGAGTTGTTCCATGCGGACGGAAGGACAGACGGACAGACATAGCGAAGCTAAGAGTTGCTTTTCGCAATTTTGCGAATGCGCGTATAAACGGTAGGCTTTGGACCGGGGAAGCAGCTTGCAGACACGGAGAGGCTCTGTGAAATAGGCTGTAGACCATAAAGTCCGTTACAGCCGAGAAGAAGCGTGGTCCCGGGGGTAGCAAACCGTCCCTGCAGGATTAACCTTTTGGCGCCGGAATTATTTTTTTAAATTTTAGCACATCCTGTATATAAAGTGTGAATAATACAGCAACCAAATACGTTAGAATCATTAAACAAACTGCATTTTGAAGAGAAAAAAAAAAGGAGAGTATATACCATGTTTAAAATATTCAGTACCTATATTTGTTGAATAAATATATAAAATGCAAATTTAGAAGTTAGCGGTGCGGTACGACCACTATAGTTGACATTAGGCGTCAAAAGGTTAAGACTAGATTGTCATGAGATGGGCGAGACATGTAACAAGCAACAACATGATGCGAAATGAATTAAAAATTGTGGTTTCAAACCCCGAAGACACAAGACAACCTGTAAGACTTAGGAATAGCTGGACTAACAAACAAACTAACCAAACAACAACTAAGTTCATGGAGCAGTACTTCTTGAGACCTCAACTAGTCAAAGATCATTATTTTATTTAAAAACCCCGTCAGCCGTTCTTGTTTCTAGCCTGATCAATCCAGTCTATGCCCCCATCCCACTTTTTGAAGATTCATTTTAATATTATCCTCCCATCTACGCCTAGATCTTCCACGTCGTCTCTTCCCCTCAGGTTTCACCACCAAAACCCTGTATGCACCTCTCCTGTGTGTAGTTGGAACAATAATATTATAATTTTGTTTCAGAACGCAGCGTGTCAGAGTGCGGACTGGATTGAACTGGCTAAAGGCATGGGTTGAGTGAGGGGTTCATGTTAAGATGATAGGGACTAACAGAGGTTTCGATTGCATAAAAGGGCGATGGATGTTTTGACCATCTGAGGGGCTATCCGGTTTTTAACAAGGATTTTATTTAATACGATAGTCTAATGGACTCGGAGGACGGGGAATATTCCAGCTAAAAGACTTTTACATCACGAGGCAACACGGAAAAACGTGGAACGAGGCTCCAAGTGTACATCTACGACGCACAAGTGGACGTTAAATAACTTCGTCAGTTAGTTTAGTAGTGTTAAAAACAACAGACCTCCTGACTTGACGCACACGAGGAGAGGGAGCTGCCAGTACAGCGTATAATAGCCACAGCGGTGGGCCAAGACATCGCAGTCGACTGTGGGATTGTGGTGTAGGTTGATGGTAGCGGAGAGGGATTGCATGTTGTAGCTGAACGTGACGACAAGGCGCAAGGTGAGTGGTGTATTGGCCACTATGTGGAAGTTTCATTCATAGACCGGCTGTGTTACATGTAGAACTGTAAGGGCATTTGATTTAGAAAGGGAAGTGTAATTTTGTTTACAACGTGTAGGGACAGATAATCCGGGCGCGTAGAGGCTGGAATGTTTCTGCATTATCTAGTGCGCTGAAGTTCAAGGATAATTATTTAATTAATTAATCGAAGTTAAAAATAATTTAACAACCCATGGGAAAGTCTGGTGCAGCTGAATAATGCTGAAACCGCGTGTTATTTAACAGCAGGGTTCAAGTCGTGAGGGAAACGAATACCTGAATTGAAGTGGAATAGTCACGCAGTATGCGTATGAATGGCCATGTCCTGTCGTCTGAAAGATAAAGCCCCCCCAACTTCCGAAAAGGGGGTGCATGTTATATGTGGTTGCTGCAGAGATATTGTGTGTGTGTATGTACACACGCATACATACAGACACAATTTGTGAATTGAGGCGTAAAACATGTATTCTAACAGCAATTGATATTGACTCAGCTTTTGTGACCGTTAGATATTGGTCTTTTTTTAGCCCACATTTGAACATAGGCTTGGAGCTGTGCTACTGACGATAACGGTTTTAGGCTTGTTTTATGAAATATAAAGAATGAGGTGGTGACCCTGCCCGCCCGCCTGCCTGCCTGTGACATGGAATGGGCGATAGATTTTCATGAAATTTGGTACCGGCAGGGTGTTCTAAACAAAAAGTTACTGATCGAGTTTCGTGAAAATCGGCGGTGTGAATGTCATTCTGTACTTAGAGGCGTAAGAGAAATGTTGTCTATTTTTTTTTTCGCCCGATCTGGATGAAATTTGGTACAGAATTTATTTGCAGAAGTGTGTGTGAAAATGCGTGCGGCGAAAGACGTTATTTACATGCAGAAGGCGTAAATGCATTGTTGCCCTCGTAATATTCCACATTTCTTGTCAGATTTGGGTGCGTTCTTGTATGCGCGTCTTACGTACAGAGCTCTTGAGCACATTTTTGAGTCCGTGAAAACCACGACAGGAAGGGCCCTGCTTTTCGAACGGACGTTAAGTGGAACTCGTGTACGCGTGTGTGCCGTGGAACAGCGATATTCCGACAGTAATGAACACCTGGGTGATTTTTGTGGTGCATCACGGCGTGAGAAGTCACGTTCTCTCGTGAAGTTTTTCCAGCTAAACCACCTGACCGACCGACTGTACTGCTGTATAATATGCTTTACAGCACGTTTGTTCTTATAATGTTGTAAACTAACGCAATTGCAGCAGTAACTTTTATTGGTTTGCTGTGTAAATAGTGATAAATTGAAGTTTTTTGACCAGTTAGCTGTTGGTCGTATTATATCTCAATAAGAAACTTCAACGTAGGTACGAGACGTAATGTTTCTCGGGCAGCATAGTAGATTGGTGTATGTTATATTCACACAGGCTTGGTACACATCCACGTCATGGTGGCATATAGCGGGAGTAGAGGTATATCTCCACACATTCTTAACTTCGGATCTATATGGAGGCGAATGGTTAACCTAACACACCGGCCGCTTTATACCCTTTTAATGGGAGGCTGGGCGGACCCCAGAAACGGTCTGCAAAATTTCTTGCCCCTGCTGGTATTCGAACCCGGACCGTGCAGCCTGTAGCCTAGTCAGTATGCGAACTGGGCTGTTCCGGTTTCCCAATAACGAACTATTTTAGGTAATATTTGCAGTAATATGTGTCATGTGGTTGCGTGCTAAAGAGAGGCGTACGTGTGTTAGTTCTCGTCTTGCACCTGTTTGCGAAAGATACCGTAAATACCTCTGTAAATGGATCCTAAGTCCACAAGAATCGAACAGTGAAACTTCAGGCATGCACCAGGACGTTATATTGGTTTAAAAAATTAGACCGGCGCCGCGCCTATATGTATGTAATTTAGAAAGTTATTTTATAAGTATGTAAGGCCAAAGTGATGTGTACATATCATTAAGATGAATGTTACGGGAGTGGGTTATGAGGGTGGGAGGTTTATAGCGGCCAACGTGAAAGCCCAAGGAGGTGGGTGGATAAACAACACTAAGCTGTAAGGAACGAGGGGAAGTGTACAGAAATGGCATAGGATCGAGTGCATTGACGGGTCTTTGGGAAAAGGGACGTTGAACGTTCGAATGATGTTAACACGAGAGCGCCAAGTTAAGGCCCTTGCAGTGTACTTCAAGTTAACGGTGACTGCAACTGGCAGCTGTTGTTGCGGAAGTGAAACCACAGGGTTTGTTGTGTGACGTCGTGCTTGCTTGATGGCGCTGGCGACCAAACTGTGCACGATCGGTGGAGAAACAGCGTCTAACACTGCTCTGCCCTCACCAGGAGCACATTCACGAGAAAAAAAAAAACCTCCCACGCCGCAGCTTTATAGGCAATAAATTCTACAGGAACCGATTTTATCGTTCGTTTTTAGTTGCTATTTTATTACTATTATCAACAGATCATGTAGCAGCGAATGGAATGTGGATGTATGATCATCAATGAAGAAAGTTAAAAATCGCGAAATTCCACGCTTTGTCCAAACAGTGCGTGTATTTGTTTTGTATGAATCCTATAATAGCAGTTATTTCGCAGTACAACACTAACGGCTGTTTATAACCGAGACGGGGAGTGTTTACTGCGCGGTACGAGCTAAATCTTTAAAATTATTCAGCTTAGTATTGGTCCTCAGTTTGCCCGCATCGACGAAGTCTTCAACCGCGACGGGAAACTCGTTCGCGTAAGCGCGATCTCCTTTTTAGAGTTTAAGGTGTCTGTTATTGAGCCCAGCGATGCGGTAAAATGCAAGAATGGCTATACAGACCGAGGGACGTCGAATTCACCCTTAGTTAGCTCTTTGGTTGGTTGGTTGGTTGGTTTTTCCACCTCAAATGGTTAAGCACTCGAAAACTCCTCCCCAGTTTTCCGGCGGATGGTGCCCATATATACACATTTATTATCGTCTCTGGCCTTGCAGGATAAACAGAAATATGACGACTTGAAGTTACGAACGTTAACGATACCGATGTGTGGAAAATACGTGTGTCCCAGTTTGGTAGCAAATGACTAATCGGAGCCCATTTTGATGTAACAGGGTATATTTGTTACTGCGGCAGTTTGATGGTTGTCATAATCTTGCACGCAATATGCAGTTTCAGTAAGAGAGGCGCTAGAGACTGTAGGAATTTCGCTTTTTTCTAATTGTGTTACTTCTTTATTGCGGAAAGGCCAACGAGCAATTCCGATTTATGTAGGTTTCGAGCATACTTGGAGGTTCCAGGTTCTAGTCGCAGAAGACACTTTGGTTTCCGGTGCGGGTTTTAGTGAACTGAAGGCGCACGTGTGTCTATGTGATTATTGTTGACGGGCCACTGTCACGATATTTTCATACATCATTAATCTTTGTCTTTTGTTTCTTACGCTCCCCCCCTGCCTCTCACGTTTCACACCTTGGCAGTCATTCCACTCGGTAGCAGTCTGTTGGTTAGGAGTGCATTCTGCATGAACGACTGACCTTGTGCGGACTCTCGAAATTTGAGGGTCCATGGAAGACAGTGGCGTACCGAGGGGGGGGGGGTTGGGATGTTCAACCCCCCCAAAATTCCGAAAACCCTCCAAAATCGTGCCAAACTCAACCCGGTTGTGAAAACTGTTAAACACTGCTGAATTTAGGACGCCAACACTCCAATATGTTCGGAAAAAAGGCAGTAAAGTTCTAAAACTACCGCCGGTTCGCAATTGTTTTCCATTAGCAATGACAAATAAATTGGTTGCCATCATAAATAGTCTTGAAGTACCAAAAATTAAGAAAGTACCCTATTTGAAATGAATTTTTTGTACCAAATTACAGCTGTCTCCAGAACCTCTGACTAGGGGGCTACCGCCCCCAAATCCCCGTTCTCTCTGTCAACTGAATTTGTTGAACCCCCCCCCCCCGAACAAAATTCCTGGGTACGCCACTGATGGAAGAGAGGGAATTTATTGACTTAATGATTGAGCCTCGCTTATTGACGGGTTCGTAATTGCAGTATATGTGGTTGTGTTTTCTAATCGAAATAAGGAGACTAATTTCTAATTCATCTTTATTTTTAATCGTGTAAGTAATTAAAGTGCTCTTGCATTTCCAAACAACGTTGTGACGCGTAGTATAATGGCTGACCTGCAATGTTGTCACCCAAACGGGCGCCATTTCCTGTCTAGTCGCTGGGAGTGTTGAGAATTCTTTACCACTTCGGAAACAGTGGGAATATTGGAGGCTGAAACAAGGCCATTCATGTTTGTACGATCCTTATCGTTCGTTATCAGCATTTATGTTATTGAGAATTTTATCACTCAGTACACGGAGACAAGGTGATCTTTGTCACATTACTGTGTGTTCGGCAATGTACCTCGGAAAATGATAGGATAGTAGATGTTGGTTGATTTGTATCCGATTATTACACTGTTAACCACTTAACACTTCGAAGACTGAAATAAGTGAAAGTACTTTCCTGTCTAATGCCCCCCCCCCCCCATTCTTTTATATGAATTCCGTTTTGGAAGGTCCCCAGGGTTGGCCCTTTTTCCCAACTGGTAAGTCCAAAATAGAGTTGAAAGAGACAAGAAGAGCAG
>Ga0123352_10021024_pt1 | contig 10398 bp, 7 predicted proteins | sample TergutLab28metaG_FD_89700 | JGI IMG/M metagenome (GOLD analysis project Ga0123352, IMG submission 89700) | Labiotermes labralis P1 segment gut microbial communities from Petit-Saut dam, French Guiana - Lab288 P1 | ecosystem: Host-associated > Arthropoda: Insects > Digestive system > Gut ... | reverse complement strand
CGTGTTTGCTATTCGTGTTGCTGATTGCATGAATTTCCTGACGATTTCTTACACCGGTAAACATACTGGTAGATACTGTGACCGCTGCAAGCTTTCAATTAAACGCCTCAATTCTTAATTTCAAAGGATAATTCGACAATAGCGCTATATTCTTCCACCTAGCCAAGACTTGCTGCGTCACATGTCTTAAGCACACCCATGGGTCTTTAACCTTTTGACGCCTAATGTCAACTATAGTGGTCGTACCGCACGGCTAACCTCTAAAGTTGCATTTTATATATTTATTCAACAAATATAGGTACTGAATATTTTAAATATGGTATAGTCTCTCCGTTTTTTTTTCTCTTCAAAATGCAGTTTGTTTCATAATTCTAACGTATTTGGTTCTTGTTTTATTCACATTTTATATACAGGATGTGCTAAAATTTAAAAAAAATAATTCCGGCGCCAAAAGGTTAAACTGCGACTCGGCTATAAATTCATATTTATTCACGATTCGTGGTCATCTTTGCATCTCACATTAAAGCTTAGCAAGTGACGTTCGGATCAAAGACCGTAATGATATGAGTCTGCTTCATCAGGATATATCCCACCATGTTTTAGTAAAACAAAAATCGTCTTAAGAGTACTTGGCCTATTATACTTGTCTCTTTGTGGCATATTCTGTGGTGCAACGCCCTGTAAAAGGGTAAATCAATCCCATTACAGGCCTGGAGGAGCCCAGAGGGTTCCAGGAAGTTAAGGTTCCCAGATTTCATGACAACGGCACATGATGGTAGTAGGTTGTCAGCCTTACGCACCGGCCGCCTTTACCCCCAGGAAATACTCCTGGTACTCATTTCTGTTAGAGGCTGAGTCGACCGCAGGACCATAGTGCGATCGGAAGAATGACACCAGCTGGGATCGAACCAGCGACATTTCGATGTGTAGCACATCACCTTAACCACTGTGCTACCGCGGTCCCCATATATGGACAGGATCTAAGCAAACCAGCATTAGAACTGTGCAATGTCATGTTCTGCGGTGCAACACCCTGTATACATATTAATAACGTGAAATTAGCAGCCACTGTAGGAAAGCCAAGGAATGTTTTAATATATGTTAATAGGTCATCAGTAAGAAGTATTTATCTCGTAACAGGTATAAATTAAGTAGATATCTATCTTATGCTTGATGCATTTCATCGTCACATTTTCACCTTGCAGGCGATCCAGCGTTATTACAATAATCAACACCTGCTTTAACCGCCCGAAGCATCAAGGTGTTAGAAGCAGAACATCTTTCGCCGTACTGCTGTGCACATTACGATAACATTCTACACACACAAACTGCTCCCTTCTGAATGCCCTCCACTTGTATTAATAATACATTTTGAATAGTCGTAAATAAATGCATAATGTAATAGCAAATGTTTGTTTCGTTAATATCTAACGGTTTTAAATATTTCCATGCTCCCTATAAGTCCCATCGCTTGGTTCTTAAGTTTTTTTTAAATTGTTTTTAACCTAGGTGATTGTTTTATCTTTTCAGTGCAATCACTTGGTATTTGTTCCAAGTAGTCACCCTACAATTGAAAGTCGGTCTGTCCGTCCTGGCTTCTAGCACCTCCCCTCTATGGGGCTGTTACGAACCCTATTATATATTGAGTGTAACTACTGGAGTCAAATTCGCCTGGGGTTGTTCTGGCTAAAAGACTAACCTGCCTTGTGTCCCAAGTAGTGATTTTTGTCAAGAATAGATATTATATACCTAATTCAATAATACAGTATTTATAGCGATACACATATATGATATGTACAAGTATGCTGTCCAGGCCTTGTACAGCAGATTTATGATGTATTTTTTTTTAACTTTTGCTGAATATAACAGGATAGTGACGTCAGTTGTCCTAATGTTGCCTGTGGTAAAGGTACAGCAGTACCATTAGGGGCCTAGAGTGGCCCAGAGGGCTTCAGGAAGTTAAGGTTCCCAGATTTCATGACAACGGCACAGGATGGTGCTAAGGTTGTCAGCCTTACGCACCGGCCACCTTTACCCCCAGGAAATGCTTCTGGTACTCATTTATGTTAGAGGCTGAGTCGATCCCAGGGCCATAGTGCGGCCAGAAGGATTTTTTATCAATGAAATGGGATCGAACCAGCGGCCTTCCGATTTGTAGCACAGCACCTTAACCACTCTGCTACCGCGGTCACCAATGTTGCCTGTGTCACAGTATAATCCTCGTATACTGGGTTTTCATTTTATGACGCTGCGTAAGCTTGGGGTAAGCGCTGAACCAGTCTAGCCCTACCCGCTTCTACTTACATGTTCGCAGCGACATAACTGGACAGCCGTATTTTCTGTGTTGGATTTTATCTTATCCATTCTTATAAATATTTTTCATTATCATGACTATATATGACCTCTGCTAGCTGCCTGCATAATTTCGGATGAAATCACATAAGTACGGGATTTTTAAAGCCACTTGAAAATCGCGAATATTTGTGCGCCTTGAAAAAGTTGCAAGTCTTACGGAGAAATTTTCTTATGCGGGCACTACAATTTTAGAAGCTCTCTGCCACAAATTCGTTTGCGGGGTGCTAAGCCATTAATGTGTGTTTTGAGGAATATTAATTTAGTATCACCATGTTCAATCATCCAAAAGTCGAAGTTGTACATTACCTCTCATAGTAACAATCATGGCTGTAGCTCTTCATGTACATTATATGCAGTTACTATTTCCCACTGCACATTTGACCTATTGTGTCTACCTCACCAATATAGAGCAGTGAATACGGCTTAGAGGAATGGTAAGTCTTTATTGTCAGGTTCATGCCAAGTCCATCAGCATGCAGAAGGGCAAAATGCAAAATTTCTTTGGTGAGGCAGATAGTAAGTAGACTGATTTTGTGTTTTAAAGGGGTTTGACCCTTTAAATTGCAATAGTTAATGTGAGATTTACGTTTAGATTGTGTCTGCTCATTGCCTACTGGACAGGAGAATGTGTCGGTCCCGGCGCTGGTCTTAACGCGCTGGCTAAGACAAACATCGTTCTTGCCAGGAGTATGATTCTACATTCTTTCTTTCATTCCTTCTATCTCTCGTTGTTCTTTCTTCCTTCCTTCTTTTTCTCTATCTTTCTTTTTCTTTTCTTTCTGTCCCTCATTCTTTGTTTCTTTATTTTTTCTTCCTTCTTTCTTTCTCTTTTATTGTTTCTTTCCCCCATTCTCTGTTGCTTTATTTTTTTCTTCCTTCTTTCTATATTTCTGTTTTATTCTTTCTGTCCCTCTGTCTTTGTTCGTTTATTTCTTCCTTCCTTCTTGCTGTCTTTCTTTCTTTCTTTTTCTATTCTTTCTGTCCCCCTCTTTTTTTTGTTTCTTTATTTTTCCTTTCTTCTCTCCTTCCATCTTGCTTCTTTCTTTCCCCATTCTCTGTTGCTTCATTTTTTCTTCCTTCTTTCTATATTTCTGTTTTAATCTTTCTGTCCCTCATTCTCTTTTGCTTTACTTTTTCCTTCCTTCTTTCTATCTTTATTTTTTTATTCTTTCTGTCCCTCAGTCTTTGTTCGTGTATTTCTTCCTTCCTTCTTGCTGTCCTTTTTCTATTCTTTCTCTTCCCCTCTTTCTTTGTTTCTTTGTTATTCCTTTCTTCTCTCCTTCCTTCTTGCTTCACGTATTAGTTTTATAGTGAGACTTGTTTTCATTTTCGAATATCTTTCAAGGTAATGGAAAGTTGTGATTGAATTAGCGGTCTGTGATGACAAGTGAAGATTTCAGAATAAGAAAATTAGCACCTTCTGGCATGTGACACCGTATGGTCTTTTCGCAGTTACCAACGTTTAGGAGGACCCTTTCTGACATCTGAAGATAGGGGCACTAGTTACCCCCTTGAGAACCTTAATCCTTATTTCGGAAAGTGACATGAAGTTAACGAGGACGTTCCTATCCCAAGACTGACAGTGTACTCATGAAGTGTCTTTGATCCCGACTCTCACACAAGGCAACTGGACAACAACCATAGTCCACTAACGTCCTAGTATGATGCTTAAAATTAATTTATTAATTTTTGGTGAAACATCGACTGGATCAGCGTGTCATTTCCCCTTGTATATGAACATCGTACCGACAGTGCATGGCTACACCAAACGCGAATTTGACCGTTGTGTGGCAGGTGAACCTCGATGGACAGTGTCCTTAATGCCGCTAGCTTATACGCACATATGCATACGGGAACATAATTCCGTTATAATGGGGTACTATCAATATTTCGCAGCTTGACAGGTAGCCTGCCTGCAAACTGTAGTGGTGGCAGGTGTTTACTTCAACACCGACCCATGTCTCATGGTAACTGATGTACTCTGTATTGGCCCACATTTGCAAACTGCTGTTCAGATTGACACAAAATTAATGACATTGCTCTACACAGGGATGTCAAATTCGTTTTCGACATCACGCTAAGTTTTGGCCATGCTGAAAATTCGTATTATGGGATTATTGATTGTAACAGTTCGTGATGTGGTCAGTGGGAAGTATTGATCGAATGATTTGTCTACATGACTACTGTAGTCACTTATGTTATGAAGATGAAGACAGCATCTTCCGTCGAAAAGTTTGTGTCCATGTGCCACAGTACATTGTATCTAAACTAAGGTCACAATTTAGCATCACTACTCCACTCAGCTCCACCCTGAGCATGTTATTAGCAGCAGCTGGACAGCTCTGACTGTACCTTGTCTTCTTCAGTAGCTGCCCACCTCTCCTTCTCCTATTCTAACACCTACACTTGCCAGTTCATGTCACACAAGCCGATCATCGCAGTTTTGGTCGCGTGTTTTTCTGTGACCCCAAGAAAACAGGAGTCCCTTAGGTACAGCTGCCTCATCCCAACGACATGCCCAAGACGTTCCTGTTTGCAGCTGTAATCATGACAGCTATACCCGCGTCTTTAAAGGCACTATAATTTTCATCTCATTTGCCAGACCTAGAAGATGTAAGGGGATACGCGGTGGTTTAGTTGGCTGAAGCACCACGCTACTAGCCGGAATGTTTCGGTTTCGATTCCCGATGGGGTCATTGGGATTTTTAGTTGATTTTTTTCCTGCCGGCCGCACTATGGCCCTGGCATCGAGTCGTCTTCTATGAGAAGTGAGTACCAGGGGTAACTACTGGAAGCTAAAGGCGGCCGGTGCCTAGTGCTGACATCCTTGCCCCCTTCGTGTGCCTATTGTCTAGAATTTCTGAGAGCCTCCTTCTCCTGAAGCCCTAAGGACCTGTCTAGGCCTGTAATGGGAAAGCTTTACCTTTTATCTTTCCGTGAAGTTTTGAGTGACATATTTTACCGAAACATTTGTGCACACCAACCAGACTACACGGTATCATAAACTGGAAAATCACAGGTTACTTTATTACCGTGTTTACAAGGTCCCGCCACTGGTTCCGGTCCACACAGTGATATTCTAACACTTTCAAATTTATCATTCCCTCTACGCCTAGGTCTTTCAAGCTGTCCCTTCCCTTCAGGTTTTGCGACTGAAATTTTAATATTTTGTGTCAAATACATTAAATAATATAATCTTCTTCTTCTTCTTCTTCAGGCGTTGAACCTCCTTTAATTGGAGGTTTTGGCCTTCTCAACTACATCCTTCCACTTTGCTCTATCCTGGACACAGGTTAACCAAATTTTGATCTTCATTTGACCAAGGTTCTGTATGACCTTGTCCTCCCATCTATATTTGGGTCTTCATCATGGTCTCGTGGTTAAGGGATTCCATTTAAATATCTTCTTAGCTGCCCTGGCTTCAGGCATTCTTTGTATATGGCCGAACCAGCTTAGTCTCTGGGCTTTAATGTAGTTATGTATATGTATATATTTTCGTGCTTTATCAGTTTGTCCAATTCTTCATTGTTTTTAATCCTCCATGTTTGATTTTCAAATAATATAATATATTATTAAATTATTGATATGTCGCAGTGTTGAGTGCCCATTTTAAGCCGCGACACAGATTAATCCAAGAGATTTATCTTGCGTCCCTTGGAGTCACAAATAAATGTTGGTGTGAAAATTAAGAAGTCGTGTCTCGTAATAAGGAATAAGATGTTTTAATGATTTAATAAAATGAAGATAAACACAGTGCATTTTCGCACTTCTGTATGAACGCGATCTTAGTGCTGTGATTCCTCTTATGGCTCTCATATCTACAGTTAGTCTTCATTATAATGCAAATTTGAACTTCCCCGTGCTTTGCGAGCCATTCCTGAAACTGAGAGCTTTGCTAGTTGTATGGTAACTTAGGTGAAATAGGATAATCTTGTTTGGCTGATTTGACAGTTTTTAGTTGAGAGGGCGGCAGCCCTGTTGGTTAATGATCTCTGTCACTTTTAGCAGCGAAAGCAAAATTGTGAAAAAGTGATTCGTAGGTTCGTCATGTCTGTCTGTCCGTCCGTCTACGAGGAACAACTCTGGCTGCCACTGGGCGGATTTTCACGAAATTTTATATTTGTGTATTTTTCGAAAAAAAAACTGTCGAGAAAATTCAAATTTCGCTAAAATCCGACAATACAGGGGTGCTGATAAGTCCTTAGCCCGACCAGGAAGGAAACAGGCTAATGTTTCTGTCAGAATGGCGTGAATTTCCTTCGGCGCCTTGCCTTGCAGGAAAAAAAAAACTTGACGACAGCTCGCGTCTCGATATTGTTGAAATCGTGCGCGTCCCTGACATGCTTCCGAACTTGTTTCCTTCCTGGTCGGGCTAATGACTTATCAGCACCCCGGTAATAACGGGTACTTTGCATGAAGACACATTTCTTATCATATTTCCTCAATTCTTCTTAGAATGAGAAATGTTTCAGACAAAAGTTGTAGAGAAAATCACAACACACAGTTTGTGTTCAATAACTTGTTTTTTCCCCCGAAAATCGTACCACTTAGGATATAATGTGGAAAAATATTGTAAATCCGGACAGCCCACAGATGATGGTATGGTGCATGCTTGTCGCATGCTGAATACCTCAGGCTACAAACATAGTCTCGGAATATGTAATAATTATTGCTTTTCCATTAAACAATGGTTGTACGGGCGCGCCTTAATGTTATGTTTTACGCTCATTGCCTGTCCTTTTTTTTTAATATCTTGATGGTCAACCAGACTTTGCTGCAATGTCACTAAACGTGACTACATGTACAGTAAAACGCCGCTGTTACTACACTTACCAAGTTAGTGTGAGTTGGTAACAAGTGGAGTCATTAGGTTCTTTCACGACGCACTCAGCATATCTTTTGCGACGGGTAGACGGGAGGGTACATAGTGCTGCCGGGCAGAGAGGCGCAAACTGTCAGTTTGGCAGCGCACCAAACTGCTTCGCTGCCTGATAATTTGCAACATCCATTGCACCAGCACCGAGGGTCTCATAAAGTTGAGAACCCCCCCCCCCCAAGCGTTTCTCACATTCTTCCTTCTTTGTCTTATCACGAACAATCGATACGCACCGTATTAACGCCGGTCAGATTTGCGTTTTTGTCTCTTGAGTCAATAACAATTCTACTCTGTTGCGATTTGACACACAGATTTGTTCTTTCGAAGTATCGAGTCGTAAGTTGTTGAACTGTTCTTTGTCGTCTGCTGAGAGCCAGCAGATATATTTACCTGTAAAGATTTATATTCATGATGTACCCCTTTCCTATTCCATTCACATAACCAGGGAGGACTCCCAGGCTTTTGCGCAGACCCTAAAAGTATTTAAATTGCGCATGGAAGTACGGTCAGAAATTTTTATACGTTTCAAACCCATCATTTATTATCATGTCTACATTTCGTTTTACCGTTTGTAAGCTTTGCAATTGAAACTGATCCAAGAAACAGACAGTGAAACAGTCTCTCAGATTGTAGCGTTGAATAATTCATATTGGGAATTTTATGAACTACGAATTGGGAGGAATGAGGAAGATATGGGTTGCCGTGCTTGGAGTAAGTAAAGCAAGCAATCATAACAGGAACGCTTTATAGCCTGCATTCCTATGAATCTTTCTACACAGAGGCCATTATTACCGTATCGTTCAATATCGGATATCTGTAAACGTAAATATTAAAATAACTTGCACCCCTGTTTCCAAGATGGTGTGCCGTGAAGCCCTGGGGTTCCTTGAAATCAAAAAAGACTTCTGCAACAAAATTAATTTGCAATGTCAATGATCCTTTAAGCATTATGAATATAACTTTCGTGTTAAATATTTTCTTTATCTGTATTTTGGCAATGGTTTATTTGTTTAAGTATTTCTTAATTATTGCAACACCAGAATAAACATAATAGCGATATTTTGGAAACGAATTTTCGTTTGATATGGACGCTTATATTATTTTTTAAAGTTTTTTCCATATACATGCAGTGTGATTTTTTGTCTAAATTTGCACAATTAAGAAACGTGTTTAAGCCATACCTTTGTTTAATTATGATTATTATCCTCCTTACATTATTTTTTTAATTTTGATGATTATTACATACTTTTACTTACTTACTTACAATCCAGGTTGCAGAGTCCTTCTTGAGAAGCTAACCGGTTCTCAGCCAGTCAAGAAATTCATCGCATTTTATGGAACTCGAAGGTTCATTACCGCATTAACAAGTGCCCGCCACCTGTCCCTATCCTGATCCAGCTCGATCCAGTCCATACCCTACTTCCTGAAGATCATTCTTATTATTATCCTTCCATCTACTCCGGTGTCTTTCAAGTAATCTCTTTCACTCGGGTTTCCCCACCAAAGACCCTGTATACGTCTCTCATCTCCTCCATATCTGCTATATGCCCCGCCCATCTCATTCTTCTCGATTTGATCATCCGAACAATATCGGGTGATAAGTACAGATTTATTATTATTATTTTTTATTATTTGCAGTTTTGTTTTTTAGCTTCGTGTGCTATAAACATTTTATTAGGGGATTTTGAATAATTTTTCAAGTTTTCAGTTTCGTGGTGAAATTAAACTGGAACACAATGGAATATAGTTTTGCCTTTTTTTGTTGACTGGTCTCCAAATTAACCCTTTGACGCCTAATGTCAACTATAGTGGTCGTACCGCACCGCTAATCTCTAAAGTTGCATTTTATATATTTATTCAACAAATACAGGTACTGAATATTTTGTACATGGTATATACTCTCCTTTTCTTCTCTTCAAAATGTAGCTTGTTTCATAATTCTAACGTATTTGGTTCCTGTATTATTCATATTTTATATACAGGGTGTGCTAAAATTAAAAAAATAATTCCGGCGCCAAAAGGTTAATGTGCTCCTCGGTGTGGTCAAAATAGGCTGTTGGTGTCTAAGAACAAGGTACAGGAAAACGTTGAACCCAAAAGTGAGGAGGAAAAAGCAGTCAGGATAAAATTTAATAACTATACAAAAATATCTGCGCTGAAATAGACACTCTATAAAGGTATATGGAGGAGTTATTTCAGTTCCGTCCATTCCTAACCTCGACGTTAGATTCTCAGCATCACGTCCTGGTCGCTCTACGCCCGGGAAAAGATTCCCCTGTACCCATTTGAATTGGAGTCTAGTGTGATGCCAGTAATGTTCCGAGTGCTGTGACATGGCTACGTGTCTTTCAACGCTGCAGCAAGCTAATTCCAATTCCGCCGCCATTCCGCGTTTAGCCTGAATTCTGTAGAGCGAGCTTCGTAGGTTGTGGTCTTCATTACACGTGATAAGTGCGATTAAAAGGGAGAAAATGGAGACGTGTAAAACGAATGGGAAGAGCAACGGGTACACTACTGTATTTGGCAAAGTTGGAGGAAATACCATTTGGGAGACCTAAGAATAAAAAAGAGAATATGAGGGTAATATTAAACTGGAGCCTAAAGACTTAGGTGTGATATTGTGAACTGAGCTTTTTTGGCTCAAGATACAAATCTGTAAAAGGCTGTTTTGAATATATCAATGAACCTTACGACTCCGTAGTATGGTGGAGGGTTGTGTGTAGTTGAGAGGCGTTGTCAACTGCTATCGAAACAATTTGCTGAAGCAAGACAGTGATATTATCAGGTGTAGAATGTGAACATATCTGGTGTAGGGGTCAGGGGTCACAGGGCCGGATTTATTCCCGGTCACAGGTGTGTTTTCAAGTTCTGAAATAAATTCTAAATTCTTGACACTACCCCGAGAATTTCACTTTAAGTGCTGAACGAGGGCAAAGACGTAATTATTTGTGCGACTGCCGATTTACTGGTGCATAAACGCGAAATATGTCTGTATTAAGAGAGGAAAAGTCTTCTAAACGAGAACAGTTGTGCAGAGCATGAAAACTGTCAATATTACGCAACGTTTATCTGTATGTGTGTGTGTGTGTGTGGGTGGGTGTGTGTATGTGGGGTGTGTGTGTGTGTGTGTGTGTGGTGTGTGTGTGAGTGTGTGCGTGGTGTGTGTG
>Ga0123352_10021022_pt1 | contig 10399 bp, 9 predicted proteins | sample TergutLab28metaG_FD_89700 | JGI IMG/M metagenome (GOLD analysis project Ga0123352, IMG submission 89700) | Labiotermes labralis P1 segment gut microbial communities from Petit-Saut dam, French Guiana - Lab288 P1 | ecosystem: Host-associated > Arthropoda: Insects > Digestive system > Gut ... | reverse complement strand
GGGTGTCACAGCACCCATCATCAGGTGTACTAAAAACTGTAACCGCAACCTCCGGTACAGGTCATAATACTGGTACAGCTACTTCCCTCCAACGTGGCCTGATCGGGACTGGTTTGTGCGACTCGCACAAACCAGTCCCGATCAGGCCACCGGAGGTTGCGGTTACAGTTTTCAGTACTCCTGATGATGGGTGCTGTGACACCCGAAACATGTAGAGTGACTTTGCAGTAAATAAATATATGCATACTGTTGCATCTGGTTGGATTTTTATTAACATTAAAATCTATCTACATGGAGCCCGTTCAGGGTTTGAACCTGAAATCCCGGTAACACATCCATTGGCGTCAAGATCGGTTTTATTATTGCCCACCAATTGTTCAAGCGTTTTTTTTCTCCAGGTTTGCCAACGAAACCAATGTATGCATTTTTATTCTCTCCCACGCGTGCCACATGCCTGGCCTCTTGCATCTCCCTTGATTTGATCATCCTAGTAATATTTAGCGGGGTTCATTAATTATGAAGCACTTCAGACAAACGCTGTGGGCGTACATTTTAAGTAAAATTCGACTCAATCAAATGTTCCTTTGTTCATTCTCTAGGGAATTCGTCTCTTTATTGCGTTTCTGGCGGGGTTCTTTCCCACCTCCTTCAAACAAATTAAATTTGAGCTTGATCATTTCCTTCCACAGCCTTTCAGACTGTTCGTTAAAATTGTAGTTACGTTATTCGACACTACAGCAGTTTAAAGCTTTTAATAAACCAATATTAAATGGAGTCAAACGAAGAGAGTGTTTAGAATTCGAGATTCCCAGACGGTGAATATCTTTTGGGTTGGGACTTCATCGTCGTAATAATTTCCAATTCTGAAGTACATGTTGCCACCTACAGGATACCAAATATGGAGGCAGTATGTTCCTCCAAGCCGTTAGTACCCATCGAACAAGTACAGGAAGTCATATTCCACAAGGCCTAATCTTATATTGTTTCTTGTCTTGAAAGTCGTTCACCTCTTCCTGTCGTTACGGATTAGGCAGTTCAGTTTTTGTAACGACCTCACGATTTACTTTCTGTTTTTTTCCCGTGGACGTAACCGTTACGCGAAATTGTACACAGAGATAAAAAATACTCTTTATTGTACAGAACTAATTGTTACGCCCATGTAGGTCCTTTCGATCTCTTTGCCAGTACACGAAATATGTGTCGTATATCCGCTGTGCCTCTGTGTGCGCTCTGGTGATACAGGTACGTCCGGTTTAGAATCGAGCCTTTTTCATCTACACCGTTGCTGCGAAAAATGATACAGAGAGCTGCGCATGACTTTGAGTTACTGTGTCTTTAGTACACTTCGTTCTTGGAATACATATAATTTAGCGTGGGTTGCAGCGTGTGCTAGTGTTAGAGCTGAATCCAGATGGGCAGAGACGCTGAACTTCAAGGAAAAGAACTGCTTTTTTTCCACGGAATTGATTAACGCACTTGCGTGCTATAAATCTCGATAACAGAAATGTGGTTCACGGAAACATTGCATGCGCTCCTTCGTTATCGCAGTTCATAAGCCGTTGAAATTTATATGGGAAATTCTGTAAAACAAACTGTGTCAAGTGTCCTCGCTTTTGTACCTTGACAAGTTATGGAAAATCGATACATTTGTATTATTGGTGCGATAAACTGACTGCCAGACGTAATAGAACAATAATATGGACTAAACAGTGCACAGCGTGGCCAACGTTAGGCCTATTTTCCCCTCGAGACAACTGTTTGATGCAGGTATATGGTAGAATTATTATTGTCGTTAAATATGGATTGCATGAGAAGCAGTATTGGTCGGTTTTAAGACATTTCAGGAATACATTGGGATGAGTTAATGTAAACCATGAAAATTCTGTCAGGAAAACTGGCCTCGAACCGAGAACTGGACGAGTTAACCGCCTAACGTCTTTCAAATTTATGAGGTCCAGCTTTGAAGATCCCAGTCAAGATATCAGCAACCTTGATTGAGGTTATTCGGTGTTTTCCCGAGTTCCTGTATGCGGAAGTCGACAAATTACTTCAAATTAGGCAACGGTCTCTTCTTTCCACATTTTTTCCAATTCACACTTCACTAATATTAATCGAAAGACTAGAGGCTACGTATTCTTCCGTTACTGACAGTGTCGCAAAGTTAATACTAAGTAAATAAATAATCGGGCATGTCACTGAATGCTTTTAAGCCGCGTTGCTGCTATGCAAACTCACAGTTTTTATGCGGATTGTTTACACACGCTACACGTGTGCACAAATTTTGGCAGGGAGATAAACGTAGTTGCCAAGGGTATTGTCAAGGACACCGACAGTTTTCCTTTACACGATAAAGCGCATAAAGATGAAGGAAAAGTCGCAACTAGTGATATGTTAGTGACCACGACAGCTGATATCGTCGACCATTGTTAAGCTAACAAGTACATCAACCTGATAATGCGGAAAATGTTGGCTGATGTCACCTTTTGTTTTACAGTATGTCATTATTGCATGAGTTTCTAGACCACTGGTTCTGAACTGTGGGCACGTAAAATATTTAATTGTGAGACTTCGAGGTTGGTAGCTCAGTCAGTATAGTGACTATACTACGGACTGTAGGACCGAGGAATCGGAGTTAATTCTCTTCTGTAGCCTCCAGCGCGGCTGTCGGGGGCCACTCGACCACCTCCCTAATGCTTACCGGAATTACTTCCTCGGGAATAACGCTGCCAGAACGTGAACTTTAGAACTCCCGACAGTCTAGTACCGAAATCAAGAATTCCTGGTGCTTAGTGAGCTGGAGGATAACTAGTCCTTTAGGTTAAGTTCCTAAAATACTGGTCGAAATTGCGTAGTAAGTCTGGAAAACCTTATCTATTCGTGAGTAAAGAAATTTTGCTTAAAATTTATTCAGATTTGTAGTGCCGATGACACGCAGTTTGAAATGAAACATGTTGCCACAGAGTACGGTTTTTTTAAGTTTTACTCTGAAGCCTTTAATGTGTATGGTTCAGAAACTGAAGTCGGGAGTAGTCCTAAGACAAAGGAAGGGCGATCGTTGGTAGTAGGAAGGGACCGCAAGTTAATGAAATGTAGGCCTTCTTGCAAGCTATTAAAATTATGGACACTGTTGTGATGCAGAAGTAACTAATCATAAAATTATAATTCTATTCGAAATATATGTGTATTTATCTTGAAACTTTATTGCATGAAACAGTGACGGCCTAAAACCTTAGTTTTGTTTCACAGAAAGGTTAATACACTTACAATATATTTTTAAAATCTAAGTGGATTGATCAGTTTAAATTGATAGTTTACTCGATGACGGATTGTTGTAGGTGTTTGAATTGCAAATTGATTTAGTGAGTGAATTGCTTCATACGTGCTAGTGCGTAATATGCAGATTGTAACTGCGTGATTCCTCAGTTTTCTCAAAGGGTCACAGTGCTTTATGTTTGAGTACAGACGTGCCCCTGCTAGGACTGCATATAATTCAAACGTAATGCGTGAGAGACTACATGATGGTTACTAGCAGCAGGAAACAAACCATGCATGCTTAAGTCCCGCAGGGCACAGAATTTTATTACCATTAAAAAAAACATCTTTCCGCGTGATCCTACCGGAACAGTGTTTTTCAGCTTCATATCCTTGTAATTTGTCTTTGTCGAGTTTCATGCCGTTCTTCTGCTACATGGTACACAAGCTACCCAGTGCCTGTCCCCGTAAAATTTTTTCCCGTCCGGCGCTGTTGCTTGTCAGAGCAATTGCTTTTTAATATCGTAACAAATATTCTAGGAGCCCTAATAACTCAGTTGTTACAATGACTAGGCTGCGTGCTCGACAAGTAGTTCGATTCGCTGCAGTGGGGTGTATTTTTGTGCTTTCCAGTGTGACCACACCGTCTGTTGGTGCCCGCCCATCGTCTTTCTATTCCGTGGGTACCAAGAGCTGTTTTATCGTTGACAAAGGGACGGGGCGCGAAGTTGACCGCCCAACTCTTATCAAGTTCCGAGGTTAAAGATGAGTGGAACCATGCTTCTACTCCCCCATATGCCTTCACGGCGTGCAAAGGGACAACTTTAGTACGACTGTAACCAATACTTAAACCCAGAATTGTCGGTAGATTGATGTTTATTTTCACACAATGTCGTTGCGACTTCAATTCTTCATACTTCTTTTAACGATGCTGTTGAATTTTCATAGGCATATAATTTGTGTGTGTGTCCAATTGTGTCGATGGTTAGCGAGTATTAAATGTGGGGTATGTAGAATGAAATGGTCCTAGCTTTTCGACATTTGCCTGATGATACTGAGAAAAACCACGATATAATCTCTGGGTAGCAAGTTTTCGGGCCAAGGTTTGAACCCAGGGCCTTCTGAGTACGAAGGAGTTCTGCCCATTCGAACGCAGCGTTTAGTAACTCAAGATATTAGGCTCTTGTCGGTAAGGACAGAATAAGGCCATAAAGAACGTTTACGATGGTAGATGGTTTCTGGTTGGGGCTTAGTTGCTGTGGCTTCTGGAATCCGAAATGGGGCTACTAACCTTTACACTACATAAGGTAAAACGTATGTCATGTTTGGAACGTATGAAAGGCAGATCCAAAACGTCCAGTCCGGCTCGAGTTTCTACCCAGCCTTCTGTTCAAACGGGACAGAGGGTACTGACGTAAAGAGGCTGGGGCGTGAAGGTAACCACTCTCCTCCGTCTAGTGCCAGGGTTAAGAATGAGTGGCGTTATACCTCTGCTTAACATGCATGCCTTCGTGGATTGGACAGGGAACACTTTACCTTTTAGAAGTTAGATCTTTTATGCTATTTGGTACGTGCTAAACGTAAAACGTGATGTTTGGAGCGTACGAGTACAAGAATATACCGAACTCACGTGATATTGTGTTTTATATGTATGGGACGTGGGGCCTTATATTTAGCTTGTGTACGTGATGGAACTGTGGTGTATTTGGCTCCTATATAAGGTATAACGTACGTGATATTGGTCACGTAGGTCTGTGTGGCGTGGAACATGTGATAATAGGCACGTATAAGCCAAGCCGCCAGTAAAGATACAGTGTCATGTCCCTTTTAAACAGAGGGAAGAAACCTTCGACGAATAATCTTATTATGACCTGTAAATCGGTCGCGCGTGTTCGGTTCAGTGAACGAAGTTCCTTACTAGATTCACAAACTCTGCGGCTTGTGGACGAACTGCGCCGCCCCTCGCTTGTCCATGAACAAGTCAGCAACGTACGTTTGCTATCGCCATTACATAACATATACAAAGAAAAGTCGCCAGATTTCCTGCTAACGATAAAGATAATCATCTCTGCTGACACCTGGACTTCGAAATTCCACGATTCAACTGTACACGTGTATTATAGAGCTGATAACATATTGGTTCTCTGTATACGGCAGCCATTAGGCTGCGTGTGTTGTTAATTGGCGTTCATGTTTATTCAGGAAGGAGTGTACTTATGTCGTTACACTTGTATGCGTTCTTAAAACGAGAACGCAGTGTGGACTTTGTATTCGTACTTTTGTTTCGATTTTTGTAAATAGAGCAGGCATTTCAATAAAATTTTGTCCTCATCTACTCGTCAGTATCATCACGTCAGAGCGTGACATTTTTCATAGCTTCCCATATCCAATGTGGACGGCGTGCAAATTTTTTCGTGCTGTTCATAGTGGAAGGCTTGGTTCTGTATTGCCATAGTGGGTGTTCTTGCTTATTGTCTGATTACCGTGCTTCTTTGACATTCAGAGGACCGTGCATCCTGATATATTGTTATAATAAAAGCCAACGAGATGCACTATTTCTCAACTTTGTTTTGGTAAAGAATTCCACATTTTTCGGACAGACTTACTGTCCATCATCAGAAGTCTCAACACTGTATACACAGCAATAGGTATTTGTCATGCTAGGTATTTTGACTGCTAGCGAGGTCAGGATGGTTCCATCCTGGCCTGCCGGGAAAGTAGACCCACTTTAGTAGGTCGCAGCCACTTCTTTCACATTTATTATGCAGTATCAGTCCCGCCATTCGGCGTCATGTAGTTCGACATCTTTATTAAATAACCACAAGCACATAAATAATGTAACACTTCTGTGTGTCGTTTCCTGTTGCGTAACTAATAGAGAAAGCTCCAAAATGCGGTATGTGTCAGACTTAACCCTGGGATTTCATAAGCGGATACTTAGTAAAAACTGAAGATGTCAGAAGAGCAGGCCATGAATCTTATGTTTATTGGACCGTGCATCATTGTGATAGCAGAAGAATAAAGAACCAACTTGATGTCGCTTGCTATTTTATTTCACTTCTTACGTGCTCAACATGTTTCGGACATTAATATATCCATTATCAGGAGCTTGCGATTTTGCTGTTGAATTACCACATCAGTCGTTTTGTTCTTGGTTCGCTGTGTGTTGGAGATTTGGTGCGGTTAGTTTTGAGAAGTATCCGTGTTGCAGGCTGAAGCTTCAGCCTGCACCAAATCTCCAACACACAGCGAACCAAGATCAAAACGACTGATGTGGTAATTCAACAGCAAAGTCGCAAGCTCCTGGTGATGGATATATTAATGTCCGAAACATGTTGAGCACATAAGAAGTGAAATAAAATGGCTAGTGACATCAAGTTGACCTTTTATTCTTCAGCTAGCATGCCATGAATTGGACACAGATCGAAATACGTCATGGGCAGACTGTTGCGCAAGCGACTAATCCTCAAACATACGAATTACAGTTGCTGTACGTGATCAGACCGACCGCACACGTAAAGGCACTGAGCAGAGCAGACGTAAATGAAGGGTACTTGAAAACCATCTTGCGCTGTGGTGATGTGACACTTCACTCATCCGCGAATGTGCAGCGTCATGATGTGGGGGTTTGGAGAAATGAAAATTTCCACGAGAAGATGTATCATGTCCTGTCGATCATTTGTTCGACCTTTGTTCCGTACTGAGGAAGCGTTGGCTGGTGTCACATGGGCGCGTTCCATCAGTTTGTAATATGACGAGTGGGTAGAAGTCTGGACTCCATCCGTTTTGAAACAAGATCTTCCCCCCACCTTATTTTAGATATCAAGCTGTTTGGAGTTTGAAATTAAATCCAGTTCCGGAGTTCGCTCGATGTAAACCTCATCAAAACTTCTCTGTGGGGTTTGTCAAGTTACTAGTGTGCATATGGAAAATCACGACTCTCTCTGGCCTTGAAATGCGCAGAATGGAAGCATTTGACGGTATTACTCCATACATGCTACGACAAGGGAGGTTAGAACTTAAATACCACCTGGATATGTGCAGAGCCACACTTGGGCCCTATTTTGAGCTACATTACAATGTGTTGAGTTACTGAAATATTATTATTATTAGTAGTAGTAGTAGTAGTAGTAGTATTATACGCAGAAAGTGGCAGTCTGTTACATTGTTAATCATTGGTGATTGCATGCCGGGGTCCTTTCTGGGACGCACTTTATTATGAAAGTAAATCCGTAAAGTCGCCAGTCTGTTCGGTAGCAACGTCTTTTCAAGCGACGGGACAGTTATTGAGATAGAGTTCGTGGATGCCATTTGAATCTTCATTCTATATATTATTGGCGTGCGTGAGTAAATTTTAATTTGTTTGAGTGTGTTCTAGCGATTTTAGACTGTGGCAATAACGCGACTTGAGCGCATCGGAGGCGAAGAATGTGTATTCTGTTAAATTTCATGCATCCTTCAGTTTTAAACAGTGGGCGTCATGCGAGTGTAGTGCGCAATGTTGGCAGTCTGGTTGCGCACATGAGCGTCCCACGTTACGGTGTCTGTATGGATCAGATACTGCTACTGCGTTTCTTGCGCACTCAGTTCGTTTGCCGTACATTTGAATCACCCGTACTGGCTGATTAACGGGTTTGGAAATATGAGCCTACGCACGGGGTCTTTTCTGGCGCTTGGCTTTGCGGTACTTAACATTGTCAGACCTACGAAAGAATGAAGGTATTGGGGAACAACTTGATTTTCATTTTTCCTTACCACTTCTGTGCGAAGCATTGCCCTCTATCCTTTACGGATTTCGTTTGAAGCGCTAGTTCGATGAATATCTAGCGAAGCGCACTTCACATGCGCGCAGAAACGCCTAGGTTGTTTTTTAAAGAGCCTGTTATTGTTAGATTTTAGCCGAAATTGGGAACGTGTTGACAAGGCCTGGTGTTAACTCCCCATGCCAAATGTCACGAATAACAGTGGTTCCTTGTGTGTTTTAAGCGGACAGTCTGGCAAACACGTCGAAGCTGAAGCTTGTATTTGCGACGGTTCGTTACGACCTCGCTAAAAGTGAAACTCGGATAAACAATTTGAAAGAGTGTGGTGTGAATTGAAATTATCCGATAACAGGTTTTCATGGTGAAGGCAGTTGGTATTCCTGAGTGATTTCAGGCTTCCGCTGCCTAGAAATGACTTGTAATTGATTTAGACTTCCTGTGCCCATTGTTTGCTCACAGTTTATAGGTATGAATCATTGATGTATGAAACGTCCAATTTTCCTTGGAAATGTCGAAATTCGTAATTCTGTATCCGCCACATGACTGTCCGTCAGTGATATAGGGAGTACCTGTAAATACCATCTTTATTTTAATGCGCACCAATACCGACCGCTGATGCTTAAGGAATTTTATTGAGACTGTGACGTTATGTGATGTGGCACATAGGTACCGTGTTTCGGAGGAACTTGCAGTAACCATGGTCGGGTTAGAATCGTGCGTGTCAACCGAACTACACGGAATTACATTGCTGAACTCCACAGAATTAATGAAAACATGACAAAATAGCAGACTTCCTGATTACTCAAATAATTTTGATTTATCTGTACCTAATATAGACACCACTATTGAAGAAGGCGGTAAACTGTGTCCTCTTTTTTACTTTAAAAAATCATATAAAACATAAAAAATTGCAGGCTTCCTGATAACTCAAATAATTTTACTTCCTGTAACAGTTGTACGTTTAGTAACAAACCCTTTCAAAATAAATTAATCACGTTTTTTACTTAAAAACAAAATTGAATGAAACAACAAAATAACACGCTCTCCCATGTATTTCGGAGCCCGGCGCTGTAATTTCGGTGGTGTTCACGAGGGGTGGGATAGACAGGCGTTCACCGTTGGGTGTCTGCCCCAGAAGGAGGGTCGCAGTGCATTATGGACGGTTCAAAATTTGAGTAACTCTGTTATATACGGTGTACATAAGACAATTTTTGTGAAAACGAGCGACATTTTTACATGGCGTTGTATGTAATTCCAAATCAATGGGGGCGCCTAAAGCTGTGGATGTTGTATAGTGTAATGGATGATGTACAGTGTAATCCGGTCGGAACGATTCCGAGTGTGACTGATCAGCAGACCTTCCCGGCCCGTGTTAGGTCCCGTCTTTTAGTTGTTTTGTGTAGGCGGATTTAGGCATCGTGTGTTCAGTATCCTGATTGCGATCACGTTGGGCGTGGAGGATCTAACCTTTTCTAAAACCGTACATCTGGCCAGAACATTAAGTATCAGACTTTTGCTGATGTCATGAGACGCTGCTTGAAAACTGGTCTCAACCTACTAACACATTGGACACTTTTGCTATTTGTATTATCCACTCTTTATGCGTTCTTTATTAGGAAATCGAATATTTTATAGTGGTTTTTCAATTTGTCAGTTCTCATGTTTTATTTAAGATAGGCAAATTTGTCCCTTTCCTTAACTACCACGACGGGAGCTTGACGACCCAGCGGCTTTACCACTGGGGAAATAGCCTCCAGTAACCACCTGGTAGGTGAAGTGGTCTTCAGAGTCGGTTTGGACTCTTCGGGGAAGAGGGAAATCTCTGCTTCTGGCAATGGAACCTCGGTCGTCTAGGCCGTAGCCAAGTCACAACACGACTGAGCTATCCCAGTTCTTGCGTTGTTAGTTTAAAGTGTAATATGCCAGTGTGTTATCGTCGTAGAAAGGATATTTACACAGGTTGGGAAACATCCAAAGAGCGCAACACTTCTGGTGGGTGTGCTCTGTCACTGTCCCTTTATTTTAAATGTGCGAATAGTTTTAAAAAGATGGAGGTGGTAAATCCAATATTTTAGGTGTGCCTTTCAACGTTTTACACAGCGCGGAATACTTTCTTCATATCTTAGAAAATGACTTGTAATTGATCCAACGGTAATCACAACTCTCCATGTTTGTGGTTTGGGATGATACGGTATGAAATGTTATATTTATGCTTCTGTTTAATTTTGTAAATTATGTATTTTTATTGATATGTTTATGGATTTGAAAAAAGGTTGACCAACTAGATGACACTTGCTTTATTATATATTGCTCAACATGTTTCAGACGTTAATACGTCCATCTTCAGGAGCTAGCGAGTACTTGTTGTGTTGTGTAGGCTGACT
>Ga0123352_10021021_pt1 | contig 10399 bp, 5 predicted proteins | sample TergutLab28metaG_FD_89700 | JGI IMG/M metagenome (GOLD analysis project Ga0123352, IMG submission 89700) | Labiotermes labralis P1 segment gut microbial communities from Petit-Saut dam, French Guiana - Lab288 P1 | ecosystem: Host-associated > Arthropoda: Insects > Digestive system > Gut ... | reverse complement strand
TGTAGTAACATACCGATATACACAAAATGCAGTAACATACCGACATACACAAAATGCAGTAACATACCGACATACACAAAATGCAGTAACATACCGACATACACAAAATGCAGTAACATACCGATATACACAAAATATAGTAACATACCGATATACACAAAATGCAGTAACATACCGACATACACAAAATGTAGTAACATACCGACATACACAAAAATAATTATTTGTACAAGACCATAGAGTGTTCAATGCTTCTTTTAATTTACGTTTCAAGCTGCACATTCTCCCTTCTGTAGTGACGGTTCTGAAGACACAGAAAACACTTCTTATAGATACATATTTATTTTTATACAATTGCTTTCTAGACTTATTCTTATAATAAAAGCCAACAAGGTGCACTATTTCTCAACTTTATTGTGGTAAAGAACTCCACATTTTTCGGATAGATTTACTGTCCATCATCAGGAGTCTCAATATTGTATTCACAGCAATTGGTATTTGACGTGCTAGTAATGGTTATTGTCTGCTAGCTGACAGTAACCATAACTAGTATGACAAATACTTTTTGCTGTGTATAAAGTTTTGAGACCCCTGATGATGGACAGTAAATCTGTTCGAAACACGTAGTGTTCTTCATAAGAATGAACTTGAGAAAAAGTTCATCTCGTTGGTTTTTATTATATGAATATATCGCGACACACGGTCCTCTCAATGTCAAATTTCTAGACTTATTTAACTTTTGATTAACGATAGAAATCATCAAAATAAAAAAGTGTAAATTAATTGAGGCCTAGCTTTACCATTAGTTTCAGTTCGTCAATTTTATGCACATGTTGAAGGACCTCATAATGCTGTTTTAGATATATTCCTTTCCATGTAATTAAATTACGTAATAATGTATTACTCAGGCTAGGGACAACACTGCAATATTCTTGTAATAACATTCCGTGATTATACTATTTCTTTGGGTATTACTTGTGCAGATTAAGTCTTTTGCCGTAGTTTTTCCAGTGTGTAGGTTACCAGATAATGATATAAAATTTTACGTTTTGAATCTTCACTTTACCGAACGCCACTTTGACGAACCTCTGGAACACTCATGTGCTGCCCAGTTTCTTAAGGATGAGTCACAGGAAATTATTAATATAATAATTCAAATAATAAAAACGTACAGTTTACTTCAAGTGAACATGTGCGCAAAACGGATTCTGCTGCTAGATCGTATTTTGTGCAGACAGCACGCGTTTTTTTCCCTTTCACATAATACACTGCCCTCGGTATTCATTGACATATGCAATTATCTACACTTAGCAGGATAGTTATACTGTAAAATAAAAGAGATTATTTATAATCATAGTCCATTTTGTTAAACTTTCACGGCATCGAAAAAAACACAAACATTTAACAGATTTAAAGGGCGGTCCATCCGTGCCTAGTTTCTGTCCTTAGATATCCCAGTTAGAAGCTTAAATTTTCTTCACAACTCGCGGTTTTTAAGCAAAATTACTAGCGATAATATCTCTTACTTTAAAGAAGCAAATCATGGCTTTTATTTTTCATGCCAAAAACTGTTATGATTTTACCGATTACCATTTGTAGAACGGAATTATTATTTCCCGTTTTGTACGGTGCTGGAGATAAGGACATGTGCTACCAATGCGGTGAGTTCATGTCATTTTTTGCTGTGCACTACTAGTTTTCATACTGGTATTAGGTGAGAGGTTTGGTCAAGGGAGAGCAGGGGTAGGGCTCGGGGTGAGTTTATTTGGTTTATGCACATCAGTTGTTTTCAAATTGGTCACTGCTATTTTCCTACCGCGTAATCATCTCGAAATGCAAACACACAGATCCACATATATTGTCCTCTCGCTCTGTCCACATCCCCTGCAATTCCACATTCACCCCTCCCAAAATTCCCTTGTATTTTCCACATAAATACGTATTCCAGCTAACAAAACCACGAATATTCTACAACACACGATTCTCGACTATATTTATTACTAAATAATATTATACTGTCTACAACAACTATAGGAACCGTGTTCATTTTATCACCTGGAATTTTATTTCAATTTAATAAGCAATGCAGCGCGATAAGACGCTAGGCCGCTTTTGATATAAAGGTGAAAATAAATTTGGTTTACTATGAGTTCAAAAGCAGTAACAGTTTTGAAAGCGAGTGGTCCATAAAATTGCTACAAATAAAGCAAGGAAACATAGTTGCAGAAATTCTCTATGACCCGTATATCACGTACGAATCTACATCGATTCAGCGTGATATATATACACGATCAGCAGGAATGTTTAATCCTGTTACATTCAAAAGTTTGTATTGGAATGTAATTCTAGTTTGAGAAAGTAGAATGCTATTTGCTGGCCAAGCTGTGCGCCTCAGCACTCTTGCTTCTGCATGCTGAAGGTAAAATTAGGCGTTCAGAGGCAATATTAAAGTAAAGCCATTTTACGTTTTTCTCTAAACGGCATATGACAAATTTGAATGAAGTGTTGTCAACATGAACAGCTTGCTGCATTCCACAAATTGGAAGTTTGAAGCTTGGCAGGCTAAATTTGATTCCAAAATTAGACAGAAATCAATCTAGACTTCACCACTTACATGACGGCCCTACGACTCACCCAAACGTTTGTTTTCAGTGGGACTGAGGGATAATTTCCATGATTAAGTCTTAACTCCCTACCATTCCATGTATGTCTTGAAGCTGCGGTACCTAAGGGACACTCTTACACACCGGATTAAGTTTGTAATTTTTATTGAAGTTGTAACTTGAAATTAGATCTGTAAATTATTAATAATTTTTGTCTGCAAATAATCAACACTGAATCCTTCCCTAAGGTTCGGTCTCGTAAAACCCTTTCTCGTAAGTTTAAATGTTTCTGGTCAATGTGAAGAAAAGAATAAAGAAAGTTCTGTGATCCTTTATCTCTCTTAAATGTTAGAAGTACAAATTTTATATTGGGAAATCCGATGTGATAATTTTTTTCAACTACTGAAATATTTCTATATTCACTCAATATTATATAGCCTTTCACTCTTTGACCCATCCTGTGTTGTTCCATCTAATAACGTTCTCAGATCTTACCTTTACGTAGTAGCGGACCGTCCCAAGGCACTGCATGCACAAAAGTGGTACGTGATTGCTCACTGTTGTGTTTAATATGATTGCCTACGACTTTACATAAAATTCCAACGGTGGTCTCGAACCGCAGTGGATTTTAAACACTCGGTCTAGCACATTTGTTGAAGTGATTATTATTGACTACAATAAGAAATATGGACGCCTTAGAAAAATATTCTTCAGCCTTCAATTTTCAAGCGCCAGGTAATGGACCATTCTAATTGGGATTTACATAATTCATATAAAGTAAATTATAACCATTTGTGTAAATTATGTACTAATGTAGTTTGTAAGCCAACAGTCACAAACACGGAGGCGGTATAAGTAAAAATTTAGTGAACAATAAAATATTAACAAGACAAATGGCGGTGAATAATGAAAATAATAATAATAGTAATAATGAAATAACGATTTTTAATATATTTAGTGTCAAGAATTTCAGGCTCGGCTAACATTCCATTTCATAATCACTTTCGGGCAAAACAAGCGCAGTAATACACAAGCTAAATGACATTTATTGTTAGGTGATAAATTTAATATAGACTATTGAAAGAACGATAACAACAAAATATTTGTAGAGTACAATTGTGTGCAATTTGAAGCTAGGCTTCTAATTACTCGTGCACTCTATCCATAATAGCCAGTTTTATAAAAATCTTGCATTTAATTTAGTTCTCCCTAAAACTCTCATAGATATAATGCACCTAACTCGTTATTTCACGGATTAGGCTCTTTGTGATTTCACATTCAGAATTGGGCTAGTTCGGCAAATTACCACTACAGACAGGCACCCACCTGCTCAGAAATATGGGGCATAGGAGAATGCGGATATGTGTGTGTGTGTGTGTGTGTGTGTGTGTGTGTGTGTGTAGAAGATAAAAGTAGATTTTTCCTTGTCGACGACTCGAAGGAATAGCGGTATAGGGGTAGTGGAAGTATAGCTCTATTCACTCATAACCTCGTCGCTAGATGGAGTTAAGTGATCAACTTCACGTTCTCTCCACTTTACGCTGTGAAATAACCCCGGTATTCGTTAAATTCGTTAAATGCTTTAGAGAGGAACAGATCTCTTGCCTCTGCTGGGAACCGAACAGCGGATCTTGGAACCCGCATGTGCTGTTTCGGCGTGTGCCTGTGCATACCGAGTGATCCAGCACTACAAACACGTTATGTAGCCCTGCCAGTTTTAGCGTACTTGCATTTCTCTGTTATGTTAAAAACAGATATGGCCTCGCCTGTTTATACTTTGACGAATAAACGGCGCGCTGGTTACCACGGAGTCCACTTGACAAAGACTTGCGGTGCTTTGGAAGCCCATCAAGCGGTTGAGTGCAGCGGACGGCAACTTGTTCAACTCTTGCCGAAGTTCCAACATTTTCATTTCCATAGAGTCTCTTGCTCCGTCAAACCTGTTTTCTGAGTTAGAGTTTGTTCTGTTACGAACTCACCTTGCCCATGAATGCTTACGACATTGGTAAAGAAGTCGGGGAATATATTTATTATTATTATTATTATTATTATTATTATTCCACTCGGACTATATAATCACAAGATCATACTGAGAAATAATACTAAAACGGACTTTACAACAAGCAAGATATAAATACTATTTCTGTTCGGTTGTATGTAACGACGTAGCCAGTAGACAGATTATGTAGTGTCCAACAATGATTGTTTAGTTAATAGTGAACTGGAAAGAATGGGAAAGAAAACGGTTGTGTCCCAGTGTGAGGTAGGCCTCCTCTCCAAGAATTTGCCCCTAGCGACTGAGAAATACCCAACTCCCCTCACCCAGAAAAGTGATCAAAGTTAGGCTACGGACGTCTCCAGTAACAAAACAGAAAAACGTTGCTTGTACGGTGGCAAGATGTAAATATCAGGACTGAGGCCAACTGGCTCAGCGTGTGTCCAGTGTCGGACTCTAACGCACACCATAATGAAATATCTGGGCCCATAAAGGCAGAAAAAACTCTTGATTAGGCGAGTGAACTCACAGGTTTTCAAGAAGAATTCTGTTGCATATATTTAACGATTTCTTCTTCTTCTTCTTCTTCTTCTTCTTCCATTGGCACTACAGCCCACTGTGGGCTTTGGCCTGTCGAAAAGTGTCTTTCCATTTTTTCCTATCTGCCACCAACTCTCTCCATCCTCTCACTCTCAGCACTTAAAGATCTCTTTCTACCTACTCTTTCCATCTTTTCCTGGGTCTTCCCCTTCTTCTCATCCCTTCCAGTTACTGAGTGAAGATGTTTTTGGGCATCCTATCCTCCTCCATTCTCTCTAGGTGACATAACCAGCTTACTCTTTGCCTTTTTATCCATTTTACTATATTTTCTCCTTTGCTCACCTCTTCTAGTTATCGATTCGTCCAACTTTTCCATTCCCCGTTTTCATATTTAGGACCATATATATGTTCTAACTATGTCAGAATGGTCACAGGCAATTCTAATGTAAAAAATGGAAATTATTGACTCATCTCCATCATACTACGTGTCCATCTATTGAATTTAATATGCAGATATTAACCAAGAATATGTTCCCAGAAGTAATTTTGTGCAGGACCAAATCGAATTCCGTTCCAGTTCATGAGATAAGAGGTCGGTCAGAAAATCAGTTTACATGGCGAACAATTTCATAACGAAAAGAACTTGGAACATCCCGTTACGTTTTCCTGGTTTGGAGCAGAGGAATTATTATCCATTACCAGCACTGCCGAATGAGATCACGAGATGGTAACAACTGTGATACGATGGTTGATAAGAAAGGACACGGACTGCTGTCAACAGTGGATAAAGCAGCTCGGTCTCATGGTCTGGTCAGTGATGCAACTGTCGCAGAGACTATGTGGAAAAGTATTGGGAAGGCAATACAATTAAATTCATGCTGTTTTTGTCAGAGGCGAGAATAAAGTATTTGAGTGCGTGCATTGTGACTAATACTCTTACTTCACAAGTTTCTTTTCAAACCTAATTTTATAAATTATCATAACTAAGCACAACACAGTTTTATTTTAACATGTTTATCAAGAAAAGTTAAGGAATTTCACGAATTAATCTTGCTTACTTCCGATTTTCTACTGACCCGAGCCCTTGCAAAACACACACACACACACACACACACACACACACACATACACATCCCGCTATTGAAAGGTGAATACAATCCCAGCATATGGTCAGGAAATGCAATAATTTCAAGGTCCGATAATTTATCAATATATTCGGTAGCAGTTCAACTCAAATCAGTTTCATCATCTGTGCTCACGTTTCGGATTCCCACGATGGATCTACGCAAGATCCTCTCAGCATGAAGCTGTGCACTTAAATGGCTTGAATATTGTTAGTGATCCATATAGTACTCCAATCACTGGGGCTGAAACAGGCTGAGAGTTCTCAGCGCTGAACCCATTGTTGTACCTATGGAATGGAGAACTAGCATATGTTTACTGTCTTCCCTACACATATCTACAAATAAGATAAACAACAGTCATCACAGGATTCTTGTCAATTCCACATTTTTGAGATCAAAAATTGTAAAATCTCTCTTTGGCGGGCAATTCAACCAAAAGAATTTGTTTCGCTCAGATTGTGGAGATACATAGTCATTACCTAATGGAAACTGGTTAACATCGCATTGACGTAGAATAGAGGTTGTGAATGATGAACTAGGTGGGATAAAAAAGGAAGCGACAGATTTCCATCTGGAATGATTCTGGAAATCTCAAACCTAACCGTCAGTTCCCGGTCGGTGTTTAAACCCAACACTTCTCACACAATTTCGACGCTGTGCAAGCCTACTGGTTTAAAAAATGATGGAAGTTACGTAATAAACATCCTGATCTCAAAGCAAATGAACATTTTAAAATACTGTTTTAATGAGAAACACAGCAAATTTTTTTTGTACAAAAAAACAAGGAGTAATTTTTCAGAGTGAACAAATTTTCAAACACGCAAATTTAAGCCAGATTAATGACATCGTTACAGAAATTTTGAAGCATGAAAAAAGCTAAATGTGACTCGTAATTAGATGTGTTACGGTGCACAATATAAACAACAGTTAGGCTTTAGAGTCAAGTAAATCAATATTTAGTGCATCGAGAGCACTTGTATGACACAAACACAAGTTTTACACCATAACGTTTCCGGTTTATCTTCAGCAGACCGGAATTCTTAAGGCAAAAAAGAGCATAAATTAAAGGGCACAGCACCCATAACAGGGACCAGAGAAGCCACAATTTGACAGCTTGCATAATTCTGAATCAAATGGAACTATTTTCTATGTTTATTTAAAGAGCAAATATATGTCATATTTTCGTTGCTTTAGGACTAGTCTCATGAGTTTGAACTAATTTTTTGCTGAAGAGCTGCGGTCTGGTGTGTAAAAACTAAGTCGAATTCTTCAAGAAACTTCAGGATGATACAATGGGTGGGGAGCCTCCTTAATCAGCCTCTTTCTCACAACGAAACTCTAACAGTTTCGACTTCTTTTCATCTTCCTTATTTTTCGGACGTTATTTTTGTTAACTTTTGCTAAAAAAAGGAAAACTTCTTGCAGGATTAAACACTTAATGCAACTTTAGGTGATTATGATTCGTCCATTCATAGAGGTGAGGTTGTGGAAGCATTTTCCAACCACACCCATTTGCAAAAGCTTACCTGATTTTTGCAAAAGAGAGTTATCTAAAGCTATTGATTACCTGATTAGAAAACACGTCTTGATCAAATAAATTGAAAATTCCGCCACGTGTATAAGAAAATCAGGGACAAGTTCGACAAAATAAAGTGGTGCAAGTGTTTTATGAAAAGTCTGAAAAAGGGCGAACAATGCCATGCCATGAAACCCGAATATTCCTTAAAACGAACGCTCAATAATATGTACGTTTCACGAAATATTATTAGAGTGTGTAATAATAGAACAGATATGCGCTTCTCGGTGCATGTAGAACTTACACAATCAAAATGAGTTATCGGAGTATCTCAACAAGAGACATTACTTGGGCGGCCCAGGCATGGATGGAATGACTCTGTTCAGGCGGATATTAGGAGATAATACAGGCTAAATGTGTGGTAGATTTCATGTGAATCAGTACAAGTTCAAATGACGGGCTCTTGCAAAGAGAAAAACGAAATTTCAAATGCCAAAAAAAGAGAATGTGGCAGCTTAACAATTAAAAAGCCTTCATGTTCCGGTATTATTAGAGCCAAAAACATCGATTGATTTCGTCTGAGGTATAACGATGTGTAATGTGGCAGATAAGTAGAGACACTTGTGAGGAAAATGATATCCCAGTATTTAGGACAGAGGAGTCCTTAAAACTGATGTCTGTTCTTCAACAAAAGGATGAACAAACTTTTTAACTATAAGGAGTTCCACGTAAGAAGGGACCCTGGAGAGGAATGGGAATTTTAATAACAAATTCATTGCTGTTTTTTAGCTGTTTTGAAATGTTTCTTCAAGTTCTTACAAATTTACGTATCAGGTCCTCTGCTGTGCCCTACAAAAAGCCAAATTATTTTGGATATGATGAATCGTTTCATATACTAAGTGGTATTCTTCGATGGTAAGTCGGCAAATTTCCAGACCTTCACCGTTGTAAAAGAAGGAAATGAAGCTCTAAGACTGTGCACGTTGTTGATAACGCGATAAGTTGAATTCTATTCGGGTCACTTCGTTATAAGCAAGCATATTTTACTAGGCTACTGGCTAACTCATTCTTTACCAACGAAGATTTATGACGTCAAGCTTATCACGGAAAATTTCCAAGTATTCTCCAACAAACGCCACCCATTGAGAGGAGATCCTTGCATAAAAAATAGCGGCTTTTAAGTATCGAGTTACAGTACTTATGATTTATTTTGGAAGCACTTTAAATACAAGTTACACGTATGTTCCTTCCTTTTGGAAATTTTGAAATGTTTCGTTATTTATACAGCTTTGCCCACAGACTTAGCCGCCTTACATTGACGTGTTACTCTGCACCTACGCTCCGCTGCGTATTCATGCGTTAAGTGTGCAGGATATTGATTCAGGTAGGCAGGAAGCTTATTAACATCACAATTACATGTCAAGAATAATAGAGATGAAATCCACGTAACCAATGTGTCTTCGTCGAAAATTAGAAAAAGCAATTCTGACATACAACAGACGCGTCGCTTCGCTTTCATAGCAGCGCAACACTGGTTAGTGACGTCACCAAACATGCTTGAATGCAGTCTCGTCTTGTCAGAGATTGTCATCTTGTCAGATAAGTTTTCTTGGCCTGTGTAGTCAGATGTGAGGGTTGTTTTGATGTTTTGCTGACCGTGCATCTCAGTATAATCTTAGTAATTAACCAACTTAATGCACAAACTCTTGTTTTATAATAAGTTTATTATGTGCCTCTACATGTTTCGAGCACATAATGCTCGAAACATGTAGAGGCATATAATAAACTTATTATAAAACAAGAATTTGTGCACTAAGTTGGTTAATTTCTAAGATCATATGTGAGGGTTTTCGGTGAAATTGTTCCTGCATTATCACTTGACGAAATTATACACAAAAAATTAGAAGGCATGAACCAACAGCCAAAACAATGTATTTTCAACGAATCTGTACATAATGCTTCCATGTTTTCTTCTAGCCATCACCCTCATCCGCCGCTCCCATGTCTGATATAACATTACACAATATTTCACAAATAATTTCTTTTCCTGAAGAAGTCAGACTGCAACAGTTGCGGATATGAGTAATTTGATTCGAAAACTAGATAAAAAAGTTTTATTAAAGGAAATCCATAAAATATAGGACACTAGGTGTACAAATTTGACTTACAATGCTACTGACAATAAGGGATATAAACAGTTGCTGATTTCTCTGGGGAACATCTCGCAATTTCACATTCTGCAAGGGCAACACGCATCGGTTTGGGATTACAGAACATGTAAAATAATGGAAAAATATTGTGCTGTTTTCGGAAAATCATTCGTAAAGATATCTTTGACGTTATACCTGAATTTCATTTTATTTTCCTAAAGAGCTGGATACTGAAGTAAACTCTCTGTAATTACACGTTAAACTTTTCAGGCAGCCCTAAATTGTCCATTGCCGCTTCTGCTGTATTTGTTTACTGAAAAAATGATATTATGTGTGGTAGACATGTTTGTGGTCCATTTCTATACCAAGTTTCAAACTAATATCTTCAAAATTTTTTATCCCCATCAAATCGAAAGAAAAGTAATTTTTCCTACCGCCGCCATATTATTTTAGTTTTTACAATACTTCTA
>Ga0123352_10021020_pt1 | contig 10399 bp, 4 predicted proteins | sample TergutLab28metaG_FD_89700 | JGI IMG/M metagenome (GOLD analysis project Ga0123352, IMG submission 89700) | Labiotermes labralis P1 segment gut microbial communities from Petit-Saut dam, French Guiana - Lab288 P1 | ecosystem: Host-associated > Arthropoda: Insects > Digestive system > Gut ... | reverse complement strand
GTTTTGACACACTTTGCTTTAGAATCGAGAAGTCTGAATAATTTCATTCAGCTCAGAACCAAATTAAGAGCTGTTTTGACACACTTTGCTTTAGAATCGAAACATCTCAATAATTTCATTCAGCTCAGAACCAAATTAACAGCTGTTTTGACACACTTTGCTTTAGAATCGAGAAGTCTGAATAATTTCATTCAGCTCAGAACCAAATTAAGAGCTGTTTTGACACACTTTGCTTTAGAATCGAAACACATCTCAATAATTTCATTCAGCTCAAAACCAAATTAAGAGCTGTTTTGACACACTTTGCTTTAGAATCGAAAAGTCTGAATAATTTCATTCAGCTCAAAACCAAATTAAGAGCTGTTTTGACACACTTTGCTTTAGAATCGAAACATCTCAATAATTTCATTCAGCTCAAAACCAAATTAAGAGCTGTTTTGACACGCTTTGCTTCAGAATCGAAACATCTGAATATATAACTAGCTTCGCAGATTCGTCGACGTTTTTCCCCCAAAATATAAGTGTTAGAAAAGAAGGTCATGCAGCGTAAAATTTCTTAAACAAGAAAACAGAGAACCTACAGCGTACGGCCCCGATATGGCGCCGAAAAAAGTTCGTCTTTCTCCAGCATTTAAAAACAAACTTTTGGCAGCTAAATCTTAAAGATGATGGCTAGGAAAGTGTTGTGACTCCATCTGTAGCTTTCTGCTGTTCATGCCATATTCCACGACAATTCTTCATTTGATTTAAAACTGATTTTGTGTTAGACGTGAGGTAACCAAAACACAGGCCAGCCTTTTCATTGGAAATAAATCAGTGTTGATTGGAAATGCAGCTGCATCTATCAACGATGAAGGAGTACACGACATGACGTGTCTGTGACGTCATATGTGACAAGAGAAACATCGACGACGTAATTGGTTCTCGAAACAACCGTCGCATTGAATGCGCAGTGCATGTAGCAACAATAAATCACTGAATGTGAGGCCGGAGCGGTGCAAATTAACATAAACCCCTAAAATACACACGGATATTCGGATATTCGGATATTGTAGCGCTGAAACCCAGCTGTCCATTGAAAGCAACATGAAACAATCCTGCAAAAGCGCATACGGAATTACGATCTACAGTACAGGTACATAAAACACATGTAAATAACATAAGGTTATATTTTACAGCAAATTGAACTTAAACCACAATTATATTAGGCACGCGGTACAGCAATCATGTTTGACTACAATGTGGTTGACATGCAGGGTAATCCTGTTTTGAATCGTTTAAATTTGTGAGCGAATTAATAGGAAATAATGTGTATCATTTATATTTTACTATCCATGATACGTACATGACTGTTGCAGTGAGATTAAGGAGTGGGTCTGCGACCGCCCGCTTGCCGGGATTGCGGGTTCGAATCCCACTGCATGAGTGGGATTTTGAGAGTCGTTTGACGTTCAAAGTGAACGTGTATCGTGATAAATTCTTATAATAAAACCAACTAGATGCACAAATTTCTCATTTATTTCTGGAATAAAACTCTACATGTTTCGGCCAGTTCCTCTGTCCATCATCAGGAGACTTTCACTGTGCACACAGTAGTGGTATATGTCATACAAGTTTGCTGACAGCTTGCAAGCTGTCAGCAAACCTGTATGACATATACCATTACTGTGTGTAAACGCGGTTCCAGTCCCGGTAGAAAAAAAGTGGGGTTTTCTCTTCTCCCAAGTGTCCAGACACCCTCTGGAGCACCCCCAGCATCCTATTCAGTGGTTCCCGATGTTATATTTACCGAGGGTTTAAAGAGGACGATACATGATGCTGGATCCCCGCTGCCACCTGTTGTCGAGGTAAAAACGCCAGACTGTACCTCAATTAAATCATAAAGAAGTAGATTTGTTCGTTGCTTAATGACGAATAGCCACTAAATTGCCACGGATTTTCACAACCGCCTACCAAATTTCTTCTGCAACAAGTTAATCCCACGGTGCCTCATTTTGTTTCATATGTTACTGATATCAAAAATATTTTTCCTGCTCATATCTATCGCTAAGTCCTAATAAATATGGAACTCTAAATGTCATTTTATTTATGAACAAATTAACGCACTTCTTGTTAGGCAAATTTGAATGCTGAGATCACCATCTGCTAGGACTTAATGGCGTGTAATCTGGAAGACAAATATCAACACTTAGAAAAAATGCTCTACTGCTTGTATCTTCAGTATACCATGAAAAGAGACGTAGAATGTTCCTCCGAGACATTGTCGCTTCTCTGGCCGCTCGGAGTCACATCCCGATATACAGTAATATTCACGAGTCCTCACTACTCTGAAATGTTATGCAGTAAAGACAAAGTGCAGCCTTGTACAGGCACTGAGGTTCTGTACAGGCCGTACGACCCATAGGGTGAGTAGAGGTATACCTCTACTCTTTCTTGACCACGATACTAGAAGGGGTGAGGGGTCAGCGTCACGCCTCGGCCGCTTTTTACCCCCGGGAAAGACCGGGTACCCTTTGTACAGGAGGCTGGGTGGACCCCAGGGGCGATCTGGAGAGGTCCGGAAATTTCGCACCCACCGGAATTCGATTCCCGGACCGTCCAGCCCGTGGTCAGTCGCTATACCGACTACGCTACCCTGGCCCACGTTACGCAGTATGGATTGGTACTATCCTATCGACGTTACTGCACAAACTATACTCACTGTCTTCACAATTCAAGTGAGGGCGTTTGACTGCTTTGACCTTGAATATCGGACTGATAAGTTCCCACAAACGTCGTTAACTACCTACCAATCTACGCTGGGTAACAACCCAGAATAGCGAATATCTCATTTACTCCGTGGTGGAAGCCTCAAATCACGCAGTGGTCTTCTGACTTTCGTCTGCCAGAATCTCATATTTGGCATACCATTTCTAAGTTCAAATGGATTATTCTCCGTAGCATGAAAATAGATCCTGAACTGCCTTTAAATTATTGAAGTGGTTTAATGTTAGGTCTGAATGTAGCGCTATGAAGCGCATGTCCAAATGTCAGTCTGCAGTCAAAGTGTGGAACCCACAGACAGATTGAAAGTGATTAGTCTTACCCAACAAGTGGGAATTTCATGACATCGATCAAAGGAAACTCGTTGACTCTTCCAACTGTATTTTCCCTGGTTTTTACAAATAACAGACTTCGTTTGCCCAACTCTGTGACTTTTCAACATCAACAAATACACTTTCCTCGTTATTCAGTGGAGGTGACCAAGTATTTCGGGGAGGGATAGGGGGGGGGGACACTTTGATCGATGTTGCGTTATAATAATGCATATTTTGGAGGACCCCATAAGAGATAAATTTCAAGTCTTATGGGATGTTACGCTCTGTGGAATGGTGCAATTTTTTTTGCCATGTTTTTGACCAGCGTTTTGAGTTCGTAACTTTAAGCAGTGATATTATTCGGTAGATAGGCATTTCGTTTCGTTTAATGCACCCTGTTTACTTCGTTTCAGTCCTTGTGTCATTTATGACGTCTGTTACTAACAAACGTGCCTTGGTCATAAGTGAAAAGAACATCGACTAAACCAAGAACTGCAATATTTCACAGGGATACGCCGTACATTACAATTAAGCACAGTATCAAAACCGGTACTTATCACATGATCATGATAATGCTGCTTAGGAAAGTGAAAATTTACCACATACATAGGGAGGAGCAATTTCAATTCAATTGCCCAACTTTTGAATACGCAACCGAGTTTAGATTTCATAATGCCTTCTTCTAGTTCAAAATTCAGTGCGCTTTAGTTTAGAAAAGCCTTACAGAGCTAAATTCTTAAAGTCAGATTAAAGATGTAGATGAATCGGAGGACGAATAAGTTAAGATTATGGCTTAAGTCCCTTCAGTTCAGACCTTGCGACACCACGTACAATTCAGAGAAGCAAAGCAATCCCTGTAGAGGCCCTAAGGGTTCCAGAGGGTTGAAGGTCCCAGATTTCAAGACAGTCGGCATATAAAGGTGGTACGGTTGTCAGGCCTACGAAATGGCCGTCTTTACCCGTCAGGAAATATTCCTGGTACTCACTTATATTACAGGCTGAGTCGAGTCCATTACCACAGTGAAGCCGGAAGGATTATGTTAATCAAATATTCTAATTCGAAATTTCAATATAAAAATTGGGGACCGAACCCGCATCTTCCGGCTTGTAATGCAGTGCCTCAACCAACCATGCCACAGCGAAGGGTTTTGTGACTTAATGGGGGGGGGGGACTTAGTCAAAGGCGACGGGTCGACAAATTCTTGAATTCTTATAATAAAACCAACTAGATGCACTAATTTCTCAAACTCATTTTTGGAATAAAATTCTACATGTTTCGAACAGTTCCTCTGTCCATCATCAGGAGTTCTTCACCGTACACAGCAATGGTATATGTCATACAGGTTTGCTGACATCTTGCGAGCAGGATCAGGACGTTCCGTCCTAATCCTGCTCGCAAGCTGTAACTGTACTAACTAACAAACCTTCCGATATAATCGGTAATTTTTATTCTCTCTTTGACTTCTTTGTCCACATAAAATAATTTTTTAATCCTGAAGCTGGTGGCAGCTTTTCCTTTCGAAACTTCGTAACAGGTTCGCCCGAAAAGTTAGAATGAAACTGTTATGTTTACGGTAAAATATTCCGCGAGACGAGCGTTTAACAAGCTGGAAAGTTTATTATTCTCCCGAAATTTTCAACGTTTCCTCTCCCACTCAGTACTCTGTAACCTGTGACAAGGAAACATTATAAAACCGATGACACAGCACTGAAAACATATCTCTATTACTGTTTCTGTTCGTGGCCACCCAGATCTCCGAACTTCAGTCACCCAAGTTTATTCTTTTGGGGACAGGAAATAATAGGTGTACCATCAAATATCCTGCAACTTGAGACGCACTGCTGTGTCACATTCCGGATGCCATAACTCGTGCTGTGCGGATACTTTCTACACGCATAACTCAACAGGATGCCTATGGACCCTGACAGACCTCATTTTGAACATCTATTTTGAAAACAGGAATAAAATGTGCAAATTTCTCCACAGTCCTCTCATGTTTTCCGCCGAAAGTGCAAGATTATTTTCATGAATATCATAGAGAAAGCTGATTACAATGCTGAAGCTTCCGATTTCTATTCGGGAGGTTCCGGGTTCGAATACCTTCCGGCCGAATATATTGATTTATGTTTACAGCGGCTTTTCTCTGTCTGTACAAGGAGAGAGATGGTTAGTATCACGCAATAAGTCACAAGCTTGAGCGTCTTTTTCCCCTCATTATAACTGTCAATCTCTTATCCGAAGATAAATCCTGAATAAGGTAAAAATATAAAAGTTAATTAATTAATTATTGTATATCTTGTTTTATAAGAACTGACAGGAGACAAGACAAACCCTGTAATTACCAAAGCGTTTGTGTGGGTTTAATAGATTACATCAACCCGTACCAAAACGCAGGGTGCTCTTTGGGATGGAATTTTTCACTTAAAATGCGTCTCTCGAAGCAGTAAATGGGGAGTTTATTAAAGAAATGTCGTGTTCCAAATCGTAACACGACCTCAATTCAGACAATAGTTCCTCTTCTTCCATAGATTTTATATATTTCAGTATTCTGTTTTTATGCCACAAATAAATGCGACATAAAAACCAAATTATTTTGACCTCTATATCTTACTGCGTTATTTATTCCAAAACGACATAAAACAAATATTAATTAATACTAAACTTTAAATATTCAATTTTTTTTACCTTGTCGTCAGTATCTGAGGTAATACAGGGCGTTTCAAAATGTTCTCCGTGATTACAAACATTTATAACAAGAAAACCAAAGGACCTACCTTAATGGAATTGTTCACAGCCACAGGAAAACTGAAAAAGTTTTTTTTTTGACAACTAGAGATGTTCGATGTGTGCACCACGGGTGACATGGCACACATCGATACGGTATTCAAGTTCTTGCCACACACGCGTCAACATGGGTGCATCGATATTCTTCACTGCTGCAATAATCCGTGCCTTTTGGTCAGCGAAGTCACGTGACAATGGTGGGACGAATACTTTGCACGAAATGCACGTTGCACGGTAACCACAGACTTACTCGTGTGATATTCCAGCACACAAAACGACTTCTACCCCGGAGCAGTCATTTTCTTACTACATACACTCGCATCGCCTAGCGGCAGAAATGTGAACTACGATGAAAAACAACTTACTGGGAAAACAATTTTTGAGTTGTTCCGTCTATCTGTACAGGTTTCGTAAATACGCGTCCCACGGTTTTCCTATAATAAATTTTTGTAATCCCGGATTACATTATGAAACGCCCTGTATACGCAGCCACATCACCGCACACCGATGTATTTTAATTTGTTATTTTAACAACTGTAACTTCAGCAAGTACGAGTAATGCGCTCCCTGATGATGGTGTGACAGCACCGAAACATGTCGGAGTTATTTTAATGTAAATTTTAAAGTTGTTTTGAGACAATTCACTTGTGCGTCAGTTGGTGGATACAGAACTTTGATAATATCAAGATGCATGGTATGTACGTGAAACTTGTTTCGGTGATCAGATTAAGAAGAATGGGATGGGCGGGGTATGTGGTATGTATGGGGAAAGGAGGGATGCACGCAGATCTGGCGGGGAAACTTGCGGGAAAGAGACCATTTGGAAAGCATGGGCATAGATGGGAGGTTAATTCTAAAATGGATCTTCAAGGAAAACGGATGGGGAGTGTTGACTGGATTTGTCTGGCTGAGGATAGGAAGAGGTGACCGCCTCTTGTCAACACACTAATGAACTTCTGGGTTCCACAAAATGCAGTGAATTTCTTGGCTAGCTGAGGATCTGTTAGCTACTTACTCTGCTCCATGGAGTTAGTCATTATTTACTACGAATAGAGTAATACATTTTGAAGCTTATTCATTTGACAATTACTGTGAAGCAGAACGGCCACACTGAGCTGAACATATGTACCACGCAGGGAGGGAAGGGCTGTTGCGTTAAGACGTCGGCTTCTCAAAGTGGATTCCCCGGTTCGATCCCAGGGAAGTGAACGTTGGGTTTGTAGTTTAAAAAGTGGCACTGGGACGGATTTTTGTCCGGGTACTTTGGTTTCCCCATCAGTTGTCTTTCCACCAATGTTTTACATTCGTGCATCAATATTTGGCTGACAGACAGTGGCAGAACAGTGGCGCCATCAGCAGCCACATTTGCAAGGGATCTATTCTGAACTACAAAAATAAAGAGGAGGCTGGGGGGGGGGGAGAAAAGTGCGTAATTAGGAAATTCATAATTTTTGATCTACGAATTTGTGTCGGTCTCACAGAAGTGTAATTTTGAATCCATTAACTTTCACCTGCATCATTTATCTTGTGACTCTGCATTTTGCCACCACCAGAGACATCTGTCGCCTTTTGACACACAACTGCAAGATGGACATCATCATCGGTTTACAACACCAAACAAATTCCGTCTCCTAAATTGTTGAAGAAAGTAATGTGACATTTCCAGTCGTGTCTGACTTCAGATCTGGTGACACACATTTACTTTATCTGCTGCATTTTGCTCTGTTCTTTTGTAACAGACGACCACACAGATCGGTGTTTAAAAGACACAGCTGATTCTTTTTTTTTTTTTTTGAAGGGAGCAATCCCGTTGAGTATCGTCAATTATTTATTGTATCAGTACCGTCAATACACAACATACGCAAAGACCAGATCTATTAGTACAACTGGGTTATATCTGGCGACATGTTTCGGCCGTCAACTAGCCATCCTTAGGTCAACAAGGAATAGTATTGTTAAGGTACAGTCAAACTGTTTGTCCAATAGGATCCCATTGTTTACATTAAAACTGGAAACATTAATGTAAACAATGGGATCCCATTGGGCAAACAATTTGACTGTACTTAACAATACTATTCCTTGTTGGCCTGAGGATGGCCGATTAACGGCACAAACATGTCGCCAGATATAACCCAGTTTTACTAATACATCTGGTCTTTGCATATGTTGTGTATTGACGGTACTGATACGATAAATAACAGCTGATTCTATTAAAATTCTCGCAACATATTACCAGCAACTTCAGTATAGGGGTGTAAATTCACAAATCACAGCAGTTAAACTGCATAAAACCACAATACACTTAATATAAAAGAGGATGCCGGTTTTGTAGCATAATGTTCAGCAGCAGGCGGTCCATAAACAAACAGCCCGTCACCTGCATAAACTGTCGATGTCATTAAAGTAATTTAACTTCCAGCGAAGATGAGAGAATTAGGCTTTCTCGGCGGTACAGCTAAGGTCAGCATTCTCATGGGATACGGCCCCGCGTTATTGGGTGATTTGTGAGTGACGTGGCGACACAAAATGGCGGTCCCATATTCAACGTTCTAATGTCCAATTCTTCTACGGACATTCGACCACTCAAGATGGGACCACCACGCTCTATCGAAAACTTACCTGCCAAGCTGCCAGTGACGGAAAGCCCTCACCCAGAAGATTCAAGGCCTTCCAGTGCAGACGTCTATAGAGCGGGCTGGTAGAAACTTTTAGCCATTATAGTTCACATTCGAAAAATATGAAGTTCATTTGAGTATATTAAGAACGTAGTTTGTTTATGAAAAACAAGTAGGTTTTCAGAATATACGGGTAAAATTAATAACCATTAGATGGGTTCTGAAGGAAGGGACTTTTAAAAGAAAAAGAATTTTCAAGTACAGCTGAGACAAATGAACAAAATCTCAAGACACTTCCAAATGAAGACACACAATCGCAGGCTTTCGTTGTGGGAAAATCAAGAAGTGAGCTGTCCAAGGTTTAGTTATGGCCATCGGATTCTCGAATTTAGAAGCCGGTAGTATGAGACGCAATATGATGAAAGTTACTCGTTTTTTTTTTTTTTTTAATTTTAAATCCTCTGAAAATGAAGATAATTTTCGTAGGCAAATGTACAACAAAACGCTATCAAACAGTTCTCCGGCCCCAATACAATTTAAAAGCATACAGGCTTTATGCTCACACCCGACGTTAGGATCCGAACATACAGTAACATTTCTGATATGATGCTGATTTGCGAAGACAAGCAACAACACCACTCCGCTTAGGAAAGCATAGCACACAAGCAAGAAAATAAGCATCTTTTCTTGAGGGCCAGTGTGTTTTAAAATTGTTTATACTTATTTTTAATACTTAACTTTTGAGGTTAGGAATTCCTTAGTTCTGTCCACTTAATTATTTGCCACTTTAGTAATGCAAACTATTATAAAATTCAGGGGAAAAGGGTAAAGATTTCCCTGTCCACGCCATGAAGGCATACAAGAGGTGTAGATGTATAGCTCCGCTCGTTCTTAACCTCTGCGCTAGATGGGGTGGTCAACTTTACCTTTATCGTCCGAAAGGAGCACCGGTGCCCTTTGATTAGGAGACTGGGTGGACCCAAGGGCCGGTTTGGACGTTTTGTAGCAGACAGAAGCCACTTGCCTCCGCCCGGATTCAAAACCAGGATCGCCCTGCCCATAATCTAGTCTACACAGACTACACTATAAAAAATATGATATCGGGTTTCTTAATACAGAGACAAATCGTACGGATGACTGAACATTATATGTGGAAAATTTTCTATATAAAAATAAATGTTATTGGCTTCATTTTGCTCCATTATTTTCTAGACCACTTTCTGTTTCCTATTTTCTTTCTCAAGCCCCAGAGAATTCCGTAGCTAAGTGAGTTCGGTAAACGTCGCTTTGCGTTAGAAGGGCACAGCTGGCCTCTGACAACCTCCATCTCTTAATTCATATAGGCTACTAGCACACAGAAGGCTTGTCTCGTTAAATGCGAGATTCAAACGAATCACTAAACCTCACTTTCCGCTGCGTATTGACATATCTGCCCTTTTTGACCGAGTTAATTAAAATAAGAAACAAAGTGAAGAGTGAAGCCACGTGCTTTGTGTAGCTTATTAATTATGAACATACCGCTCCGTGAACTGATAACTTACGTGAAGAATTTGGTCGGAGGATGAAAATCCGTCTAGAAAGTTGAGTGTTGTTCATGGTCGCCCATTCGTCAACAGGAAGACAAAAGCACAAATATGCAACAAACTACTTAATTATGAACTTTCCAATGTGTGTTCGTAACTTAACACTGGGAGGGTAATTCAATATATATATATAAAGTTAAAGCAGTCCCGTTACAGGCCTGGGGTGGCCCAGAGGGTTCCAGGAAGTTAAGGTTCCCAGATTACATGACAACGGCACAGGATGGTGGTAAGGTTGTCAGCCTTACGCACCGGCCGCCTTTACACCCAGGAAACAATCCTGGTACTCATTTCTGTTAGAGGCTGAGTCGACCCCAGGGCCATAGTGCGATCGGAAGGATT
>Ga0123352_10021016_pt1 | contig 10401 bp, 6 predicted proteins | sample TergutLab28metaG_FD_89700 | JGI IMG/M metagenome (GOLD analysis project Ga0123352, IMG submission 89700) | Labiotermes labralis P1 segment gut microbial communities from Petit-Saut dam, French Guiana - Lab288 P1 | ecosystem: Host-associated > Arthropoda: Insects > Digestive system > Gut ... | reverse complement strand
TATGTCAACAAACCTGTATGACATATACCATTGCTGTGTGTACAGTGAAGAACTCCTGATGATGGACAGAGGAACTGTCCGAAACATGTAGAGTTTTATTCCAAAAATAAATTTGAGAAATTAATGCATCTAGTTGGTCTTATTATAAGAATTTATCACGATGCATGGCCTCCTGAAGGTCACATTCGAGCTGGATGAGGAAAGCATCAGGCAGTCCATTTAATAATAACAGTTCGGTTGAAAGCAGCGGATCTCATGGTCACCTACATTTTGTAGCAAGTCCCTGAACCACAAAGTTTGCTAGTTTTGTCACCTGCACAGGGTGTCTACAGACGTATGATGTAAGATAGATGACCACGTAATATTCTTCGTCAGTGGTGTTCGACATGACTGCTTCAAATATTGATACGTTTTCGAGTTAAACATTCCTCGAAATTACAGAACTTTAATTTAGAATGCTCTCAAAGTAAAACATAGGGAAAAGATCGCAGTGCTTCAGGCTGCTAAAACTAGGACGTAAATTATAAAATTTAATAACCAAGAAGGTATTTACAGTTTTAAATACAAGTCTTCGTCTTTACTGATCGACAGTCAGTGTGCGTGCTGCCTGACGTGAGGGCTAAGGTGTGTTAATTGTACGGGTCAACAAACACATTACTCTACCATTTAGTTCACAAATAACACTACAAAACGATTGCGAAAAAACTCCAATTTTCTTACACTTCAAGACAAGTGTCAGAAAATAAGCAATCAGGAATGTGTACTCTTTAAAGAGGTTGTCATCTGCTAACGTTAAGCAGTGTTGGTGAACGAATGGGAAGGGGGTATTGATGGAATGTTACTGACAGAAGAAATCTTACGAAGTTAATTTGAAGTCTATTCCATTGTCACTTTATCCACCAAAACCCCATAAGGACTAATCTGGAATCGAACCCGAGCTTCCATAACAATGTACCAGCAACTAACCACCCCAGCCAGAAAAAATAGCAGTTAAAAACTAACATTTTTATAAGGTTCTCGAAAATTAATGACCACAGCCCACAGAATAAAGTTTTTATTGTGATCTTATGACTGATTCTAGCCTATTACAATTTTAAGATTCATGATTAATAGCGGGTATTAGTCTCTTCTTGTTGACCCACTGTGGTATCTCATGAATATTCTCTGCGGCGCGTAAGTCACCTTTGAAAAATTGAAGCCTCAAAAGACCTTCATACAGAAATCACCATTATGTGATCACGTATCCATGCAAACAGGGATAAAAAAATTTATGTAAAGCACTTGCATCTAAGGGAGTGTGAAATCTTATTCTATTATTAAACTAACGAGACTGAAGTAATTCCTTCGGCTCTATATATATGAAGATAAGTTCAGGATAGGATTACAGGTGGAAATAAACGATTACAAGAATTAAATACATGCGTAAGTAAAGGCACAATGTAAGGGCAAATAAATTTCAAGAGTTCAATGCATTCACGACATAAAGAAGGACTAGTGAATATTGTTTACTGTGTACGAATATATACGCTAAGGCAAGAGGCAGTGATATTTTCCGACTTGTCAGAAGAAGGCAAGTAAATCACACCCAGCTTCAAAGACCGTACTGAGGAGAGTAATTAAAATGGAGAGAAATACTGCAAAGAGACAAACAACGTTACGTAAAGAAGCCCGTCATAATCCAATCCGTTACCTAATAACATGAAGTTTATAAATGCTGTAGGTGATACTGCGGGGAAATGTATCACCTACAGATTATCAGTTGTAGAACGCGAAAAAAAAGTTGGCAGTTTGAATAATCAATCCTGGAAGGTACAATAACTTTCAAATTGACTTTAACGGTAGGATGTGAGGGTATGTAGCGCAAACAATTGGCCTTCGGAGCCACACAAAATTCCGGGAATTTCTTGACCAGCCCAGCGACAGTTAATTTCAAAAGAAGATAATCATCAAGTCACAAACCGCAGCGAGTTCTGCGATATGGTGCGATATACGAGTGCTCCTATTTTCAAGGCCCATTATCTTCTCTCTTCCTTAAAGTCATCCAGTGGCTACGCACGTCTTCTTCCTCGTCTTTCGGTCCCTTATATGCATCCTCAAATAACATGTTTCAAAAACCAATTCCCACGCAATATGTGACCCAAATCCAGTCTGTCTTCCTACATTTTATTGTATGTGGGATGCTCACTTCCTCCTTGGCTGCATGTAACCCTTCTTACTCTTTGACACGATCGTCGCAACGTGTTTTCTCAGTCCTTCCGCTCAAGAAGTTGCCTTGTAAAGAAGGTATGAAACTACCTTCGTTAGAATTCGTGAACAACGAATGAAGACCTTATTCTTTGGACGAAATGTTAATGATAATTAACATCTACTGATACACAAACCAGCAAGTCTCCATCTCTCATACCTTCTAAACATCATATCATTGCATACAGTAGTAGATTTTCGGTGGAAAGGAGTTGAGCACATAGGTTAAACCCTTTACTACCCAATGTAGAATATATCTCTCTTCATGCAGCATCTGAGTGATTAGTGCAAATAAATAGGTGAAACTAATCCAGATACGTACAGTACATACGATCCGTGTGTGTTTCCGCATGGACATGTTCTGCACTGGGATGTTACCTTCGATAGAAAGACGCCCATTCTCCCAGCTGGCCCATCTATAATACTCCTGGGTTATTCGGCTATCCGTTACCACTATGATATCACAGCATGTAGTTTACCTTCCATCTTTCAAAATAATGGAGAAATCCCAAAGCGTCGTGTTTACCCCCCTTCCACATCTCCTTCTACATCGTCCAGCTTTGGTAGAAACCACCTTACCTACTGTAAGATGATCATCAATCAGCTCTTGACACAAAATGGCCACTATTACATACCGTAGGGAGTAAAATGATGTTCGAAAGGTGGTAGAGAATGTGTGTTATGAAGGCTGGAGGTGTTCTGGGGTTATAGGTAACACATAAACGAGTAATATTGCCTCGTTCCAAGAGTGAATGTAATAGGATGTAGTAGGACATGAGGTATGTACAGATAAAAAGTTCACTCATCTAATATTGGCTAATCAAATTTACCACTTAATTTAGGATTTTACGCGTTTTGCAGCTAGCCCAGCATGTAGCAATGAGTTTCATTTAATTTATACATACTGATCAATGCGAACTTGTCTGCATATTCATGTATTTCCAGTAGAAGAAAACGTGAAATTTTTATGAACGCCCAAGGTAAGAGAATGTGGACGCTGAAAAGTTGATCTTTCATCAAAATTGTCAATAAAGTCTTATTGCTTTCCTCAGCCGGGAGACAATCCGTGTCCACTACAAAGTGCGGCCAGGTAATGCTAATTAGTGAGAATATTTTTTACATGATGGAAGTCATATGAAATACATAAATACGCATATTCTCTGGAAAACCTGCAGAGTTTATTAGTTACAGCAGATGGGACCACTATTTACAGGTGAGTTTAAACAGTTTTGCCACAGAACACTTAACACTTCATCCCTAAGTGTACAAGTTTGATATGATATTTCTCCCGTTTGTAAAAACCAAATTTACTCTGAATTTACAAGGAAGAAATTTGTGCATATTCTGTATCTGTTTGAACTATGCCTGTTGCAGTATGTACAGTCTTTAACTCCTGATGATGGACGGAAAGACAGTCCGAAATATGTACAGTGTTACTCCAATAAAATAAATTTGAGATTGATGCATCTGGTTGGTTTTACTATAGAAATATATCACGATGCACGGACCTTGAACGTCAAATATGTAGTGGATAATTGGTGACAAATATGTGTATTGAACATATTATGTGGGTTTAGTTGATATAAAAAGATATGATTGGCTGCAATAATGCACGGTGTGGAAAGCTTCAAAATAAACACTTAACATTTATGTCAATTGCTAGCTACACACCTCTCCAATTGCTAACTACACACCTCTCTAATTGCTAACTACACACCTGTCCAATTGCTAACTACACACCTCTTCACCAAAGAGAACGAGTTCTTGTACAAGGTCGATATTCCCAATCAACATGCATTCTCCACACCATGAAGTCGAGGACATTGTCTATGGGCCGTTCACCATACCTGTCTAGGTCCATAGGTTTCACACGTCGCACGTTCACTTTAGTTGGTCTGTATTTTACACTTGCTGGCATCAATCGACCTTTGGATAACAGACTTATTGCACAGCGTTAGGTTGATTCCGACACTGAACAGGAAAGTTCCCTTCCAATACAGAACCCGGTCCCGACAGCTGTCTGCTTTCACAATCCACTTAATTACGAGGCGTATCAATAACATCAATTTAAATTTAATCTTTCGAATTTTAAAATCTTTCGGATTGTTGGGTTTCTCGTAAGAGTGGTCGAAAACGAGGGAGGACTTTTGATTTGGAGTATGAAATGTCTACAGTAATCCGTTTGGTAAAGTATTTCTTATAAAAAAGTTTTTCAATCATCAATTCAAACTTTCGTTCAACTAAACTTCACATTTAATTATGCGTGAAGTTTAAAACACAAATAAATCACGCGCCTATTTTCAGGTGCACACCTGTACGTGCGCTATAGTGATGTATTTAACTTTACGTACAGGCTTGTTTGGTAAAGCAAATTGACAATACATTCCCAGAACAGTTACCTCGATGTCGAACAGTGAGCATTTTGAAGAGCTAAAACAATGTATTTTCTGATTCTAATTCCATTCAGGACAAGAAAGTAGACTGCCTCTCATATCTTGTGTTTTTACGTCCATGGAATCCTACGACATGTTTGAATTCATTTGTCTCAGAATTTAATTCTCGATTTAAACACTTTAAGGTCTTTAGAGACAACTGAGGGTACAGGAAATCAATTTTACACCTACAAAAGTAATTCTTGTGGGACGTTCCTTGAGGGAAACATATGTGTAATAGTTCGGTCGCAGACAGAGGTATGTCGAGGAGGAAGGTGTGTGTGTGTGGGGGGGGGAGGTAAGTAACCAAGCACAGAAGACTACAATGTCAAAGCGGATCAAACTGAATATTAAATAATAAGGCAGGAAATTTTAGTTTTTGGAACACAGAAATTTCCAGCACGTGGTCACTTTGAAATAAAATCAATCGGCCCCAGGTCCCGGCCCATCCTGTGTCTTGAAGAGAGGCACAAAGCTGCCGTAACGGCAACCTAGTCGGTATTTGAAGAGGAAACCTCCTGAAAACCTAACTGGTGACAGGCATGCGTTATTAAAAGACGGAGAAGAAGGGATTGAAAGGGCACAATAAGCGTTTTATTTGGGAACACTGAGCAAATGGTTGGCAGTAGAGAATTTTTAACATGGAGGACATGCGCTATGTATTGGCAAGGCTTCGGTACTATTCAGATGGGAAAGAAATGCAGATTAAGTTGAGACAGACACGGTTTGACAGAGAATCTAATGACTTCTTTCAAAACTACAACTGTAAATTAAATTCTGAAGACAGGAAGGAGGAGACTAGTAAAGTTGTGACGAGATGGACGGGAAGAAAGCTGACTCAAATAAGAGTAAGACAGAAAGTGGAAGAAGGGTGTAGTGAACGTAACACGTGAGGCGAAAGAAGGTGAAGAAGATTTAAATGTAGATGAGTCCACAGAATAAGTTAGAAAAATAAAACACAAGTACACCAAAGTAATGCGGCAGGAGAATCAGTAAATGTGTAAGTAAATAAATAAATAAATGCCACACCGAAAACAGAAAAATGGAAGAATAGAATGATAGACATGGAGGCAAGAAAAGTTAAATAATTCCAAAGGAGAAGAAGGTAATTACGTTTAAAAGAATGGGGAAACAACAGAAAGTATGAGAAGCCATGTAAGTATTTCAAGTTCAACACGAAGCCCACTTCCCTGGTCCTTAAATTTTCAGACCAACTGATCTAGCTCTGTGATATTATTATTATTATTATTATTAGTAGTAGTAGTAGTAGTAGTAGTAGTAGTGGTGGTAGTGGTGGTGGTAGTAGTAGTAATAGTAGTGAAAGTATTAGTTGTAGAGGTAGTAATAGCTTTTGTTATTAATGTTTTGTTAGGTTCTAAATCCTGTCAATTACATAATTGCTCTTCGACTCCCGACTCGTAACTTCAGAGAGTCCATTTTGTTTCATGTTAGTCCATAATTTAAATACTGTTCCTGCGCCAGGCGCGCAATTTCGAAGAATTCGGTTCGTAATGATTTTGAAACCTGCAGAAGGCAATTAATCACATTCGGGTTCGATACAACTTCCAGTTTTATATCACAAAATATTTAAATGAACTGTTAACGAAATCTTCTCTATTTTCTGTATGTGTTTTATAAAATATGTGCGTTATTTACTGTCCTTTATTGCTCGTGTTTTTACGTCGTTATGGCCACTTGGCTGTTGACTCAGCAAGTTAATAAACAAGAACAGAAATTTACCGAAATTAACTGAATTATCATTAGATATCTGGAAAAATTTATTGCCTCAGTTAGAAGTCTATGATACTATCCTTCAAGTGTCGGATATAGCCTCAAAATTTTGCTTTATCTTAAGATTTTCATTCTTTCTGTTGTACTCCGCATACACTATGCCAGCATATTAATAATCGCTGTGCCAATTTGCCAGTACCCGTCTTCATATACCACTAATCCGAGAGGTAAAGAACATTTTTTTAAACGGAAGCCATGTTGTTACGTCACATTCTACATTAACTTTACATCAGATCTGACCGTTCTGCCAACAGCTTTTAGGTCTACCCTGTATCATTGCAGCACCCTAAAGCATGTTAAGTTTCGTCGTTTTCCTCAATTTGACACGTCCAAAATTTTGTTTTCCGTGACAGAGTTACTAAATATGTGGTGGTGATGAGGTGGCCGCACTGCCGTTAAGTTCCAACAGACAGTAATAAAAATTGGTCCACTTGATTTGAAATTTCAGATAAGACACAATGCAGACACATCATTCCGATCTCTTGAAATCCCCTCCCCCTTCCCATTTCTTTTGAGAAATGGAAGGCCAAAAAGAAAGCCGGTAAGTACAAAAAAGGCAACAAACAAACAAACAAACAAACAAAATAAATTTCAAGAATATAATGAGCAGAAAATAAAAGAGGATGACTGATACCATTTTCCTTTATTTTCTGTATATTCTTCTACATGAAAAAACACACACAAACACACACAATGCGTGTATGTTCATGTGCAGAAGGAGGGGCTGGAGGAGATGTTGGTAAACATGACAGCAAGTGGATGCACATGAGTAAGCTACGCATGCGTCATACTCCAGCGAGACACGTATTTATAGCTCTTAGAGAAGCAGCAGACCGAGGTAATGGGCAAAACCTGTGAGGGCCGTGAATACCGGTCGAGTTTTTTTGAGTGGAAATGGGATATGCAGGACAGTATATCATTCAGATTTGTTCATACCATTCTTCAGTGTTGAGAGACTATGTACTGGCCTCTCAGTTCTACTAGAAATTATTCGCTGAGAAACTATCCACTTCATAGAGATCAGCAACGAAGAACGAGAACCCGTCACAATGACGTCGGCTCCAAACAGTGGTACTGGAAGTGGGGTGACTGGGGTAATACCTGTTTCCATTCTGGAATGTTTCCAGCGATCAAAAAGAGGGGGTTTCCCGAATAACTGAAGAGAGAAAATGAGGGCTGCGTTTAAAGGAAGCAACATTTTAAGATGATAATAATACAGCTTGAAATATTTTATGTACATGAATGTATTTTTTCAAATTTTTGAAAACTCGAAAGAATTGTGGCCCCTGAGCATTTCTCTACCTGTGACATTAGAATTCCTGACCTACGGCAAGCATAATGACAGTGATAACCACTACGAAGAGATTTTCGACTGAGCACATGCAGCTTAAACACATCTCTTTTTCCCTGTAGCATTTGCAGTTCAAATTTTCTCTTTATACAATAAGTTCTACTTATAGCCCGCTAAATTACTTCGATTCTCTTACCTGACCCATCACCTTCAATTTGAAGCAAAAACCCTACATTATGTTTCATACAATCTGTGTGTGAAGGAATTCTGCATTTTCAAAGGTAGATACAAAAGCCACAATGTTTCTTTCTGTCTCTTGCAAAACTGCTTTGTTCAGCTTCGAGAAACGGTTACAATTTATGGTAGGTCATGTCAGGATGGTTCATTGTGAAATGAACTTTTCAGACGGACTACCGCAGAATTCCAAAGAATAGGAGAGATGCGAGACACTCAGCAGAATAAGAATAATAATAAGGACCTGAAATAATGCGAAAGGGCGAAAGAAATTTGAGGAGAAAGTGAATTCGAGTATGAAAAATGTGTACCCTAGGTCCTGTAACCGATAACCTTTAGACAAGTAACTAGAAAGAGATAGGAATAAATTGTGTTCCTGTATAACGATGTATTGCTTTTTACAAGACACTTGTTTTTACGATCACGGCACTTTTGAAATCCTGGTATTATCAGCATTAAATCGGTCACATTACTTACGTGTTACTTCCTAACTTTATTCAACGTATGAAGTAACTCTGATTGTTCGAGGATTATTTATTACAGGTACGATTGTGAGGTTTAGCCTAATTTCAGGGTATATTTTGAAATAATCGGATTTAAATAATCGTTATGAATGAGGGCACCACCCTAGAAAATCTCCAACACAGACATCATCCTCTTCAAGGAACCAAATGTTTTCTAAGTCCTAAATACAGTCCCATTAGATTCATGTATTTATTTATGATTCACTTAAAGATACCCTTACTTTACTGGACTATATACGAACAAATGTTAGGAAGGTTGGTGAACGGTGATTGGGTGGGAACTGTTCGTAGCATAATTTGAGGTAATGTTTCGGGGGGGATCCGCTGAGGAATATCACGAAAATTTTCACGTTGACCGAAGTCCCTGCAGAGATTCGAATAAGTCTTGTACTGTATACAAATCACAAGCGATACCGCTTGAGCCAACGTGCATGTTGGACGTACTGGTACGTTACAGTCTGATATTTAGACGATAGGTTTACAATATGCCCAAATTTCGAATTTATCTAAAACATTGTCACATTTTATACACTTACCCGGGCATAGCGACTTCCGTCAATGTTTAAATAATGAAAGTCACTCAGCTCATCAAGATATATCCGGCTTTAATTCTATCCCCGGTCGCAGTATCATGTCAGCTTTAAACACGCAACTGAGCTCTACTCTGAAACAAATGAATCTAATCAATAACCTCACATTTCGTTTCTTCAAACCCACTTTCACATTGTACCCTCATATAGACTAGATCTGCAATGCCGTTTATTAATTCGGGTTCCGAAAATAAAATGCTGTAATCATGTCACGGGTCCTCCATTTCTGAGACAGTTATGACCGATGATCCTTGATTTCTTCATTATGGTAATATTTGATGAAGGCTATAAACGAAGAAAATGAAGACGCGCGCAAAACGAACTGCTCTAAAACAAGATATCTTCCCAAATTAAGAAGCTCGAGGTGTACTGAATAATCTCCTGCTTCGTATTATGGAGGTTACAGGTTCAAGTCTCGATAAGAATCTTGGTTATCCTGTCAACATTTCTTTGGTTCTTCAGAAAAATAAATCAAACTAAGCCACACCCGCTTCTGTAAATCGCCCAAAATTCAACACTCGTGTACTTATTGTTGATATATTGAAATGGTAACCGTTACTGGGTATCTTTCCTGGGGGTAAAGAGACCGGCGCGTGGCGTTGACCACCCACTCCCATCTAACACCGTGGTTCATTAACCTTTTGACGTCTAATTTCAACTATAGTGGTCGTACCGCACCGCTAATCTCTAAAGTTGCATTTTATATATTTATTCAACAAATATAGGTACTGGATATTTTAAACATGGTATATAATCTCCATTCTTTTTTCTTCAAAATGCAGTTTGTTTCATAATTCTAACGTATTTGGTTCTGTATTATTCACATTTTATATACAAGGTGTGCTAAAATTTAAAAAATAATTCCGGCGCAAAAAGGTTAAAGAATAAAGCTATACTTCTACCCCACATCTGGGCCTTCATGGCCTCTTATTGGATGAAATTTACCTTTACACTTTTTGTTTTGCACAACAAACCATACAAACCGATGCTTCGCCTTACGTCCATACTTAAGATCATAAACATGCTCACAACAAATGGAAATTTATATCGTCTAAACTTATGAAAAAACCAACTAAATGCACTAATTTCTCAAATTCATTTTTGGCATAAAACTTTACATGCTTTAGGTTTCTGTGACCGTGCATCGTGAGTAAATTGTGAAGTGTGAGAGGAAACCAACAAGATGCAACAGTTAGATGTTTATTATCAACACTTTCTCAACATGTTTCGGGCATCATTATGCCCATCTTCAGGAGACCAAGACGTGTGTTACTGCACGTGGTGTGTTGCGCTGG
>Ga0123352_10021014_pt1 | contig 10402 bp, 5 predicted proteins | sample TergutLab28metaG_FD_89700 | JGI IMG/M metagenome (GOLD analysis project Ga0123352, IMG submission 89700) | Labiotermes labralis P1 segment gut microbial communities from Petit-Saut dam, French Guiana - Lab288 P1 | ecosystem: Host-associated > Arthropoda: Insects > Digestive system > Gut ... | reverse complement strand
TTTTGAAGCATATATATCTTTTCTATATTTTGTCTAAATATATCTCTCTTTTTCAAAATTTTAGTCTCGCTGTCTTTTCATATCTCTTTTTATATATATATATATATATATATATATATATATATATATATATAATCATTATATTCATACCCGTAAAATCATTCGACACTTTACACTGTACACACACCTGCATTAAATAAGCAAGAAACACCATACTACAACTGATACTTACTAGGATTCTATGTTTTAATCATCTGTTTTAAAAGTAAACTTTTTATTTCTCTGATCAGAAACTGGAATATGAATACTTTCGTAAACAAACTCTTTTATACTAAAAGCAGAAACCTTGTCCTGCAACAGTTTCTAGCTCAAACATGGATCTATGGCTAAACTCTATACGGGCATAGCGTGATCTGGGAAAGCATTCGATGCTGTAATTGCTTCTAATGGGAACTGACATCTGAAAGGGTTGAAATACCGTCGAACATCCTCCAACTGTACTTTGAGTTTCGTTAGTGACTGTTCTGGTTGTGCTGCAATATGACACTTTCGAAATAAGAACCTACCTAGACATTACAGACATTCGTTGCTCCGGTCTTTGTAAAAGTCTTGTTTCTCTTGGTTCCTATTACACTCCAGAGAAGTACTTGTTCACTCGTACTAACTTTTAGCAATAAGGGAGCAAGGAATCTAGAGATAAGAGCCCAGAAAATTCTAACGACAATTCTCTAGAATCTTATTTGTATATTACCGCTTAGAAATTCGGCCGAGACACCAGCTATGCTTATATATTTCATGATGTTCCTGTCTCTCCGAAAAATGCCATGATATTACCTTCATTTTGTTTCCTTCCAGATTTATCCCATCGGTATTATACAGCCCCAGATACTGTTAGTTTCGTCAAATAAACAGCCGCAAATAATAGTCCACGAATTAAGGTCAAATTGCAATATTTCTCTCCCATTTTTAGCAAAATCCATTATTTTTCGTTGTTATTCTCAGACACGCTACTCCGATGTTACAACGCAGAGAATTTGATAAAAACGTGGTCTGTAATGTAAGGATTAATGACGGCAAGTAACATTCAAACCTATGAGGCCAACAAAGATGATCCCGTTGGCCACGCGGTCTAAGGCGCAGGTCTGTTGCCATTCTCTTGCTGCTACTGCAGGTCTGAATCCCGCTGGGAGCATGTTGTGTGTCATCAAGCAGAGGTTTCTGCGTCGGACTGATCAGTCGTCCAGAGAATTCGTACGGACGGTGTTATATAACTAAGTGTAGTCGTGAGGTCTCGATAATGAGGAAGCCCTGGCACACCAGGGAATGTTCGTCATTAAATAAAAGAGACTGGCAACAAAATTAATTAATTCCTAACAGTCTCTCAGCTGGTCAAGAAAGTTGTCGGTTTCTAAGGAATGTGTAACTTCATTATCACTTTCTAAATAGTCAAACATCGTTTCTGTCCCAGCTACGTGAGTCTAGTCCACAATATCAGGCCCTACTGTAATATTATCTGCCAGTCTACGCGTGAGTATCACAATTTATGCCTTTCCTTCAAATTTTCCGACCAAAATTTCATATTTCCTATCTAATTTAAGAAATGTAAATTTTGTCAAAAGCCCCTCATAGTAGACAAGAAACCTAACAAAACCAAAATAAGCTCTAAAATTTATCAAATATTTCATCATAAAGGAAACAGTCATCCGTTTTACGCTAAATATTTAGATGCGGTACAGAATACCATACTTTATGTGATATACACTCTCATAATTGTTGTTTTCTTCTACAAGGTTCTATATTTCATCTCGAATGCACTAACATGTCGGTAGCATAACATGTTCATTTCTGTGGTTAAGAAAAGGCGATTTACCTTCTATAAAGTATACGTATTCTAGTGATGGCATAATCTGTGATAAAAAAAAACGAGTAAGATTCAGATATGTGACGACGGGGTTGAAATTTCAAAACAAAAGAGATATTGCGTATAATCAGATGATTTTTGGAATTGTAGTGTAGAAGAGATCTGAATATATAGGGTTACTATAAAAGAAATAGACATTTTCATTGTTGTATTGAAACGAAATTATTAATGATAAACAACCAGTTTCTTGAAATTTCTTGTTCCAGTCGTAGATAGACTGCCTTGTAGGTGGACGTTTGCCATATCGTCTTCTGAAATGACGCTGTACAAGAGTAACGGAGTTCGTCTTCGCTAATTCCAGCAAGCAAAATGCCTTCTCTACCACAGTAGCAGCCATTTTGATTCAGCGATGTCACGGGCGCTGACGTGGTGCTGACGTCAAGAAAGAATGCCTGGAAAAAAAAAAATTCTCATCTTTCCTGTACGCTACTACGCAAATTGTGTGTCCACTACGCTAACGGTTTTGATACTACGTAACGTTGAAAGTGTCTATTTCTTTTATAGTAACCTGGCACTTGCGAGTCATATATTGCCATATATTGCCATATCCTATCCAGAGATCTTTGTTAGACGTAAAAGAAAACTGCAAAAATTTCATTCGAAGTAGCTGACATTCGGAAATGACACCTTTCAAAAGAGGTTAAAATTATTAATGTTACTCTTAAATAGCCCAATATAAATTATTATGTGAGAAAGGCGTAGAATAAAGGGGTAATTGCACAAGATACCGCGCAAAATTTCTTTAGCAATGGACAAAGAAAACCAAGATAGTGCTAATTTAAAAGAGCTGATCAGATCCCCGGGTCCAGGTTAGATGTTAGGATAGCCCGAACTCGAAGCAGGAACGCTAACCGCTGGACATCATTTTGTGAATATTATAACGTCACGTCGTAAATACTGAAACCGCTGACAGAGCATCTCTTGTCGCATTATTAACCTAACCACTTGCCCACGAGCTACTTCGTGGAACTATAACTTAACAGCGCACATTTGTATGGGATCTGCGTCAAAACTCACAAACTGAAGACACAGAGATGATGAGGTTGGGGATTGAATATCAGGATGCAACCACAACGCACAGAAACCATAGGAATAATTCTTACATGAAGACATCCTACAGTGTAAACTGTGTACTGAAACACAGAAAACACACTTTCTTAGGAACATTCGTTCCTGCGCTTGCGCGTATTTTCTGTTGGCTCGAGATTATTCTACTCTTTTACTGGATACATGAAATGTAATCACAAGTAATGGGTAGGTGACAATTTAGATTTCACGCCAATTCCTCAAAAACAAACATTTTTAAAATTCGTATTAAATAATTGGGTAAGTCTAAATTCACGCAATAAACATTTCTCTTATTTTTTTTGTTCTTGGTTTATTTACCGACTATTTAACGACTCAAATTATATAGTATCGTTTAACGGATTGGAGGGTGATTAATTAATTGGAAGGGATTTGGAAAAAAAAACTGCTGTAAAATAATTTCAAATGCAACGGCCTTCTTCTTGATGGCTGAGGAAAACCAAGAATTCAGAATGATACCTCTAAATACAAAGAAGAAGTAAAAACACCTCCTTCATATCTTTAGACATATTTAGGATTCGGTTGGTTAGGGACTTGCAAGGCAACAACTTAACTAACAATTTGATCATAAAAACCGCAACTTCAACATTCATGAAAATAGGGGACTTGGCGTAAGCTCAAGTTGCAATTACACTCCATAATCCACATTCATATCGCCAGGATCTCTACTACTTTCATTCTACTAACCCAGCTACACAGACGTATTCAACCCATTGAATCCCTCCCGCTAAGCCTGCTGTAACTTTTTCAGTCTCTCGATAAACACATGTCCATTAAAGGCACCAAATACCCTTTTGCAAAACTTAAACATCCGTGTTTATACGAAAGTAAAATGAATGTAGAATCAAAACTAACTATTGCCACCAAATGTCTGGCAAACCGAACCCGAACCGACGGTCCAAATTCCCTAATATTAAAGCCCAGCATTGGCTATTATTCAATCAACTTCGATTTTCACTCAATATATTCTCAAATATCGTATTATATTACTCCGCAGTTTATAAACAGGTTTCGTCACCCAAATTCCGTAACAAATTCTCCTCTCTTCCATCTGATTTAAATGTCCGATTTATTCCGGCTTCCTAGACTCAACTACCGTGACTATATTAGTTGACTTCTATAAAACTGCGAATTCCGAGTCATGTGATATCACAAACTGTTCACTTTGTTCCCCAAGATACAAATATTCTTCTCAGAATTGTCACCAGTAACATTTTGTTTGAGACTATAACCGTGCGGACATGCTTTGAGTCTATTTTGGAGGAACGAGAACACCTAAGTTATTAAGATGGTTATATTAGGTACATTTATATTGAGAATTTATATTTTCATTAAGGATGATTGGATAAACCGACGAACAGGCCGCGCATAATACTTTAGAGGGAGAGAATAAGTAAGTAGCAGCTACTGACCAGATAAGAAATGTGGTGGGGGGGGACCATTAACGAGCGTACAGAAAACCAGATATTTTGTAAAGAGTAAGAGGCTGTGACAAGAGAACTTGACAGGTTGGGAAGCCGTAACACTTGGTGCAGGAGCATGCGACTGCCGGTGGTCTGTTCCAAATCACCTATGAGTTGTTGAAATTAAAATTTTAACCAGTTGGAACATTCGGATTTTGTTCAAAATTTGATCGCGTAGGAAAACCGAGGGACGCCGGCTGGCTCTCCGGTAGTTCACCAGCAAACAGCACGCGGCAACTGCTATCCCATCCGAGTTATTAATTAACAATAGTCAAAATTATAAATTATTGTGTGTGTTGAAACATGACCACAGTCAAGTGAAGTGAAGTATCTTAAAAAGTGCTTATACCTGATTTGTTAATTTGTCCTCGAAATTTAAAGCCATCATAAAAGAAAATATATGTGTGTCGGTTGCATCTACTAATGAGTATAAGCGGAAGCTGCTGGTTTTGTAATAATGTGTGTGTCAGTGCTGCAAGACAACAGGTATCGTCAAGGAATACGTAACTTCGCTTGGTAAATAACATTTGTTTATTCAAGTAAATAACTGTAAACTTATTTCTTCCGACTGTTCATTCCAATCAAAGGACTGGGTCCAGACGCCTCTGAACACATTCCCGTAGATTCACTCCGGTACGTGTCATGGCTGTATCAATTATAGCTAGTTCGTTTGTTTGCGACGCAACAGCCCCCAGTGGGCCACGGCCTTCTCATTCAAGAGGTTTCTAGATCACACTTAGTTAGATAAACCACAGTCGGTCGGATTCCTCTGGATGAGTGATCACGTCGTCGCAAAGACCTCTACCTGACAACACACAACACTCACAACAGACAGACTTCCATGCCCCCGGTGGGATTCGAACCAACAATAACAGCAGGCGAGCGGCTGTAGACCTACGCGTTAGACCGCGCGGCCACTGAAACCGGCAACTGTAGCTATTTGTCCGTCCCAAATATCTGCATCCTCTTAAATATCATACCCATCACACGAATTAGGACAGGAGGACGGGACATAACCGGGGTACCGCAAAAAGAAGAAGAAACGAAGAAGAAGGAGGAGGAGGAGGTGGAGGAGGAGGAGAAGAAGAATAAGACACATCAAGAGGTAGTTCGGTTGTAAGATTTCCACATGTTGTCATGTTTCTTATTAAGATACGTTGTCTTTGTAAGACGTTCAAAGTGCATAATTATTGACAAGTTTAACAAACTGCCGGAAAAAGAAAACAAGCTCTTCACAATACACAAATGTCTCCATAACGGAGGATTCTTCTTGAAAAGTAGTAGTTACATACCTGGTCAGTGTAATTTACTGCTTTATGTTAGCCAGAGACACTAAATCCCTTCAATAAATCCTACCCTTTACCGTATCCGACAGTGTTTCAGTGCACACTCGTGTAGACAAATTCCCCTAACCTTCTTATTCTACTAGGCCTATATACATCCAGATTTTCTAAGTGACTCCTTTAAACCAATAATTTTACGCATAATAATCTTTCCCATGCGTTCTACTTGCCCTTGCCATCCCATCAGTCTCTGTACAATCACCACAGACCTATTAGTATAAGACTACAAAAGTTACGTCTTTGTGTAATTTTCATAACATTTCATCTGATGTCATTACTGCAGTGTAACTTCTAACAGAATCTTGCAATAGATATTTTTGCTCACATCTACTAACCTTTCCTGCAACCGTGCAGTTCGTATCAGCTTTCTTGGTTAACGTGTGCAAATGACACTCTATTTCGTCATTTTTCCTGGATACTGAATAGACTTACAGCGATACAGGAGCAGTTTATTGATTTTCCATCTCTACGCTATGGGAAAGCGGATTTTGGAAGACGTGGAAAAGGAAGGTTAAAGTTACGACAGATTTCAGGGAAAAGCTGTTGTGCCCTGCAGGTCCACAAAGGACAATGTTTGACCGGGAAACGGTATTACAAGAGGAGTCTCTTAAGGGCAGGTTTTTACAGTCTTTGAAAAATAATTCTTTGCTTCAAAACTCTAAGAATCCAAATAATATTTTATCATTCTAAAAATCATCGCTAAATGATGAAAAGACCATCTTCACTCCTCGGTCGCGTTGTTTGGTGAAAGGATCCAGGGTAGCCTTACAATATGAGACCGTTTGTGTTCAAACTAGAAGTGCAGTATAACTGCATTTTACACGAGAAGTAATTTCAGCAAGTATGTGGGACGGCGGCAACACGAAAAATTGTTCAGCTTTAAAGAATTCTGACGACAGTATATGGGCAAGATAGCCACTAAAATTTTGACATTGCGCAGTTGTCTTAGGCTTAAAAAACCCACAGCCTTCCAAAGGCTGGATTTGTCTCCGTCCTCACGTGGAAATGGAAAGGTTAGAACCTACTCTCGTGAGTACCTTAGAAGGAGCTACCTTAAATCCCTAGAGAACAGCTTTTACTATTGGGCTTACTAAGGTAGGTTCTCCCTCTCATTTCACATGAGAGCGGAGGCAGTTTAGGCAGCCTCCGAAAATTGTGTGGTTTTCAGTGCGAGAAGATGGACATAGTCTATAATTCACGACTATGACTCAAGACTCTGTAAATTACGTGATTTGGACCTTGAATGGATCACAGGATACACTCAGATCTCTCTTAGAATTCTTTAGTCTCTCTAGCTGAAAACCAACAAATCTCCTGTATCTAGAACACAATACCAGCATTACAGGCTGTTCTAGTAGACTAGAGGGCTATGTGAAAAGGAATTGGTAACGTGAAAAATAAAATAAAACCTCGTTCCTTCCATCGGACAGTATACACTTCTACAGCTGACCAAGTGCTATCGAGCCTTATGGCTTGATATTAAATTTAATTATTTTATTACTATATGGCTTGTGTTGATTTCCAGTACTTAAATAAACAATTAAGGAAAACACCATACCCTTTGTGAAGCCACCTGCTGAGACACCTTCCCCTTTACAAGTAACCTCGCAATGAGAAATACACAACCGGAGATGGGCTATAGACTTCGATCTCTTTGTATCTGCTAGTGCTAGAACCTTCAAGGGGTCTGGATGCTGGAACAGGAGAGAAAGCAGTAGGTACCAAGGTAGTGGAGAAGAAGGACAGTAATTTATCTTCTTGTGGCACCATACGCGTCATCTAGTGTTAAGTTGGCCGTGCAGCTTCTCTTTCTCTCAAGATGTGTTCAGAATTCCCCAGAGAGAGGCAGAAGCGCATTAAATCATCTCCCTTTTGGATTATACCTACCGCTTTCAAGACGAATCCCGAATGGACTGCCGTCTTTACACAACGGTGGTTACCAAAGTCTTTGATACATTGCATCTTCCGATAGTGCGTAGTCCTAGCACACCTAACCGCACTTGATTTAGGATTAGCGTCATCGATTCCGCTGCACGATTATTCGGTTGATACATATATCTTTTTAAGGAAATTGTAGTTTATCAGCTCAGAATAGAAGTGCACATAAGGCAGGTTACTGTAGGTTTCTGTGGGTTTCATCCTACCCTCCAGGGAAATAGTGGGATAAAATCTCAAATCTATCACGAACGCTTCCTAAAGCATTTACTCAAATTCTTCATTTATAATCATTGTACTAGTTGACTCTATATAACACATTTAATTGAAAAATGTAATTACATAATTAGGTCCATAATTATAAATCTAGGATGTTCATTGACTTTACTGTGGTTTTGATGCTCTTACACAGTATTTACGGAGGCGTACTGGGATAAAAGTTTCAGGACCACGAGCATCTCCTTTCTCATTCATAATTACTCGTTGTTGATTATTACCTTCCCATTGTCATTCGATTCCTTATATTAAATTCTGTATTTGCTACAGCCTTTAGGTTAACAAAAAATCAGTGTCTGTAAAAATGAACGAAATAACTCCTTTCGTGTTACATTTCCAGGATCGAATTTTACTTCATTTTGTTACACTGAAATATAAAATACAAAAGAAAGGCCTTCTTGATTGTAAATACATTTTCTGACTTTTATATCAAGTAAGGCTCTAAACGGGACGTCACCCCTGAATATTTTCAGTGAGATATCAATTTCGAATCTCGGCTAAGAAATATATTATTTTACGTTTTAGCATCTAAAACAAATTTGAAGTTTTCTTTTTCCTTTCTCTCCAAGCAAGTACCAAATTACTATATTAAAAAGAGGCCTACATTTTCCTATAACAAATAAAATTTGCTGTGTAGTAGTTGATACTCCATATTTTCCAGTAATTCTCTTCATACTTTACCGTTTCAATACCTGTAAAGCCTGAGGTACCCTTGACATACTGACGTATCTCTTGGATTTATGTTCTTTGATTAATGTTTTGTTGAAATTGGACACAACGGTTCACATTTCGAACTTGTACTATATCCACACGTTCCGAGTTTCATTCTGGCTTAACTGTGCAAACCGAGTTGTCACTGTTAAGCCGGAATAGAAATTGACGTGAGAAGGGCCTTCTGAACTTTCACCTCATCCACACGTTCCGACTTTCCTTCCGGCTTAACCGTGAAACTTCGGTATGCACAGTTAAGCGGGAAAAACAACAGCGTGTGGAAGGGCCCTAACACGCGGAAATCTAGGGCCAATCTACAGGATACAAGATCAACCTGCTGTAACGTCATTACGCCAGTTTTTTCCTGTGTAATTAAATTTAAAATATAAAAAAGGACATTTCCCTTATTGTACAAAACTTAATTCCTATCAGAGTATCCTGGTCAGCGATGCTCCGCCAGGCTAATTTTCACACTTTTTCTTAAAATTATAATATAAATAAATATGTATATAATATAGTCCACAAAACTTTATATTTAATTAGATTATATTAGGTTATAATTCAGCTACATATTTCGGCCAAACGGCAGAACCATCTTCAGGCTGATCTGTGAGTAGGTGGGTGTAAAATTCATAGTCCTTTCAATCTACGAGAATATCTCGTAGATTGAAGCATTATCAATTGATAATGCTTCCAGTCTACACTCCAGTTACTCAAAGATCAGCCTGAAGATGGCCCTGTAGTTTGGCCGAAACGTGCAGCTGAATTATAACCTAGTATAATCTAATAAAATATAAAGTTGTGTACGACTATATTATATATACATATATATTTATATTAAATGTTAGCGTTTCAAACACAACGGGGATGTCTCACTTGAAAAGCACTCTTTCGTAGGCTACGCTGGCTAGCTACAAATGATGTACCTAATAGCTAATAGTCCTGTTGAACCCTGGAATATTTATTCCACGTCACAATTTCTTCACATGGGAAGAAAGCTTATAAGGGATTTGTAAACAGGTATAACATTTGCATACATTTTGTTTGACTGAGAAAATTTCCTTTTTTGTTTTGGTACGAAATGGTGAATTGAAGATCAAGAGTAGACGAAGGACTCCGCATAAGCCCTAATTAAAAATCCTGTACTAATATAAGGTATTCTCCATTCAGTCTACAGATTAAATGGTTTGTCGAGACTCAGATGCTGAATGAAGTACGTAGTTTATACTTTTTCTTATCCTTTTCAAAATCCATTTTTGTCGTACTTTCATTTTATATATATAAAGACGTAGAGCAAACCGCTTTTCATCTTTCTTTTTATTTTCCATTTAGAACTCTTTTAATAAAAGGAATATTAAGTGCTATACCGTCATTTAAATTCTGCATGATATTGCAAAACCTAAACCACTCATTAAACAAAGCAGCATTATATTTGTTCATACTTGTTGCTTACAAACGCCACAAAGAGGTAGAAACATCGTCGGGCCAGTTTTATATTTTAAATTAATGAAGATATAACGATGCTTAAGGAGAGTTACGGATGATCTGTATTAGTGAACATTGTGATTAATAACTGCACATTATTTTTAACCCTGAGGTCGACTCAGCCTCTAACAGAAATGAGTACTGGCAATATTTTATGGGGGGGGGGGGGTAAAGAGGGCCGG
>Ga0123352_10021011_pt1 | contig 10402 bp, 2 predicted proteins | sample TergutLab28metaG_FD_89700 | JGI IMG/M metagenome (GOLD analysis project Ga0123352, IMG submission 89700) | Labiotermes labralis P1 segment gut microbial communities from Petit-Saut dam, French Guiana - Lab288 P1 | ecosystem: Host-associated > Arthropoda: Insects > Digestive system > Gut ... | reverse complement strand
CTTGACAGACTGAAACATGTAGGAGTTGTAGGAATTATTTTAACCAAGTGACGTGTTTTAATGTGTAAATAAGATTTTAGTATCACATATTGGTGCAATTAGTTGGTTATATTTTAATAAAATGTCAGTGAAATTGACAATCCACACAGCACACAATTAATTCTAACTGCATAGAGAATTTGGCTTAGGATAGGATCCCATGCAGGCTCTTACGAACACAGTTCCAAGTTCTACAGAAAGCTGAAAATGTTTTAACCAGCTACGCAACTAGCAGCTTCTTAATAAGGGTTCTGTTCCATGGGGTTCAGCAGTTGGGTAGTTAGTCTTCAATTGTGTCAATCCACATTTTATTACCATGTGATCTAACAATGCAAATGGTCATGCCACAGCTGAGGGTGATGGATGCTACGTGAATTCATCGAAGGTTCCTGGTGGATAAAGTGGCAATGGAGTAGGTTTTCTTGGAATTTCCTTTGTTTTACCATATTGATAATACATCTACCAATACCCCATAATAATACACTGACCTCTCAGGTGTGTGACAGCCAGCACATCATCATATCACTGGTTGTTTTAAACTGTGGACTTCATTTGTGACCCAGCACTTTGCAGATCACATTAAGGAAATTAGTTTATAGGAATGTAAAGTTTTTGCAAGAAACAGAATGACCAAGTGACAGAATTAATTAATTAATTAATTAATTAATGGGTAAAGAATGGACAGAAAAAACAAACAAATGGAGCAGTGTGGAATACTGTCTTCTCAAACACAATGCCAGGTAGTCTACTGAACTGAATCACTTCCCAGAAGACAGTATTCTTTACAATCACTGCCACAAAACACTTGAAACCTCACTAAGGGAACAGTGTCAAAATGTTACGTGCATCGTACACGTATATTCAAACATGTACAGTGTCAATTAACCAAATCATCAAGCACCACTCTCAATTTGTTACATAAAACCTTACCTGTCCAAGAGTTGTTTCACAGCGGCCCAAAAAATCCTGCTTCTCCAGGCTTGGATCATATGTATCCACATCATACACTTCAAACTGGATGTGCTGCTGCTCCTCAAATCGGTACACCAAATGTATCTGTTTGTCAGAAACAGCTATTAGGCAGAAGAATGTGTAAAGCCATCAAACCCAAGGTCTGACCCACTATTAACACAGCCTGCCCTTCAAAGGGAATGGGAGGAACATTCACTTTTCAAAATATGGGGTAGGAATGAAGTGTACGACAAGGATCTGCACCGCTTTGTGTGGCTTACTTTTCTCCCCTGAAGACAGAGGCACTATGTTCCTCTGAACTAACTACATGGAGAAGAGTCCTCCCCGAGAAGCTACAGTTCCTCAGACACTCATGAAATTCCCCACAGGTTCACTGTCACATTCACAACAGACTACCACTTGTAACTATTCTGAGCCAGAAGAACCCAGTCCATACCCTCCCATTCTATTGCTTTAAAATCCATTTTGATATTGTACGTCCATCTATGCCTAGGTCTTCCAGCTTGCCTCTTTCTTTCAGGTTGCCCTAACATAACCCTGTATGCAATTATCTTCTACTCCAAACATGTCACATGTCTTATTCATTTAATCCCTCTTTATTTCTTCACCCTAATAATATTCAACACATAAGGTAACACATGATTTAAGGAAGCTAAAACTGAGAAACTGCATCCAGCTTGTTAAAGACAGATAAGCCTGGAATGATCTGGTGCAGAAGACCAAAATCCATGTACGGTTGCAGCATAAGAAGAAGAAGAAGGGTAAGAAGAAGTGGAGGGGAAGAGGAAGAAGAAGATAGGAGGAAGAAGAATAAGAGGAAGAAGAGGAGAAGAACAAGAGGAAGAAGAGGAGGAAGAAAAGGAAGAGGAGGAAGAGGAGGAGGAGGATGAGGAGGAAGAAGAAGAGGAAGAAGAAGAGAAGAAGAGGAGGAAGAAGAATAAGAGGAGGAGGAGGAAAAAGATGATGATGATGATGATGGAGGAGGGGGAGGAGGAGGACGATGATGACCACCACCACCACAACACAACAACAACAACATTCAGTAATGAGCTGAAGCCATTGCCTCCTCTTACTTCCTCCCCTCTCAGCACCGAACATCATCATAACCACCCTCTTCTCAAATACCCTAAACCTGTGTTGTTCCCTTAACATGAGAAACCAAGTTATGCACCCATATTAAACAACATGCAAGATTATATGTTACGAACGTATTTTCCATGGAAAACAGGAAGATATAAAATTCTGGACCAATTAGTAGTAGGCATTCCCTGATTTTGTTCAGCTCTTAATTTCAACATACATGCACTCCGAGCAGTGCACGACACACGCCACACATCACCTACACTTTGGATCAGAACTCACCATAGAACTGTTCTATACATCACCCCAAACTCTAAATAATTTTAACTTCCACTATTTAATAATTAGCCATTTTTATCCTATATTATTTTAGATTATTATTCAAAAGTAAAATTTTAACCTAAATTATATATTTTTAATATTATGGTGCGATGGTGACAAATTTACTATAACTTCACTCTTGTATCATCACCCTGAAGATGGCCAGATTTCTGGTGTACATATTACAAATAAAAATATATCATAAAATTAAAATGCATTTGTTGGTTGTTTATACATTTTAAAAATGTATAGTTTCTCCAGCTGTAGTGTTATTTTGATTGATGGCTGGTTTTCTTTGATGTAAGCCTATGTTATGATACATAGTAATTATACGAGTATATCTGGATTACCGAAAATGTATTCATATAGTCTCATTTCTACGCCTCTGTTTTCTTCTCTACATTTCTCATCTCTATTGTAGCGTATGTGATGTGTGCCAGCTGTACAGTGACATTTGTGAAAGTGAAGGAGTTTATTATTATTATTATGAGGCCTGCCAATCCAGATTATCTGACTATTCTGAATCTACCGATGTTGTGCTGTTTGATGCAGCCAGGTCCATGTTTCTGTTACTGGTCACTAGTAAATAAAGTTACTACATATCATAACATAGGCCTGAATCAAAGCAAACTGTCAGACACAGTAACATTGATTATAATAACACACATTATGTAATATAAAAAAAAAAACAAACAGAACAAAAATTTATATACAAAGCAACATCTGATGCATCAATGGTAAGGTAAAGCTGGCTTGGTCCATGCCACAAATGCATACAGGAGCAGCACAGGTATAGCCTTGTCTACAGGTGCAAGTGACCAGACATATTCACACCCTGGCTGCATTACCCTGGGGAAAGAACCCCTAATACTCATTAAATAGAAGGGTGGGTGTGTCTCACAGCCTATCTGGACATTTCAGAGAAGAAACGACTCTCTTGTGCCTTTAAGCAAATGGACCTACTAATGTCCAGCCCACAGCGTAGTCACTATACCACCTACCATATCCTGGCTCATGATGAAGAATCAGAACACGAGCACTAACACAGTATACACAAAACTTTACTTAAATGTAACATAAACTATATGACACATTTTATCATATACTGAACTGTTCATTCTGAAAGATATACTGTTGTGTAGTTGATACACATTAATTTTTTTTGTTCTTTTCTTTCTTCTTTTTTCCAGGATTGTTGTACGTACTGTATGTAAGTCATAAGCTTAATTTTATCATGCTTAGTTCTCGCTTTTCTTGTAACTCATACTCTTTGTTTACACCTCAATTTCTTAGTAAGCAGACCAGGCATGGAAGGAATATAATTTCCTTCTATTTCTTTTTGTTTGTAAGTGGTCCCGCTAAGTGTTTATCGCCCGAGCAATTTGTGGGTTGACGCATGTAACAGTAGCTGCTTTGTGCTCCAGTTGCAGTCTGTTGCATATCTCGAACAGTGACTGAGCAACAGAGAATGAAGCTGATGATCAGTGGGTGTTAACAGTAATGAAGAGCCCCGCTGGCGAGAATTGTCACCAATATAGTTCAGTTGTAACTGCAATTATTCCATAATTACGCACAATAAAACTTCAGTACACTCTACTTGGGGATTATTGAGAGTGTGTGCGGCCTGCCCGACTCTCCGTCTTAACCTGAGTTCCGAGCTCCGTCCCTCTGGGAACAACATCCAAGATAAGTTCCCCACCGGGTCCACGCAGGATACAATACAATCTTAAATCTTTATTGTTCTATTTTTTATGTTACTGACGACTTCTCTGATGATGATCACTAAAGATCAAAGTGTGCAGGAAGAAAATATAAAGTAATAAATACAGCATACAACAACAATTTTGTACACTATAATGGTATTAAAGATTTTGTCAAATCTGACATCAGTGCATGGTCTGAAATAAAACAATTTGTAAAAGCATGGCTATCTAAATTAGCAATTTGCAACCAAATCACACATCTCATTACACACAAAGACTACAGGTTTGCACTGCAGTTCCTACATTTCATTCCTGTAAATTAAAAAGTAACAGAATAATGAAGTTCTGTAACCTTCCAACCATACCTTACCTTTTTCGTGAAGTTCGGGTTCAGTGTGTTGTTTATAGTCTCTGTTCGAGCAATCTCCTGCCACTCCATCACCTCAAAGTTCTTAATGTACGTAACACACATGGGGTCTGACTTTGAAAACACATCACAATCTAGAAGATTCCTGCAACAAGTGTGTGAAAATAACTAAAGAGGACAGGACTATCACAGGCAGCATGTCACTTCTGTGTACGCTCTCTGTATAAGCTTCCTGTATGGCTCCTCAGAGTGGGATGAGACTGGCACATATATTTTGAGGTCTACAAGAGTTATGGTATGGTCACTGTATTCTCAGCTCAACCTGTCAGAACCATCACAGACAAGTCAATATAGACTATATGGAACACGTTCAGCAAATCAAAATCAATACATCAATTTATATTCCTGGGATTTCAATACATGTGATTTCTATTCAAATACTTGTGATTTCAACCTGTGAGGGACATCTGGAAGAACATACAATCAATACCATCAGGGAAACTTTGGAATCAAAATCTGGAATGCTACTATGAAAATCATAGACGAGCTCTGGCAAGTGTCACACAATTGAAATACGCCTGAATGCAGTAAGGAACAACCTGTAAAATCACACTGTGGGCAGTGATTGTGATGGAATTAAGAGCAATTTAACATTAGGAATAGCTTGTTACAGTTTGGTTCAGAATCTTTGTATCTTCCCCATGTCCTGGATAAAAGCCTAAAGATTAAAATACACAACATTGCAAATTTAACTGTCAATTCAAAATGGTGGTGTACTGTGCTCAAGATCAGTAGTTATCTTCGTCTACTAGTCAAAAAAGAACACAGCATTTTCAAAATTCCGTCTGTTCATGTTCTCAGGCGAATGTGTAGGTAAGTCTGACAGAGCCATTCTCAGTACTAAATATCAATTTAAATCATCATATTTTGCACCCTTTGTATATTATTTTACCATTTATTAGAATCCAACAAAATACACTTGTTAGGATATATATAAAATTACTTTACAATTCAAGGAGACACAATTCAAGGATTATATACATACACCTATATATATATATACACACACACACACACCACATATAATTCCTTGAATTGTATCTCCCTGATGATGGCTCAACAGAGGTGAAACATGTTGGAGGAAGTATAATGTGTAACAACCAGGTATATACAGACTGCACAACAAGTGTATTTTGTTTGATTCTAATAAATATAAACTGGAATGCTCTTTTGCATGGATGTGTCATGTCTAAAGGGGAGAATGCAGACTGAGGTCATTTGGACCTATGGGTAAGGAACTAACAGTTATACAGTGCAGACCTCCTCCTTTTGTACTCTTCATCTAAAATTATTGCAGGACCTGAAAAATGAAGGAGGAAGCAGCATGTAGGATACAGGCAAGAAATGAACAATCCATAAACATTTTTCATGCTGTGGTGTTTTGGGTTATGGCAACATGCAATTGTGTAACAAACACAATGCCTCCTTCTTCAGGACAAAAAAACAGTATGTTCCCTCAGGACAATGGTATCCTAAGCATGAAAGCAGCAGTTGGAAAACCTCACGAGAAGACATCACTTTTAATACCTAGGTGTAGAATGAAGGATGATATTAAAATGGAATTTGGACGTGCATGTGTACAGTTTCTTACAACTTTTAACAGTGCATTAAATACAATGTACAAGTGGGTCCATTTTTAACTAAATGTAAAACTGCAAATAAGATTTTAAATGTAACCACTGCTGTAGCATGCTATTGTTTAATGGCATGGGCACTGAACATAACCAGTTCTTAGTTGCAATACATTCTGTGATACATGTACCTGATTTTTGTATGGGTTTCTCCATATGCTAGATAATGAAGCAATTGTTAATACTGTAGACTTTTATACCTGCATGAAATTGTAAGCTCTACTTCAGATGTGGGCTCTGAAGCTGATCCAGGTACAAAACGGGCCATTTTCTAGTTTGGCTCTTTTCACACCAATTCTGAAAGGCAGTAAAACTATATTTCACAATATATTTTATTTCTCACAGCAATTACGATAGAGATTAGTTACCGGGGATCTGATGTGTGGTGTACTATGGTAGGAAGGTATCAGTTTTCTGAACACATATGATGTCACCATCTTCAAAGTGAAAGAGTGTGGAGAATGTGAGGATGGATAGAGCTAGTTCCTCTAAAATGTTATTCAGTAGCTACTATAGTATGTGAAATCAAATCACAGAAGGTAACAATCTTCATTCCATTTAACTCAAGCACAGTACAATTCTGTGCATATCTTGAATATGACGTGTCTATTATACACCCCATTTTCCAAAATGACATGACAAATCACACCTTTGCCAGAAACACACAGACTACTTACAATTATCAAAATGGAATCTTGTATAAATTTGTCATTTTACATGGTTCATTTACACACTACAATAGCATTTACATAGTACAATACCCGACAAACCAGGGGATTTTATTTACATAGCCTGCTTTCAATCTATAAGGAAACGCAGGCCTATGAGATCATGCTGTGCCCCTATACAACTTTTAAACACTTCATCGATTCTGACGAAATTTTGTAGGAACGTATGGCAGGCCATCCCAACATCAAACATCTGTATTTCCTACAGCCTGCTGTAACAATTTCAGAGCCGCATGAATTCGTAAGGCGGCAGCGACACTAATTACGGCCTCATAAAATAATGGACGCATAAAATCTTCGAAAAAATGTTGAACTTTCGTACAGCATTTGCGAAGGTGAAGAGGGCAAAGAGTTAAAAAAAATATATGACAACTCTGAGCCATTTCAGCTTCAATACGATAACTGGGGATAACACATGAATATAAAATTACGTATGAAGACAGACTTACATATATTCCAATAAATAAGTATGAAATGTTAATTAGCAATTACGAGCACTCATACCGTCTGAAATGTTGAGGTTACGACCGACAAATGCAAAGCTCCCAGAATGTTTAAGCATATATGAGTTGTTCACAAAATAAAATAATGTTCTACAACATATTTACGCTTGTTATCAAGAAACAAAATCCTTGGCTCGAACAAATCGAATGCTCATTGTCACATGACACATACACCCACAACCAATAAGATAAAACTGACTCGTTTTGACATACGCACTGCCTAACCAGAACATTCAGTCGAAGTATAACATATTCATATTCCTTTATTCAGTATTCCACCTGTGACGCACAGTGTACAATGGTGGCAGTTACTGCACTACGAATTTACAATTTATTGTACGAGTTTTCTGGCTATCAAGAACTTTTTTCTTCCGGGACACTGCGCTCTATCACTGTTAGTTCGTTCACTAGTTACGTTCCAAACGCCTTTCATCGTGTATTGCATGCACTTTGCTCAACACACGCTACATTACCACTTCACCGCGCCTACTAGTTACAGGTGGCATTTTGTTTGTTTTAGTAGCGCAACATTCTACGACGTAGTTGCCTCTGGCCATGACGCACTATGTTGTGTTGTGAATTGTAATAAATAAAATTAGTACCCATGGAATTGTGAAGCATCTTTGGGCAAGATGTTAGTGACTATGTTTTTACTGCGGTGGAGCCACTCGGTTACAGTATTTGCTAAAGACGAAGAAGGACGTTCGGCATTGCGTACGTTTGCTTAAAAATAAAACAAGCGTTTACAATTGAACGATTTCTCAAAGTGGGTAAAAATGCGTAAAATAACTTGAAATGTAAATATTTTTAATATACCTGCATTCCAGAAATCCCGATAAGGTTACAAAAAGCCATAGGATGTAGAATTAGTCAATGTAATGTGGATATTTGCTTATAAGAAGCAATATAAAGTAATAAATTTATCTATGTTAACTATAGATATGATAAATTATATGAAGAATATAAAATACTCTTATTTAGAAATTAGTATAAGTGAGTAAAATGAGTTTGTGAGTAGAAACTGTTTTAAAGCTGGTCTAAAGTGTTTCAGTGCATTAGATAAAATCTTAAGGCTAAGTGGAGGATGATTAAAAACCTTAAAGTAGTCAGTTTTCATATGGGAGGGTGTAATACTATGAATATTAGAACTGGATTTATATAATTCTCTTTTAAAGCAAAGCAGTCCCGTTACAGGCCTGGAGTGGCCCAGAGGGTTCTTACGAAGTTAAGGTGCTCAGATTTCGTGACAATGGCACAGGATGGTGGTAGGTTGTCAGCCTTACGCACCGGCCGCCTTTACCCCCAGGAAATACTCCTGGTACTCATTTCTGTTAGAGGCTGAGCCGACCCCAGGGACATAGTGCGATCGGAAAGATTTTATGTCAATGAAAAATCCACTGATACCAGCTGGGATCGAACCAGCGACCTTCCGATTTGTAGCACAGCACCTTAACCACTGTGCTACCGCGGTCCCCATAATTCTCTTTTATTAACTGCAAATAATGATGGGGAAATATATATTTTGATTTAAGTGGGAGAATATTTAGTTTCTTAAATAATGTATTGTATGAATCTCCATTTCTTGAATTTGTAATGACTCTAATTATTCTTTTTTTATCTTAAAGATATTGTCACAATAGCATGAATTACCCCGGATAATTATACCATACGTGAAAATGGAATGACCATAAGAAAAAGAAATCACCCTTAATGTTTCTTGAGTCATACAAGGCTTGACAGACCTAACTGCATAACATGCAGTATTTAATTTAGACATTAATTAATCAGAATGGTCATTCCTTGATAATGAACTTTCAGTAAATAATCCAAGAAATTTGGTGCTCTAAGTATTAATAATTTGTTTGTTCTAATAGCATATGCCCATGCTAATTTTATGACTATTTTTAGTAATGAATTATAAATAATATTTTATCAAAATTTAAAGATATTAGATTAATTCTAAGCAAGTCATTAATATTTCCAAACACTTTATTAATGTTATGTTTAAACTGTCTAGGACTGCGGCTAGTAATGATTATACTAGTATCATCAGCAAATAAAATATATATTAGATACAGTTTTTGGAAGGTCATTTATGTAGAGAAGAAAAAACAAGGGACCAAGAATCGAACCCTGGGGAACACCTCGTTTAACTAACCCCAGCCAGAAAATGTAGTGTTGGAATATTTATTATCAATCAGAACAATCTGCTACCTGCCGTTTAAATAAGATTTTATCAAATTGAGCCGTGCCCTTGGGGCGGCTGAAGGGTCGTTACCAGGCGGAAGTTTAGCTGAGCGTATTTCGAGAATTTTCCATTCCTGTCCTTGGACGGTCGTCCGGTGATTGGGTGCCGTGGGCGTCGAAAGGGACTGGGGGGGGGGGGCGGTTACACCGGCCAACGATTGGAGAGTAAGAAGACGGACGGTGGCATTGCTGAAGAAGTCCTGCACGGGGAATCAACTCTGAAGGAGTCGAAGCGGGACTCCAGGCTGCAACGAACAACGAAGGGGCCGGCCGGCGCAGAATACTCTGTTTTTCGTTGGGTAGTCCAGCCAAGTACCGGGGCTGGTGTTCGGGTAGGCACGTAAGTTGGAAAACAGTTTTTTTGGGGGGAGGGTTTGTTTATATTTTTCCAAATTCATAAATTTAGGATGTGGATCGTACTTACCCGACACCGGCCACCCGTTTTGGGGAGGCTGAAAGTGGCTTGGTGTTATACAGGGTGTCCCAGGAGGAAAGGACCTAACTTCGGGAGAGTGTTCCTTAGGTCAAACTACACCGATATAACCTAAAACACCTATATCCAAAATTCAATGGTTACGGAGATATTGGCCAGAGAAAAGTGTGGATGTCTTTTGTGTCTGCGTACTGCACTCTGTCCGTGACGTCATACTAGTCATATGCACTTGACCTTCAACGCGCGAATCCTGCAGTAGCCGTGAGGTGTGATAGACAATCAGTTGATTGCGTTTGAGGTGCTAATATACGTTTTGTG
>Ga0123352_10021010_pt1 | contig 10402 bp, 5 predicted proteins | sample TergutLab28metaG_FD_89700 | JGI IMG/M metagenome (GOLD analysis project Ga0123352, IMG submission 89700) | Labiotermes labralis P1 segment gut microbial communities from Petit-Saut dam, French Guiana - Lab288 P1 | ecosystem: Host-associated > Arthropoda: Insects > Digestive system > Gut ... | reverse complement strand
ATTGGCATCCCCTCCCCCCCCCCCCAATCTCACCGTGAGGTGACGCAAACAGCACAAACAACCAGAAATGAGCGGTTTGCCAGCGACAAGCAGTGGTATATCTCCATCTCGGTAGATATTCTAACCAACAGTCAGCCATCTTCACGACCGCAGACACTACTATCTACTATACCGCATGTCTCAGTTCTCCTCACGCGCACTTCCCTATAAGCAACATCACTTGACACACGCTGTACCTTGGCACGTCTGTTGACATCTCTCGGCTAGCCACGCAACTTCCGTGGTATTACCGAGCGCGACAGTTATTAATGATTACAACGTGACAACCGGGCAAATTACTGACCAACGCTAAATACGATAACGGCAGACAATTCCCTTCGCAGCTTTAATGAACACATCCAAAACCGAATTAGCTGCTGTCACAAAACACTGCAACTTCACGGTGCAGGGCAGAACGAGAGGGAAGGGACGCCGAGTCCTGAACTTCCGGTCTGAGGAGAACGAGATTTGTGGAGTGTCACTGACGGAAACAAAACGGACCGTCACACAAGTTGCCCGCCGACAATAATGGTCAATTTCTGCACTCTAAGTGCATAGCACGTCAGTTTAATTTAACAATGCTTTATCGACTGCGCAGATACGTACACTGACAGCGATTGGTAACAGCCAAACAGCAGGTTACCACAGCGGCAGTCGTCGTTTGCCTGCAAGAGTAGCAGGCTGAAGCGAAACGGAAAAAAGTAATTCGAAGTTCAGACTCGAACCCCGATCTTACCAGCACCGCTACCAATTACTACGGTACAACGATCTGTACATGTACGATGCAGAACCTCGATACTTTTACTTGGGTCTACGTACTTCTGTACTTATTTCAACAGACTGTCCCCTTTATACTGTCCCTGAGCGGATACAAAGTGTGCACCCACCTGACCATGCTGCTACAGCTGTTGTGTTAGGGACACGATAAAAAGTACAGCTGTACATATTCACAGCTCACCACTCCACACACTGGCATGTGTCAATCGATCGGCCCTTACAAATTTCTTGGCACTACACCTTCTGATGACAACACCCTTTAATTACAAAATCTAATACAGAGCGCTCTATGCCCAGACAACTAGGCCGTATGCTAGATCTAGTGACGTCACATACAGTGCAGAGTCACGTGCTGACCACAAGAACAGAAGTGATATCGGAAAATTTGTAGAACTAATCAAGTAACTTCAGCGACTTCACTTCACTTCACTTATACACACGTCACACGAAATGAAGCGACCCAAAAAGCTAGGCACCAGTTCGAATCAAACTCCGTGGAAAATATGATGTGGTGAAGTTCCGATAGCCAAAAGTTGTGGCCTCAAAGCGTTACCTTCCGTTGTTTCAGAACGGCAGAACAGCGCGGGACTGGAAACTGAAGGAAACTGGACACATGATGTGCATACCAGGGTGTCAGGGTGTGCTGGTGTCAGGGTCTGCTCGTCCGAAACGACTGCCTGTTCAATTTCATACACACTTTCCTTCCGACGCAAACCGCACGATGTCACCGGACCGCGCTGCTGCTGCTGCTGACACTGCTGACATTCACATCCTGACGGTCCGAAATGTCTGCTGTCCTGTTACAATGCAGCAGTGACAGTTTTGATTACATTCGTGACGGTTTGTTCTTAGCATTTCAGCACATAATATTCCAAAGTTGCTGGTTCAGTTCACATCGCTAGCGCATCACACTGCAAAAATATCTTTGGTTTTTAGCGTGGCATCACATGATTTCTCCCAACGTAGCTGCCCTCTCCGTACGCCTGCACGATTTGTCTTGGGGTTTGGTTTTATTGAAGGATTATCCTTGGTTACAGTTATAACATTACTTTCACAGTTTTGAATAGTCGGATTATTTTATTATTCCCGCCGACGACAGAAAGCATTTACAGTTGATACGCAGTCGTACACAAGGCACACTTCCATTCAATGAATCCAGTATAACTGGTTCCATACCTTCCTGAAGACAGCAGCCGAATTGGTATGCAGTACGCGCCATGCCTCGCTCCATTATGTCTCCGAAATGGGACGGCCACAAAGTGTTATTTGTTTGGCCAGTCTGCCCGCCCACACGTTTCCAGTCTGTCCCAAGCAACATTTCATCTCTCTCCCTACCGCACAGCACTCCACTTCGCACAGCCAATACTTGCCCTTCAACCTTTGTATAAGTTTCCTAATAAACAGTTAATAATCGGCCAGAGGTATTCCAGTCCTCCTATCTGGGGTTCCAAGGAAAGAACAGTGTCTTCTGTGAGCTGTCCGTCCGCCCGTCTCACGCCACGCCATTAAATGCCCTTTCCAGCCCCACAGCTCAGTAACAACACGCCACTGGAGAAGCTCCTATCTTCTTGCCTTCTAATTTTGTCACCACAACGTGTATGTTTGATTGGAAGGCCACAAGAGACACAAAAATACACGCGGAATGTGACGGGGAAATCCAGACGCTGAACAGTTCACGTAGTTACGTGACACGCACAATTTTCACAAGCGACGAGAAAGAAATCCTATTACATAACAGCTGTGAAGATAGTCCGACGCTGCGTCTGTCGCATAACAATTTTTTCGGCCCCACCCAAGCTAGAGCGGACAGCCTAAAAACATTTACGTGAGGGTCGTTTTGCTGTGCCCCCCCCCCCAAATATATGCCCTGCCGTGACTCTCAGTTGCAGAGTGACTTGGGCGTGGTCTGTAAAGGTTAACGAGAGATCATGATCCTACCGAGAATGACACAACATATGCAACACGGCCAGTCCCGGTCATTTGTACTCGCTTCCCCCTTGTCGTCGGTATTGATCGCCGTAACTCGAAAGCAGACGATAATCAAGCACTTGAAGTAATTTTCCTGCTTATCTGAGTGTCTACGTGCAGCCCACAGTCTTACGGACTGTCAAACCAGTGTCCTTGCTGGCACGTCCCACCGTCAGTTGCACGTGTACAGCCTGGTGTTACGTCACGCTGCGGTTTCTAACGTAGCACTGTGACAGGTGCCATCCACTGTCCGAAGACACGCTGCTACAAAATCTGCATCGCTCTTGATGGCAGCCCATCCAATGCATGTGGTAGCGACAAACTGAACACTGTACTGTAATTGTATTGGGTCTGTCTATTGTAGCCCTGCCGCTGAATGTGCAAATTATTTCCTGTTCGGAAGGTACGCAGTTTCCTTTCTGATGATCTGCATGCTTACAGAAGGACTGCAACACTTCCTGCAGTTTGCTGGTGTGTCACGCTGCACGCCACACACGCACATTGTCTCAGGTACCAAACAGTTGTTCGAACCCCAGCCGTCAAAAGAGAAAAATGGTCCGAGTATACGAACATTCCTTTCCTGCTGTGCTGACTGACAGCACTGCCTGTTTCAGAACAGAGACGCTAGCGGAGCGGAGCGGAGCGGAGGGAAACTTCAATAAAAGTTCCAGTTCCAGTTCACTCGCCTCTTTTTGACGGATCACTCGAAAGGTTTACAGGATTGTACGCCGGTTGACATGCAGAATGAGGGCCGTAAGTGATTGTGATTGTGATGGGAAACATCTTAGAAAGCGGTCACTTAAAAGACCTAGAAGTAAATCATATGATTATATTAAAACTGGTGTTTCCGATAGGCCTACAGGTTGTGAGGACTGCCAATGGCTGAAGAGGCTCAGAACCGCGCTTCATGACGCAACTTGGAACGGACGACGTCGTGACGCTGCCAGCAGGTATGCTGTGAGATAAAGACGGCCCAGTCCGATGTCAATAAGTAGTACAGTCTGACTGCACTGGACTGCAGACCGACGACCTCCTCAGGACGTGTGTAGCCAAGATACTGCCAGAGGCCTGCCAGTTACCTACCGTCGCAGTAAGTCTTGTTCTGCCGCATGCGCTATGTCGCCACTGTCATCCTCTGTTGTTATTACTGTAATGGACAAAGTGTGATGTCAAGTGCAGAGGTTCTGATGTCACACCAGTCATCTGCCATTGCGTATTTTCGCAATCAACTAACATTAAAAGTGCAATTTTTAATGTATGGGGGTTTGCGAAATTGTTGTAGCTTAACAAGGGGCCCTCACTGCAGTAGCCACGGTGCATGTTACTGTAGCACTTGCTGCAGTAGCCACGGTACATGTTACTGTAGCACTTGCTGCAGTAGCCACGGTACATGTTACTGCAGAACTTGCTGCAGTAGCCACGGTACATGTTACTGTAGCACTTGCTGCAGTAGCCATGGTAAATGTTACTGTAGCACTTGCTGCAGTAGCCACGGTACATGTTACTGCAGAACTTGCTGCAGTAGCCACGGTACATGTTACTGTAGCACTTGCTGCAGTAGCCATGGTACATGTTACTGTAGCACTTGCTGCAGTAGCCACGGTAAATGTTACTGTAGCACTTGCTGCAGTAGCCACGGTACATGTTACTGTAGCACTTGCTGCAGTAGCCACGGTACATGTTACTGTAGCACTTGCTGCCGCCACGCAATTGGGATATGCCAACAGCAACCCTGCTTCTTGTTCTGTAGCTCACTGTCTCGCATCTTACGCCTGAAGTCATTACGAGGTTTCGTGGTTTCCCGCAGTTCCTAAGGCAAACACTGCAACAATGCATCAATTACGCTCGCTGCCAGTTCCTTCTCCGTCCTTTCTGGTGACATTTCTCTTCCAGCAAGACAGTTACCACAGCCGGTGATATGATTCGTCCAGCCAAACAGTTACCGCAGCTGGTAACATGATTCGTCCAGCCAGACAGTTACCGCAGCTGGTGATATGGCTCGCCCAGTTAGACAGTTACCGCAGCTGGTGATATGGCTCACCCAGCCAGAGAGTTACCGCAGCTGGTGATATGATTCGCCCAGCCAGACAGTTACCGCAGCTGGTGATATGGTTCACCCAGCCAGACTGTTACCCCTGCTGGTAATATGGTTCGCCAAGCTAGACAGTTACCGCAGCTGGTGATATAATTTGTCCAGCAAGACAGTTACCGCAGCTGGTGATATGATTCGTCCAGCCAGACAACTACCGCAGCTAGTGATATGGCTCGCCCAGCCAGACAGTTACCGCAGCTGGTGATATGGCTCGCCCAGCCAAACAGTTACCGCAGCTGGTGATATGGCTCGCCCAAACAGACAGTTACCGCAGCTGGTGATATGATTCGTCCAGCCAGACAGTTACCGCAGCTGGTGATATGATTCGCCCAGACAGACAGTTACCACAGCTGGTGATATGGCTCACCCAGCCAGACAGTTCCCCATTCCCACACCACATTGTCGGATAACAAAGCGCAATCCCAGGATCAAAGCGCCACTTGTTGTCTAACTCAACTCTCGGCACCCCACAAGATATTTATCTGTGGCCCGCATATCACCGAAGGAAGCCAAAGCTGATGGTCCCGGTCCACAAGACATAACCCGGCGATCAATAACAAAAAGCGTTAGGATAACACGGTGGCCGGCGCAGGCACTTCGGGCCGTGGAGTGATGTCAATATTTGTTGACACTGGTTACGTACTTTGTCTAATGAAGAACTGGTGACGTCACTCTTGCACAAACCTGAGAGATCCCATTCAACAACTGCCCATACGTCATATGCTGCAGCTGCTTCACTGTGGCACTCATGAGGACTCCTCTCTGCTCGGATAGAATGCGTAGACTGGCAGACTAGGCTGAAGATGGAGACACCAACTTCCACCGAAACGTCACTCTCCTCATTATGGAGATGGCGAACTTCTCCGTAACGTTGGTGCCTACATACCAGTCTAAACGGCGTCATGACCAATAAGACCTCCGTCTTCAGCACGCCAAAGTCTACTGCATCTCTAAGATTCGCCACGAGCCTTTAGGTACTTGCATGAACTAGACACGCACGCACGCGCACACACACACACACACCGTTTCTTCTAGAAGTTCACAAAGTGGGAAAGGAGAATTTGGAGGGACTTGCAATATCAGAAATGTGCACTGATTTGTCACAGTGTCCTTTTCGTTACAAAAAGCTACAAATTTTGCACGCTGAGTATCGCAAATTCAACAATTCAAACATGGCGATTCTGCTCACCCCTGACGACAAGAAATGTCAAGAACATCATGCAAGTTCTGACGCGGTGTTCGTGGCAGACCAAGCCACACTTGCGCATGTAAGTACGCAACATGATACTTGGCCAACCTTCTGTCAGAAAACGTCCGTGAGCACTCACCGTGGTGCACTTTGGGTGGACAACTGTGACACCTTATACGTCGTACGGGCACATTCGCTCTTCACTCAGACCAAATCGCCCGATGGCGCTCGTCGCCACTCCAATTTGCTACGACGCGGTATTCACACCCTTTCAGCTCAATACATTGCAATTCATTTGAAGTTTTGTCTAGCGACATGCACAGAATGCGCTGAAATGCTGTTCCTCAGCTCGCAAACGCCAGTCACACGTTGTTCACTTGACGATGGCCTTTTATAAGTTAAGTGAGGCGATGGGAAGTGAATAGAGGTTGTTGTTAGTCAAAATATCCCTAAAGTAACACTACCAGACATTTCCTCTTGACATTTTAGCACAGACAGTCAATGCTCACGTTACAACGGTCAGTCGCTGTAACAGTTGCCCTACTGTAACGCTATATACCGTTTTCCCAGAAACATCAACATTAATATAATTTCCAAGCGTCGCTAATTTCACCGAACTGCGGTGATACTACTTCCATCCACGGACGACACGCTGGTGCTACCCAAACCCGGGGCCGGCCGTCCGGTGCTGCAGTTCATTGGCTGCATACTTCGTGTCTCTGAAACCGAAATGGCCAGTGCCTGTAAAGCGGTCTGATTTACAGCCAGAACGTATTGCAGAGAGAGATATTTGTTTGTTGTGGTTTGGCAGAACTTGACTCGAGATTCATAGCACAAAGGGAGGTTTCCCGTCCGCAGCCCGCCCGAAGAACGCAAGCTGGAATGGAATCCACAATCAGAAATGCTGTCAGTAATAACAGCAATAGGGAGACGGAAATGAAACTACATGAATGAGGTTCTTATGCATATTTCGTCATGATGTTTACATTCCATGCGTCATTACTACCGTGTTGGTCGTTAGTCTAACAAACCAACAACCTGCCAATAAGTGAAAATCCCACCAAATTACATGTTCCAAACCGGTGACAAGTACAGGCAACTAGAAGCTGAACCTAACAGAAAAAGCAGAGACATACATTCTGTTTGCACCAGGCTGTACGGGAACTGGCAGAGCTGTCTGTATTAATTGCAGGGACAATTACTAAACACATCAGGAAATTCTCTGTTTAATTAATTGAACTGTTTATCAGCACCACGAATTAGCACCCAAGACTGGTGCCTTCTGAACTCTGCCTACTGGCAGTCGCAACCTTCCAACAACTCAGTCGGTAGGTGTTGACGGGCCGACGCCGGGAGCGGCTCAAATTACAATGCTGTGTAACGTCACGTCCGTTCTGACGTTTCGGAGAAACGTGCCGACTTCTTCTTCAGAACTGCTGATTTGGTCCAGATAGGAATTCCCATGCAAACTCGCAGTCTTGCGCAGTGTACGAAGGCAGAACGCGATCGTTCGTATCCGGTGGCACTTGGTGGCCAGAATGTTTGAATAAAACCGAGTGCCGTGAAGATCGTGAGTATGGCGTCCCTTGAGGGAAGACTGGAAGTATGGGAATACAGCTTCACGTCATACTTCGCATTCACCGCAATCCCAGTCGTGTAACTCGGAATGTGACAGATAGACAGACGGCAGCACAGTGCGATGGTTCATGTCAATATTATGCTTCACGCGACGTTCCCGGTACATCTCTGACTCAAACCACGAATTCACAATTTTCTTGTTCTTCATGCAATTCATCGGTTATCGCTGCTCTTACCAGACGGCTGTGTTCAGTTCTGATGGCACTGAACAGCCCTCGCTCCGATCAGTACATCCACCAAGTACACTTAATAATGTACAGTTTGTAACAACTGTTAGTACTGCTACATGTGCCGTCCTCATAAACTCACAGCACAAAGCACTATAGTCACATCACGCTGAGTGACGTTTGTAGCTATACTGCTTTGTTCTACAGCTCTCTGGGGAAGGCACATGTAGCAGTACTAATAACTGTTATGAACTGTATGTTATTAGGTGTACTTGGTGGATGTACTGATTGTAATAACACACAACGTATCAGTAATATACAAATCCTTACTCCAATGTTGTATTATAACCGTCGTTAAACAGCGCACCAGCCAACGCAGACTGTACACAGTAGCCTACGTCATTGCACGTGCTACGCTCAAATGCGGATGTTATTTAGCGATACTTAATCACCTTCGTTGGTTATATGGAGCCGAATGGGAAAGGACAGCTACCAAGAGAGTGCGGCTTTCGTGTGGTGTTTTAAGTCACGGTGTGTGTGCATGAAGAAGACTGACGAAAACCACAAATATTTTTTAGTCTGCATCCGGGCTTGCAGCATACCAAACGCGTAACAATGCACCACAGATGTAAACACAGTGCCAAATTTTTCCTAAACTCCTACATTTTGCCTAAGGGGTTCGTCATTCTGCATTTCGTTCCTTTGCACTGACATATTACACAAGAAATCTTAAATATCAGTTCATAAAACGCCACACCTCTCCTTTCGAGCAGCAATAATATACCGACAAACAAACAAACTAACACGCACGCAGCCCCGTTGCAGTCAGCACACCTGTAATGCACATCTCATGTTCCAATGATGTTCTGTAATACCAGAAATCAATACCAAGACTCAACCAGGACTGGTAATGCACCGCTACACAGCACACAGAGTTCTGTACGGTCCGCAGATTCTGCAGCGTCTTTCCCGGTGCAGCCACTGTTCAATATAAAACATGAATAATACCAGCAGAAAGGAAGATGAAGAGGAAACAGGAAACAAAGAGGAAGAACAGATAACGGACGATAAAAATAGACGGTGAAAATATATAGTAAATGACAGAGGTAAATAAAGGAAGAAAGACGCGAAGAAATAAACAAAACAAGACACACGGGATGGAACATAACGGAACATGATGGAACATGATGGAACATAATGGAACATAACGGAACATGACGGAACTGAGAAAGACGGAGAATTAAAAAAAAGAAGTCTTGAACGAATCAGCGTGTCCGTACCGGTAGGCCATCCGCAACACACCGCATGACGCCGTCGACAAACCTGAACACGATGTACATTAATTCAATTCGACGTTATACTGAGCCTCTTAGTTGGTACGTTGCGACGCCATACTGGGCGTCTGAGATGGTACGTTGCGACGACACGCTCGGCCCGATGACCGTCCTTCCGGACTTAACACTTGCGTGATTTTCCTCCGAGTTCGAGTTAAATGATGGGGTCATCCTGTTTCGATCCTCTTCATCAGTCATTCTTCACAATCATTTTTCGCAGTACGCAATATCAATTTAAAGCGCATTTAACCCTCTGAAGTCCAAAACCAATGTACAGAGTACAGTCAGTTCGTACCTCGCAGAGGGCACAACGTGCTTCCATTAGAAAGATCAATTTGTTAGCGCTGTATAGGAATCAGCCGCTATTTATTTTAAGACTCGCATGAAAGGCGCCGTGACGACAGAAGTCGGCGCTGTACCTGCAGCACAGTAAACTGGCCAGCAGGTTTCGCCGCGTTATATAAGCGAACGAATGCCGTGTTTTGATTTATTAACACTTTGATAAGGTTCATTTACAGACGCACTTAGCAATTCTCCGCAACATTACACTGGGTTACAAGGACGCGGAAGGAAGCTGTCGCGGCACATCTTAACATTCTGCAGCGTCTCTACGTGGCAGGACTGGCGAAAAACATAAGACGCCTGTCGGACCGAGTTTTGAACACAGGCCCTCTCTCAATGCCAACCACCAACGCTCTGTCTGCACCGACACATTGTATATGGCGCTCTGAGCCGTTTGTTAATTAAATTACATTCTGAAGAAACAAAACGAATGAAGGAGAGAAACTGATAGCAGTCAGGCCAAGGCTCAGTTGTGCCGCTTGTCATCCAGAACTCTCAAATTATACATTTTAAATTACGAAGCTTGAAAATCTTCCATTCCAGTTGGTTTTCTTATAATTACAATCATAACCAGCTAAACAGCGCGCGCTAAGTTTTAAATAAGCACGCGGTTTATATTGAGTTGACAACTTAAGTCCTCCCGCGCCGCAGAAAATGGCCGGCGCATTTCGTCATGGTAAATTAAAAACAGTAGAATGAAATTAATTTTAAGAACCGTCTGCATAAAAAGTTTAATTGTATCCACTAGAGACGCCTGCACAAGGGAAAACAATGTTAAATTGCCAGCCTTGTTAGCGCAATCCATCTCTACCGTTGTTTACTTTATATATATATATATATATATATATATATATAT
>Ga0123352_10021008_pt1 | contig 10402 bp, 9 predicted proteins | sample TergutLab28metaG_FD_89700 | JGI IMG/M metagenome (GOLD analysis project Ga0123352, IMG submission 89700) | Labiotermes labralis P1 segment gut microbial communities from Petit-Saut dam, French Guiana - Lab288 P1 | ecosystem: Host-associated > Arthropoda: Insects > Digestive system > Gut ... | reverse complement strand
TGTGCCAATAGTCCATGCCTGCGCGGGCGAGTTTTTTATCGTCGATGAAGAAACCAAGCGGGCGGATAAGGTGCAGCTTTGAGCCTGTTACGGCGCATGTACGCCCGATGTTGCCTGTGTTCATGGCGATTTCGGGTTCGTGGAGGACGACATTCAACATGGCTTAGCGCACCCCGGCGTCGTATGGTATACCGCCTGCGCGTGGGGCTTGCGAGTTTTTAGATGTAAACGCAAGAACGATAAGGGTCGCGATATATGGCGACATTCTGTAGATGTACGCGGGGATACCGAGGGCGAACAGAAATGGTATGCCCGAATAGCTTGACGCGACGGCTTTCAGTATGCCGAAAAAGAATGCCGCGAACAGGATTCGCCCCGGTTTCCACTGGCCGAATATGAGAACGGCAAGTGCGAGGAAACCGTAGCCCGAAACAGAGGCGTTGAACAACGTAGATGTAGGGATTACGAATACCAGTCCGCCAAGCCCTGCGAGTGCACCGGAAATCAAGACACCTGCGTAACGCATTCTGAGTACATTGATACCGAGGGAGTCGGCTGCTTGCGGGTGTTCACCGCAGGCGCGAAGTCTGAGGCCGAATCTTGTGCGGTAGAGGACTATCCACGCTGCAGCCAAGATAGCAAAGCCCAGATATGTGGTGATGAAGGTTTGCTGGAAGAACATAGGGCCGATTACCGGGATATCGCCGAGGATAGGCACACTGTCAATGCGGAATTGGTTAATGAATGGTATCTGCTGCGTACGGCCTTGCATCCTTGCGGCGTATATTGCGAATGCGGGGGCGAACAGGTTTATCGCTGTACCGCTGATGATTTGGTTAGCCTTCATGTTGATGGAGGCGTAGGCGTGGGCAAGAGATATGAGCATGCCTGACCCTACGGCGATAAATATCGCGATAATCAGCACAGGCTGCCCCGGAATCATTGATTGGTAGATGTTGATAAACAGGATGGAGGCGAACGCGCCTATTATCATTGTACCTTCGAGTGCAATATTTATGACGCCCGAACGCTCGGAGAACATCGCGCCGATTGCCACGATAAGCAACGGAATTGAGAAGAACATGGTTTGCTGGACTACGAAGTAGAGAACATCCATTATGCGTCACCTCCTGTTTTTGGAGCTGCCGGCGGTGTTTCGATGTTGCTGTTGCCGCCGTTTGAGTTTTTGCGTAAGATTAAGTTTGCAATGAAACTTTTGATTATGAGCGCGAATGCGCTGAAATATATTATGATAGCGATGATAACGTCGATTGTTTCAGGCGGAAAGCCCAGTAACTGTATAAGGAAGCCGCCCATTTGCAAGTGTGCGATAAACAGCCCTGAGAATATAATACCTATTGGATGGCTAAGCCCGAGCAGTGCAACGGGTATGCCCTGGAAGCCTTGATACGCAAGGACGTCAACAACGTCAATACTGTTGCCTGCTCCCGCCAGGTAGAGCAATGCGCCGCCGAGGCCTGCGAGTGCGCCCGAAATCATCATGGAAAAGATGATGCTGCGCTTTTCGTTGATACCTGCGTATTTAGCGGCGTTGCTGTTAAAGCCGCATGCTTTGAGTTCGTAGCCGAACTTAGTTTTTTCGATGATTATGTAGATGATTATTGCGGATATGATTGCGATGAATATGCCGCTGCCTGCACTTGATGATAATATATGGTCTCGGAAGATTTGGTCAAGCCCTGCGCGCGGCAGTTCTGCGCTGAGACTTACGCGCTCGGTTTGGTTGCGCATTGTGTCGTGAATTGTCAGGGTGATTGCGTAGTTAACGCCAAACATGCCGACATAGTTCAGCATTATGCACGAGATAACCTCGTGTACGTTGCGGTAGGCCTTGAGAAGCCCGGGCAGCATACCCCAAAGTGCGCCGCCTGCCATTGCTCCGGCAAGTGCGAGCATCCAGTGCCATGGTGCAGGAATATCAACAACTACGCCGATAAGTATCGCGATGTACGCGCCAACGATGAACTGCCCGGCAGCACCGATGTTGAACAGCCCTGTACGGAGGGCGAAACCAACGGAAAGCCCCGTCATGATGATTGGCGTCGCAAGGTGCAGTACGTTGCCCAAGTGGCGCATGTTGCCAAACCCGCCGCGCAGCATCGTTTGAAAAGCGGCGACGGCGTTTTCAGGGCTGGTTATAAGCAGGCCGATAAAACCTATCAGCAGACCCAAGAAAATAGCCAGAAGAGATGAAGTTATATTATGCGAACCGAGGCCGGCCGCAAATTGTTTGAGCTTATTCATTCTCGCCAACCTCCTTTTGCAGGGACGTGTTTTGTGCGTACGCGGGCTGTGATGTTGAGCCTGCGGATGACCGATGGTCATCCCTACGGCTGCCCGACATATACAACCCAAGTTCTGCCGGGGTAAGTCCGTCCGGAGATAGGTCTCCTACGATGGCACCCTCGTAAATAACGAGGATTCTGTCGCTAAGGTTCAGAACTTCATCGAGTTCAAGCGAAATCAGCAGTATTGCCTTGCCTGCATCGCGTTCGGCAAGCAGTTGGCTATGTATGTATTCTATCGCGCCGACATCCAGCCCGCGTGTGGGCTGCACGGCAATCAACAGTTTTGGGTCACGCTCGATTTCGCGGGCGATTATCGCTTTTTGCTGGTTGCCGCCCGACATACTGCGTGTGGTTGTGACGCGGCCTTGGCTGCTTCGAATGTCGTACTTTTCGATGAGCTTGTCGGCGTAGGTGTTGATTTTGTCATATTTTAGGAAACCATGAGACTGAAACTCAGGCTCGTAATAGTTTTGCAGGACGAGATTGAACGCGAGAGAATAATCTAGGACCAGCCCGTACTTGTGGCGGTCTTCAGGGATATGCGCCATACCGGCTTTTCCGCGTTTGCGTATGGTTGTGCCGGTGATGTTTTCGCCGTTTAGTGTTACGGTACCGGCATTTAACGGCTCAAGCCCTGCGAGCGCGTAAACAAGCTCAGACTGTCCGTTGCCCTCAATACCGGCAACGCACACGATTTCACCCGCGCGGACGGTGAAGCTTACATCGTCAACAACGTTCTTGAGCGTCTCTTTGTTAATTACGCGCAGGCCTTCAACATTGAGGACCGGCTCACCAAGTTTGATGGGGTTTTTGTCTATGTGGAAACTGACCTTTCTGCCTACCATCATTTCGGAAAGCTGTTCCTTCGAGGTTTCCGGAACACTGACAGTGCCTACACATTTGCCCTTGCGCAGAACAGTGCAAGTATCGGCAACTTGTTTGATTTCGTTAAGTTTGTGGGTGATAAACAGGATGGATTTATTTTCCTTAGCGAAACCTTTCATGATGTTCATGAGGTCGTCGATTTCTTGCGGTGTGAGGACTGCTGTCGGTTCGTCGAATATAAGGATTTCATTGTCGCGGTAGAGCATTTTAAGGATTTCGACGCGCTGCTGCATACCGACGGTAATGTCGGATATCAGGGCATCGGGGTTGATGCTGAGGCCGTACTTTTCAGACAGAGCCATGACGTGTTTGCGGGCTTCATCCATCTGAAGGAAACCGTGCTTGGTAGTTTCAGTACCCAGTACGATATTTTCTAAAACCGTGAAGTTATGTACAAGCTTGAAATGCTGGTGAACCATACCGATACCGTAGCGTGTGGCATCGTTCGGGCCGTGGATTGTGATAGGTTCGCCATCTTTTTTAATGATACCTGATTCAGGGCGGTAAAGCCCGAAGAGAACGCTCATCAGCGTTGATTTTCCCGCGCCGTTTTCTCCCAGAAGAGCGTGAATTTCGCCTCGGCGCAGCGAGAGGTTTATATTGTCGTTCGCGATAATACCGGGGAATTTTTTAGTGATTCCGCACATTTTTATGATATAGTCCATGAGTTTTCCGCCTAGTTAGGATTGGTATTAAACAAGAAGCCCTGCCCGACGTTTCAGGCCAGGCAAGGCTTTTTATAGTTACGTGAATTTCAGAGTTAAGAGATTAGTTTACTTCAGTTACAGGAACGAGCTCGAGACCAAGGTCAGCGATTGTGATAGTATGCTCGTTGTTAACTACGATTTCACCTGAGGCAAGTTTGCCGAAGATGTTGTCGTATTGCTCTTGTGTGAAGTTTTGGAAACGGCTGGTTTCCATTGGAAGGCCGATTCCATAGTTGTCAGCACCGAATACAAGTATTTGGCCGCCGGGGAAGTTGCCTGCGTAGAATGCTTCAATCATAGAGTAAACAGAGTTGCCAAGCTCTTTAAGAGCCGAAGTGATAACTGTTTCAGAGTCGTACGATTGGTCGATGTCAACGCCGATTACAAGCCCGCCTTGAGCTTCAGCCGCCGCCATTACCGAGTTACCGACAGCACCGCCTGCAGCGAAGATAACTTCAACGCCATCCATGAACCAAGAAGCTGCGAAAGCTTGGTTTACAGGGTTAGCTTCGAAGTTGCCTGTGTAGTGGTATCTAACTGTAACTTCGCCGACTTCGAGGCCAAGGTATGCCGCTGCATGCTCAGCACCTTGCAAGAAACCGTATCCGAAACGTACAACAGCTGGAACAGCCATTCCGCCCATGAATCCAAGGTCGCGGTGGCCTTCCATAACTGCCGCGTAGCCTGCTAAGAAACCGGATTGTTCCTCGGCGTAGAGGATGCTAACCGTGTTTTGCGCAACGTAGTTGTTGCCTGTTGCAGGGTTTCTTGGAACTCCATCGAGAAGAACAAATTTTACATCAGGGAATATTTCTTGTGCTTGATAGAGAGCCGGTTGGAACAAGAAACCCGGTGTTACAACAAGTCTTGCGCCGCCTTCGATTGCAAGTGCAATAGATTCGAGATAGAAACTATCGCCTTGGCCCAGAGGTTGGAAGTATTGGTGTGCAATACCGTGCTCAAGCGCGTATTTTTCGAGACCTTCCCAAGAACCTTGGTTGAATGAACGGTCATCGATTGTGCCGATGTCTGTTACAAGTGCAAGTTCAAAACCGCCTGTTGTTGCAGCAGGAGCCGGTTCCGGAGTTGCCGCAGGAGTTGCAGCGGGAGCCGGTGTCGGAGCAGGAGTTGCAGCCGGTGTCGGTGGAGCGGGTGATGCACATGCCGCTGTGAATAATGCTACCAATGTCAATGCAGTTGCTATCTTTGCAAATTTTTTCATGTTTGCCTCCTTGGTTTTAACTAGCGTAGCTTTAACTATGCCTAGTTTCGCGCAGAAAATACATTTGCGCAGTTTCTTCTATATGTAAAGTGTTGCATAGAAGACGTTGATGGTGTATGTGCAGTATCTAATTCCCCTCCGCGGAAGGGTTGCCCGAAGGGCGGGGCGGTCATATTACGCGAGGTCTGCAGGGCCGAATCCATGCGGAAGAAGTTCTTTCAGCGTATGAACGCTATATTCGTTTTCGCTTGTGCAGACAATAACTTCGAATGTTTCAGGGTTTACGAACTCCATCATAACTTGGCGGCAAACTCCGCATGGATATGCCATTTGCGGTGTACCGCCTTTTGGCCATCCGGCTACGGCAATTGCCGCAAAATCACGTTCACCTTCGGATACGGCTTTGAATATTGCGGTACGTTCGCCGCAATTGGTTGGAGAGTATCCCGCATTCTCGATGTTGCAGCCTTTATAGATTTTGCCGTCCTTGGTGAGCAAGGCAGCACCGACGGCAAAATTGGAATAGGGTACGTATGCGTCTTCGCGTGCGGATATGGCGGATTTGACGAGTTTTTTATAGTCCATAGTGTCTCCTATAACGGCGCGCATGTTCAGAATTTTCGCTTCGCGAAAACGGCTCTGCGAGCCGCCCGACTTCTTTCGGGTTCTAGGACATCGCCCCTACTAGTATCCCGATGATTCTTGGTTTTGGAGTATCTTTATCGCCGAGCTTGTCCCAAGTCTGGAGCAGCCGGCCTCGATGAAAGCTGCCATGTCTTCGCGGGTTTTAATGCCCCCGGCGGCTTTTATCTTGACGTTACTGCCGATATGCTGCTTGAACAGCAGTACGTCTTCCATGGTTGCGCCGTTTGTACCAAAGCCTGTCGAAGTTTTGATAAAATCAGCTCCCGCGTCGGTTACACATTTGCAAAGCTGTATTTTTTCGGCCTCAGTCAGGTAGCAAGTCTCGATGATAACCTTGAGGATATTCTTGCCGCAAGCATGTTTAAGCACGGCGATTTCTTCAGTAATCTTGTTGAAGTCGCCGTGCTTGGCATCGGTTATGTTTATTACCATGTCGATTTCAGTTGCGCCTTCGGCGATAGCCTGCGTAACCTCGGCAACCTTTGCGGCGGTTACGCTGTATCCCGGCGGGAAACCGACTACGGTGCAAATGGTAAGCGTATTGCCGTATTTTTCGTTGATACGTTTAACATATGTAGGCGGTACACAGACCGACGCTACCTTATATTCAACGGCTTCTTTGCAGAGTGTATCGATATCTTGCCAAGTAGCAAACGGCTTCAAAAGGGTATGGTCAACATGCGATAAAATTTGTGAATCTGTAAGTTTTATGTCTGACATGAGCAACCCTCCTTTATAGTTAAGCAATTTGAAAACAGTCTAAAGAAAACGTTTTTAGGCTGTTTTTAGGTTGATTAACTATTAGGCTAATCTTACTAAATTTAATATCGATTGTCAAGAGGGTTTGTAATTTTCCTGTAACATTAGGAATGTCGTTTTTGAGCGGATTACGGGCAAGTAAATGCGTAAGAATGGCGTTAATCCGCCTTTTTTGAAGATTCGCCTGAAAGTATGATTCGCATCGCCATCACCCACATAGGCCCGATGATAAGCCCCGGCGGGCCAAGCAATCTAAGGCCGATATAAATTGACAACAGCGTCATAATTGGGTGCAGTCCTATCGAGGCAGAAAGCACCTTTGGTTCGAGAAGCTGGCGTACCAAGAAGTTCACGCCAAGCAGTGCCAGGAAGAAAAATCCCGAATAGACAGAGCCTTGCAAAAAGCTGATAATTGCCCATGGGATATAGATTAGCGAGCTGCCTATAAGCGGCAGAGCATCGATAAAGGCGACCAGCAGCCCCATGAACAGCGCGTATTCGTAACCATGAATTGCAAGCGCGGTAACGTTTATCGCCGCGATAATGCTCATGATAAATGCCTGCGCTTTAAGATATCCGGCGAACGCGCCCGCAAGCCCTGTACGCAGCTTGGCAAACCATGCTTGAAGTTCCGGCGGGCTGTTGCGTACAATAGCTTCCTTTATAAGCTGCCTGTCCTTGGCGAAGAAAAACGTGGAGATTATGAACAACGCAACCCACATAACAAAGTGCGGCAGAGAACGGAACAAATCGAGAGAGGTTTGGGCGACGCCGTCGCCAATGGTGTTTTGTGCGGATTCAGCCAGGCTTAGGGTTATACTGTCGCCCCAAGTTCCGAGCCAGTCGGGCAACAGGTTTATGACGTGGGAGTTATGCAGGAATTCGTCAATCAACAGCATTCCTCCGGCAAGAAGTTCAGGGAACTGTACAGTAAACTGGAGGGCCTGCTGCCATACGGCATTCACAAGTGCCGCGCCGATTGACCCAATCAAGGATATGAAAATCAATACGCCGAACAATGAGGCAAGCCCGCGGCCAAACCTAAGCCTGCGCTCGAAGAAGCGAATCAGCGGCTCAAGCGCGAGTGCGACAATGTACGCCATAATAAACGGCGACAGGTATGTGAACAGATATGTAAAAAACAGGTACGATGCCAGCAGCGCGAAACATACTATAAGCACGCGTTTTACGAACCGGTTTGACAGAAAGGGATTCATAACGCAGGAACCTCCTTGGACATTTGTCATATCATTATTATAAATGTATGCACTCTTGTATACGATTATGGATTGAAAAAGTTCGCGATACAGGCTTTTAATCGAGATATAAATGCTGTAGCGTGCGAATGAAACCGTTTGTTATAATGTCAGCCAGTTTTACCACAGTTGCGGGCTGTGTGTTTTGTAATGCCGCGAAGTTGGCACTGCCTGAGGCGTTCACAATGCCTGTTACGTGGATATCGCCAACTTTGGGCAGAAGTTTCTTAACGCCTGCGCCGGGAGTAAGCGCGCCGATACCGATAGTAACAAACCCTACGCTTTGCGGCCTGCCGAGGGAAGCGTCCACGGCGATAATCACAGGGTTTGTGTGGCGCGTACGGATACTGTCAAGCACTTGCGATAGATTCCCGGCGTGTACCGGGCTGCCAAGTGTGCCGTAAATATAGAAATTGTGCGCGGGGCATGCCCGAGAGCCAGCCATTTCAGCAAGGTTATGCCCGATTATAGGGCCGAGGCTGTCGCCGGTGATACGGTCTGTTCCTATGCAGAGCAGCACAAGCTCGCGCTCATGGTGTATACATGGGTGCAGAAGTTCATGCAAATATTCCGCGAAATACGTACTTGCATCTTGCCGGTTCGAGTTTATATATAGGGTTTGCCTGTTGCGAGCAGGTAAAGTTTTCAACGTTATAGTCCCTTGACACGAAATATGTCCGATAAAACTTGCCTTTTTTTCGCATTGCTGCATCAGTTCCTCCTAGTGTGCCTATGGGCATGCGTCGTCGTCCGTGGTGGCGTGCCTGTCAAATGACTATACATTAGTTTCGGAGTTTTCAAGATTTTTATACAGCCTTAGCGGCAGATTAAGTTTGAGTTATTTGGTTTTTTAGCGGGCATGCTGTCGATTGCTATAGAACGTGCATGGATTGCCAACGTTGCTGCAGGAGTTTGTCTAAATGTTCTTAGGTATGCCCTGCAAATTAGGACAAATATCCCGACATGATTGTGATATCCTATTTTTGGAAATGAGAAAGCTAAACGTACACACAAGAAAAGGAGGTTATTATGGAGGGATTTACATTTCCGACAAATGTCAAGCAGATTGGAAGCATAGGCGAAGGACTTAGGATTTACATAGAAGATTATGCGTATTCCTACCTTCAGCAGTATGTCGGCGCGGCAGGGTACGACACAAAGCTCGCGCTCTTGGTTGGCCGCTCGATGGTGATTGACTCGCAGGAGGTACTGTTTATCTCAGGCGTAGTCCGCGGGCTGCATACAGAAACCGAGCGTGGTATGACGGTGTTCACTCACAAGTCGTTCGAGCATGCGCGAAAGGATATCGACAGGTACTTTCGCGGGTTTGAGATTGTAGGGTGGATGCAGTCGCAGCCGGGGTTTGGGCTTAGGCTCTTGCCAAACGCCGAGGAATACCACTTCAAGACATTCCCCGATAAATCGCACGTGTGCATGATAATGGACAGCGACGAGAAGATGAACGCATTCTATGTGCAAAGTGCGGACGGCTCAAAACTTGCCGAAATGAAGGGTTACTTCATCTACTACGACAAGAACCGCGGTATGCACGAGTACATGCTCGACAACAAGACCACGCGGATAAAGGTATTCAGTGCCGAAAGTAAGGGCGTTACGGCCGCTAAGGCGGACATGCCTCAAGAAGAACTTGACGACACCGTCGGCATGCTTCCGGGCGAGGTTGCGGTTCAGCGTATCAGGCGCAACTATCTGCAGCGGAATGGTGCCGATACACCGTTTGTGTCGAAAGAGGAGCGCAGGGCAGGAATGTTCGGCGGTGATACGGACAACGGACAACGATACATAGGGCGCGAGCTTCTTAAAGCAGGCTCGATTATGAGCAGTACCGGCGGAGGCATGACAAAGTATTCGCAGCCAAAGAGCCAGCGGCGCGTGGTGAACCTGCTCATGTCGTTTTGCGGGGTACTGCTGGTGGTTTCGCTGGCACTTGGCGCAAGCATGTTTCAGAACATGGAACGTTTAGACCTGTTGGAACAGCAGATGAACAACCTGACGGCCTCACACCGCGACTTGCTTGCGAATGTTACGAATTCGGCGCGTCCTGTTTTTGCCGAGAGCCATAACAATGATATTACTGCAAATGAGCCTTTTGCTGCAGAACCTCCAAATGCGCACAACCAAGCCGACGAAGTTGCGGAAGTAATCGCACAAGAGCCTGTTACAGCGTTGGGTTCACCACTGCGGTCACCGGTAAATATCGATGAACTTATCAGTCAATTACAGACACCGGCAAATCAGCCGGTTGAACCACCGCCGCAACAACAGCCAATTTATCAGCCTCAAACGGGCTTGCCGCAGCAAACAATGACTGTATACCCGCAGGGTGTTGAATTTCCGGAAGTTCCGTTTGAATATGTGGTAGTCGCGGGGGATTCGCTGTCGCTGATCAGCACTATATTTTTCGGCTCAACCCTGCGAGTGGATGATATCATGGAGCTTAACGGTATTACAAACCCCGATGAAATCAGGGCGGGCGATGTATTATTGCTCCCTAGGAGGTAATCCGCGATGCAACTACAGCAAATCGAGAATATGGAGACTCTCGAGATGATTGCGGCGACAATCGCGCACGAAGTCAAGACGCCGCTGTCGCTGGTG
>Ga0123352_10021006_pt1 | contig 10403 bp, 4 predicted proteins | sample TergutLab28metaG_FD_89700 | JGI IMG/M metagenome (GOLD analysis project Ga0123352, IMG submission 89700) | Labiotermes labralis P1 segment gut microbial communities from Petit-Saut dam, French Guiana - Lab288 P1 | ecosystem: Host-associated > Arthropoda: Insects > Digestive system > Gut ... | reverse complement strand
TACACACACACACCTCACACACCCCCCACACACACCCCACACCCACACACACACACACACACACACCACACACACACCCCACACACACACACACGTACACACACACACACACATACACACACACACACATCTCAAGAGACTAACCAGTAATTCCAGACAGCGAGTGGCCGCAGACACACGCCTTCGAAAGCGCGGCCACTGAGATTGGCAATAATCATCCCATACAAATCAAATTTGTCCTTCATCTATAGAGTCTAATTGAAATATGTCCAAAGAGTGGGATACCGTTCCTCGAATGTCGATGAGTGGAATCCTGGAAAAGAGCAAAGAGTTCATAAAAGCCGATAAGGTCAGTGTTTGCGGTAGTGCAGAAATTAACAGCCTGCGGGCTTTGTTGTTGTTTAAAGAGTTGTACGAATTAATTCATCAAAATTAATTGACTTATTTGTTAAATTATTCCTGAAATGAAAAGTCGTCTAGCTTCAGTAACGGACGTTTGTTCTGCATTTTGTATAACGCGTTAAGGAGATTGAAATAGGTTTGGCGAATAATGACTGTTATAAAATGTGACATTTCTGGGTGGAGCGCGTACAGTACCCTCTAATCGGACGTTGCATCGCCTCCGAAATAAGTGTTTGCTTTTGTTTATTCTATAACCTATTGGGCCAAAGTTACGTGTTTCAGCAAGACAAAATTTAGGATGGTTTCCTTGACGGCCTTTAACGATTCCGAGGTGCGCCATCCCCGTTGTGTGTTTAAACTATAAGGTGAGGTGAATTCAGTCAAAAACACAACTATGAATATATGGCTAAATGATGGTGTTTATTAGTAATGGAAAACTACATGTTTCGGCCTGTGGCGGGCATCATCAGGTTTTGACAACTTCCTTGCTATAAGAGTTATATATCATAAGCATTTTATATATAACTCTTATAGCAAGAAAGTTGTCAAAACCTGATGATGACCGCCACAGGCCGAAACATGTAGTATTCCATTGCTAATAAACACCATCATTTTGCCATATATTTATAGTTGTGTTTTTGACTGAATTTACCTCACCTTATGGCCCCTACGGACATTAATACGATACATAATGGAATAGGCCTACACCATCCCCTTCACCAAAGTTTTCTTAAGCAAAGACTGTATTTAATTCATAGCAGTATTCCTTAATGAGAGACTTTTAAGCACAGATTATTATTAGCACCTCAATTTGTCCAATCAGAAGACTAATATGTGGAAATCATTGCCTGCATTTGGCGAAGATGCGATAGGAATATTGGCCTAAATTTCGATAAGCGATCAAATAAAGAGTCCACTCTATTATTTCAGCCAGGAGATGGCTTCTTTATGCCAGTCCAGTATCCTGAATTTCGAGACCTATGAGCACTGAAACTCACTATAGCAAAATTTGTTCTTAATTTTCGTCCACAGAAGTTGCACGAAATGTTTATAGGGGGTTGAAACCAAGGAACTTTCAATGATACGAAGACTTACCTCGACTTGTGAAGCAATATACAGATGGTGCACAGGTCACTTGACACTGTGTATTTACCTACAGAAAGGCTGTGTTAAACATCTTTTGCTTCACTCAGTATCTTCTTCATAGATTGTTGGATAAAACGCTGCACAAAGATGGCTTGTTCAAATTTCCGGAGCAAAATTAATAACTGAAATGTGCTTTCACGACAAAATTAAGTCATGAAAAAATCTGGAAATATTAGCTGCTAGTCCTTCCAGAACTTTGTCCTGTGTTATACCGGAACAAGACAAGCAATAAGCGCATAACGTATCATCGAGGCGCGTTTGTGCAACCACTGTTGCAGTTGAAAGCAGTATTACATATTCTGAGTGTGTGTTTTTAGCCTTATTTATCCAATATGTAATGCGCACGCGTCATATTTTTACGTATGGCCTGTCCGGCTCTACAATATGTTTCCACATTATCTCATACAAACGGCAGGATTTTCGGGGGGCGGGGGGGGGGAGGGGGAATTGAACATGAAATGTATGGTTTGGCTTTTTTCTACAACTTTGTACGAAACATTTACAATTTTAAGAAGAACTGAGCCACATATAATCACGATCGTTTATTGGTCTTTATGTAAAGTACGCGTTATTCTTTTCAAATTTTGATTAAACTTGAATTTTCTCGACATTTTTTCGAAAAAAAAATCCTGACACTGTCAAATGTCATGAAAATCCGTCCGGTGGGAGCCGAGTTGTTCCATGCGGACGGATGATCAGACGAACATGCATGACGAAGCTAATAGTCGATTTTCGCAATTTTGCGAACGCGCCTAGGAAGTAAACATTAAAATATTTTACATTCCTATAATTTTGTTTTTATTCCATACGGGTTGGAATCTTAGTTCCTCATTCTCAACATACCTTAGTATATGGAGGATGTTTCAGGATGAATCTGCTATGCTTCCGCATAACGTTCCATAAATTAACTTACATCCATTTTACCAAACATACCTACAAGCGAAGTTGAACGGTTACAAAGAAAATGACGCGAGAAGAATAAAGTTTTCTTGCAGTTGCATGTAAATTACAGTACGTAGGTAACATATCGTGTTATCCGTACACTACGCAGGTCCGTCCTTGAGCCGATAGATAAGATAAGCCATCCGGAGGCGAGTGGCAATGTGCAGTCCTTAAGGATGATCGTCAAGAAATTAGTGCAAATTTGTTTGCTTAATTAATGTCTGTCTGTCGCTCAGATGTAAATTGGATTTTAATTAAGATCTTTAACATTACAGAAACCAAAAATTTCTCCTAGTTTTGATGTGTATTTGGTAATCAAATAATGTATAACAGTTGCCCCTTCAGCCAACGCGCTCCGTAATATGGTCAGTTAATATCACATTAAAACAGTAACGGGGTCAATGAGAATATATCTCCTGTGCAGCCAGCTCAAAGGCTGCAAAGGGAGGTGCGTATATGCATCATGCCGCTTGAATTTTTTTTAAAATCATACACCAAGGGCTGGTCCGTGATTGGTATTTTTTGCCTTGTTGTGCAAAGCAAACATTCAATGTTAGGAAATGGAAAATATTAGTGAAAACTTGTTTTTCTTTTATCTACAGGTCATCTGAGATACAGACAAGCAGCTGGAATTTCTGACTGTTGTTAAAAATGAAGCGTAATATTTATGATATGTAATACTAATATGGCAATACTGTCGGAGGAAGAAAGTTAAGGACGAGTACCAATGCTGGCAGTCCTTCGCTTTAGCCAGCTGTGCGTGCAAGCGGCTACAGAACCTATAACAATGGTGTCGGTTGAGGTAAGATTTACGACAAATAGTGACTTAAGGGCTGATCCCGGTGGCCTTGGGGTCTAAGGCATAGATCTGAAGCATTTTGAATGCCGGGATCGCGAGTTTGAACCTGGATGTTCGTCTCTTGTGTATGTGTTGTGTCTTTTTGATGAGCTGGTAACTTGTTCAGAGGTTTTTTGATGTTTTCCTGACCGTGCATCTCAGTACAATCTTAGTAACTGACCAACTTCATGCATAAATTCTTGTTTTATAATAAGTTTATTATATTCCTCTATATATTTCGAGCACTACTGTGCTCATCATCAGGAGGTCAAAACTGTTTTATAGAGCATATGGTATCATCACACTCTAGTTTTCCGCCCGGTGCACCGGACGGCCACCTACAGAGAGTGATGATACCAGATGCTGTATAATACAATTTTGACCTCCTGATGACGAGCACAGTAGTGCTCGAAACATGTAGAGGAATACAATAACCTTATTGTAAAACAAGAATTTGTGCATTAAGTTGGTCAATTACTAAGAAGATTGCTCAGAGGTGTCCAGCGGGAAGCGTATGTCTAATTGTGTATTATTCAAAATCCTCGTCTATGAAGGGTCCTAGCCCCCAATTTGGGCTGTTATGCCACAAAAAATAAGAAGAAAGGAAAGAGCCTTAACTCTATAGACTGTGGTAGATGAAGTGTGAATGTGTTACTGTGGATGTGGTTATTTACGTCAGAACTAGTCGTGCTTTGACTGAGGACAATTAAAAACGTTTCGTATGAGAGATGTGTTATAAGTGCACAGACACTCAAAAACTATGAATAACTGACCCTTCTTGGAAAGCTGATTGTCGCTCAGATAGTTAAGAAATGTCTCACATTAACATTTTAAAGCCTTCTGGTAGCGTGCACCAACTTAAGAACTGACATTCTGCCCACATTGTATTTATTTGTTTTGTATTTATCTCAGAACAAACAGCGACTTCTGCCCCGTATAACATAAACTGGCTGATTTTTATAACCGAGATGAAAAGTGTTTGCTGCGCGGTACGGACTGGGTATTTAAATAAAGCAGTCTGCGCTTCATCTCTAAACGGCTAAAGAAAGTCCCCATTTCCAAACTAGGGGAATCCATGCGTCTCTTAACGCTCTGCGAAGTAACGCTGGGGCAAGTTTTATTTTTGTTCCCAGTAATTCTGTTTTGTCCTGTAGGTAATCATTCGATCAGTGCTCCGTAATCATTCGTTTACCATCGATACTATGTAGTCTCGTTCAGTGGTGATTAACATTTGTTTTTTTGCTTCATGTATAGGTTTTTTCCACGACTCACTAAATAATTAGAACGGGAAACTGAAATTTATAATTACAATATATCTATGTTTGTATGATGTCATTTATTGTACAAAACACACAATTATCTTAAATCAGAAAGAAGAAGTAAGCCTATATGTATCTTGAAAGGTTCAAGTAGCCGATAGAAATATATCCCCTAATTAAAGACCTCATGAGACCACCACTCCTCTGTTACCTTCGTGTCTATGAGTGTGTATCAGCAACACTTTTACCAGTTTCTTCTTTTGACAGTTTTTATCGCCTGTTTAGTTTGAAACAATTATTTTTCGATTAAAAACCTCGCAGCGTACCAGTTGAGAACCACAGTTCTTAGATTCCGAGGAAGGCGCCAAATAAACCACAGAGAAAGGCCATAACAAACACTGCTTCCCATTTTTATGTCAATAGTTTTGCCAAAGTCCTGTCTTGCTTCTACACAATGTGTCAATTTTATAATTTATTGAACGACGCTATCAGTAGCTAAAGACGATACAGTTCTAGCGTCCAATTAGTGAATAATGTGAATAATGAATGGTGGAAGGACTGTGGAAGGAAATTGCCTTGCCTTAATTTTGTGATACGCTCTTGACATTTAGCTGCAGAAACAGGTGAATATCACTCTCGGCAGTCTATAGCAAGTTTTTGGCAGAGATTTGATACAGCGATATCTGAAAAACAACGCACGAATGCTGCATACTTGTCCTCGACATTTGGTCTTGCTGCGTCATGTTTTTTTTTTTTTGCGATGAGTGGGTGATTTTATGTCAAAGTACAAAGCCACTTAGCAACATGAACGTTTACCGTAACGACTGCCGCAACGTCTGTGATGTAGAATTGCGCAATGTTATCACAGTGCGTCACCCCAAAACGAAAAACAGGAACAGCTTGACGTCCATTAATTGGAAAAGATGTGCAAGTTTATGTCACGAGAGGTCAGCATTTTAGCTGACCCCTTCTTTGCTGGGGGTAATGATAACAGACTAACTAGGGGTACCCCCAAGGGTTATCTACAAATAGCGTTGACTTGTTGATAAACCTTGGCTTCAGGATGCTTGCGTAATCAATTGCCATACGTCCATCGTGGCCGAGCCATGTATGGGTGTAATGTAGTAGGGCAAAAGACGACTGAATCGCTTTCTGGCAAATTTTTATCATACTTTCCATTTTAGGGGAAATCAGTGCAATGACTACACTTTTCTAAACTGGCTATGCATGCTTTCAGTAGGCTTAAATCCCTTGCGTGTAATTATTTCACTGGTTTTTGTGCGTGTGCAGTTTGGTCTGTCACAGTAAGTGAAGAACATACAAGGTTCGGGCAAATATGAATTATGATTTGTTCGTAGATCGAAAATGCAGCGCGGTCCGTTGAAAATAGTAATATGCGGAAGGAGGCAACACTGTTCCAAGGTCATTCGCCAACCTGGTGTTTGCCACTGCGCATTGCGTCAGTTGTGAGGAAGATGAGCGAAGTGAAGGTGTAAGTTAGCGTGGAACTGCGCATTGTGATCAAATTCCTGACGAAAGAAGGTTGTAAAACGTCGGAAATCTGTTCAAGATTGAAGGAGCAGTATGGTGAGAAGACACTATCAAATGTTAGTGTGAATAAAAACAGTGTCTGAGAAAAGGATGTTTAGGGGAATATTTCAACGTAAGAACGAGGCAATGGCAAGAATATGGAGGGGACTGAATAATGTGGAGTTCCATATGCGGAGCTCTTCAAACAAAGGGCTTTCATTATACGACGCTGCGTAAGGACAGCGTAAACGCAGAACTAGCCTGGGCCCTGCTCACTGCAACAAGCATGTTTACGGCGTCGTAATTTGAAACCCCTTATGTACTGCAATGTCCGTATAAAGTAGTATGAGATAGGGTCTTCAATAAAAACTTAGCATGTCGTGGAACCCAAATATCCATTGCATTTTCGTAAGAGTATTCCATTTGTACCTGTTCTGAACCAGATCCATCCAGTCTACACTTTCACTCATTATTTCTTGAAAATTGATTCCATCATTGTCTTGCATCTATGCCTTAGAATTTCCAAAGAGCTCTTCCATTAAGGTTTTCCAACCACCGTTTTGTATGGGTTTATGATGTCTGCCCGGGGTAGCGTAGCAGGTGTAGCGACTCGCTACGGGCTAAATAGTCCGGGAATCTTATCCTGGTGGGGGACGAGATTTTAGGCACGGGTCCAGACCGGCCCTAGGGCACACCCAGTCGCCTGTACAATGGGTACCGACTCTCCTTCCCGGATGTAAAACGGCCGGGACGTGAGATGGACCACTCACCCACATCTACTGCCGAGGTTAAAGAAAGAGTAGAGCTATACCTCTTTTCCACCTTGGGCCTTCGTGTTGTGTTCTAGGGTGAACTTTACCTTATGATCTCCACATTTTGAGCTATGTGCCCAACATGGAAACACACAGACAGCCGCATCACCTTTGCAAAGGCGGCTGAAAATCTTGTATCACACTTGTGTACGGGTTAGGAAGGTCCAAATATTTCTCATTTGAGCTGTTACTTTACCGCAGTTGGGAAGGACAGCGTCTTAAGATTCGGTAGAGGCTGCACAGCGCGCGTTGCCAACTGCGAGTGAATTACCAGAGAAAAGATTTATAATTCGTTATTACGTGTATTGTCAATGGAAACGGAAGTTACAACAACAAATAGCAATAAATGTATCGTTTTGTAAACCCTAGTAGTATTTAGCAGAAAATAAAGGCTATTTTTTCTTCTTTTTCTTCTTCTTTTTCTCTTCCTTATGTTATTATTAATATTATTATCACAATAATTATTATTGTGAAAAATTTAATACTTAACTGGAGATTGCAGATCAACTTTAAGACTGTTGGACATAACCTCAAAAGGCAAACTATGCTTGACTTCAGGCTTCCACTGTACTGTAAATGCGATCCGTGACGATCTCACAACCTCAAACCATCGTGTCGTTACCTTGTTTGTAACTGTTGAAATACTGACTAATACTTCACGTTGTGTACTTTGTACTGTAAAATATACTACGCGTTTCTATACTAAACCCACTAGATGTACCAGTGTATTAAATTTATTTTATTTTTGAATGACACTCTGCATGTTTCGGAGGGTCTTCCCGTCCATCACCATTTGTCAAACAGATACTGCTGTCTGCCTGCTAGCAAGCAGACAGCAGTATCTGTTTGACAAATACCTGTTGCTGTATGTACAGTCTTGAACTCCTGATGATGGACGGAAAGACCGTCCGAAACATGTAGAGTGTCCGTTCAAAATAAAATAATTTGCTACGTTGGTGCATCTAATTGGTTTTACTATATAAATTATATTACGATGCACGGCCCTATGAACGTCAAATTTGTCGGCACTGTGCGTCTATAGACTATTTACCTACCGAGCACCACACACCTGGCTCCAGCAGTTTATCAGCTTCGATAGCTGGAGGTGTTCGTGCTGGAACCGTCTTGATATTTTGCAACGCAATATAAAACAGTCTTACTTAAACTGTAATTGCATATTTTTCCAATGCCTATACAATACGTCGTAGCCTAATTTTTTTTTCTTCGGCTTTCGTGTCGCGTGCCGCCCATAACATAAAATCTGAATTTAACAAGGACAGAAAATTTCCAAGATTGCCATCACTGACCACTGACTTACCATGACACCGACGGGATATTAAGAATGTTAACTATAGTGGGGATGTTTTGCAGACTTTTTCTCCACCTTTTAGTTGCTTCAGCAATTTACTGTTGGAAGCGGCTATCACTGATATAACGTTTGTTTCACTAGCCTTCCAATTCTTTCCATGCTAAAAATAGAAAGTCGTGTGTAGGGCTACTTTCGTGATCATGCATGTGACGGTTTAGTTTATGTCACGCTGTAAACCACTTCTCACCCTAGGTAGGTTAGTTCTTACTGAACCAGGTAAAACAGAAGACAAAACATGCAACGCCATTTGAGAGAAAGAAACTTGTAAGTACGATGTATTTTTCACACCAGTGATAGTCAACGACTTTAAACTGCCGTTCTCAGGCAAATGTTTATCACGGTTCTGTTATTGACTGGTTTCTGTCTTGATCACGAATAGCGGAACGAATCAGAAATTCCAATTGACCTTGCATCTGTGCCATAAAGCAAGCTGTTTTTCCTTTCTATTCAGACGTCTGAGCACAGCTGTAATGTGAAAAACCTTTCTTAAAAAAAAATCTAGCAGTATGTTATAAAAATTACAGGAATTCACCATCTGAATTTAACTACTAAAAATCATCATAATGATCCTCAATATGCGTTGATTGATCAGGCTTGGCAAGCTAGATTAATTTTCTTGGTCTTGAGAAGCAGCTGCTTAGTCATTCAGGTTTTCTGAAATTGCAGTTTTAGTTGCTAATTTTCGGAAATGTCTCAAACTGTTGAAAGAATGTTTTCTTTTCGGAGAAACTTTCTTGGACACGTGTGATTTGTCGGCATGTTCTACTGTTTTCTCTCGCAGTATCCTAAAATTGGCACCGTTTTATTCCTGTAGCTCAGTTTTTAATGGAGGGAAGTGATAGGCACAAAATTATTAATAACAGTCAGATGTTAAGGAAGGTAACTGAAGAATAAAAAAGCAACTAGATGCCACTTGTTATTTTATTGTACTTCTCATAGACTCAACTTATTTCGAGCATTAATATGCTTATCATCAGGAGCTCGCGACTATGCTGTTGATTACCACACTGGTCGTATCGTTCTCTAAAGATGGAGGGGTTAGCGCTAATGTAAATTTACATTAACTCTACCCTCTCCATCTTTACAGAACGATACGACCAATGTGGTAATCAACATTACAGTCGCGAGCTCCTGATGATGGGCATAGTAGTGCCCGGAACATGTTGAGCCTACAAGAAGTACAATAAAATAACAAGTGGCATCTAGTTGCTTTTTATTCTTCAGTTATCACAATGATGAACGGTCCAATAAACATCAGTTAAGGAAGGCACTTGTCACTTTAAGTTTAAGCATACTAACCCATTTCCTAAGGGGAATGTTTCGACTCTCTTCCCACTCTTCTTCTGCAAAGGATCGGCCTGATACAATGCAAGTGTAAATTTGCCTCAGTTTACTCTGCACTTGTCGACTGTAACTAGTAAAAGCACTCGATGCAAGATGTGTCCCGGGTGATTACGGGACATTGCAGGCGTGCTGTTGGCTCGTGATACCTTACACAAAAACTCGTGATCTTGCTGTCAGAATAGTATAGTCGCTCATTTCGGTATGTATGTGCGGCCATTTCCTTGTTCCTGCGTGAATAAAAATGTAATACTGTTTCTGTTCATACACACAGACACAGTCCCATATGTAGCTACGCCACTGACCGAGTGTTTTCAATGACCAATGGTAAGTTGTGCCATCTTTTCATAAGTTCATTCGTTCGTAAAACCCTTATAACTGATTAAAAAAATTTGAAGGTATAGCCATTTAATTAGCACACCAATGGTGGAGCCCTAAACGCAGTACCTTCTATCTTTATCTTTACCGTTGCAACGTGCGTTTCGTAGAGTCATTTAATTAGCACACCAACTAATGCACATACATAAGATTTTTACATTAAAACCTTTCAAATCTCTCCAACGTGTTCCGATCCTAAGATCATCTTCAGGGAGCTACACTGTTCCTTGCTAAAGTCACATTTCTAAAAACAATCACCGATTACTAGTATTTTTATTCCAACTTAATGCACCAATATCAATTAATGTTAAAATCCAATAATTAAAACATTAAAATTGTTATTATCTTAAATCTCCTACATGTTTCGACTCTTACTGAGTCATCTT
>Ga0123352_10021004_pt1 | contig 10403 bp, 7 predicted proteins | sample TergutLab28metaG_FD_89700 | JGI IMG/M metagenome (GOLD analysis project Ga0123352, IMG submission 89700) | Labiotermes labralis P1 segment gut microbial communities from Petit-Saut dam, French Guiana - Lab288 P1 | ecosystem: Host-associated > Arthropoda: Insects > Digestive system > Gut ... | reverse complement strand
ATGGACACAGGAACTGTCCGAAACATGTAGAGTTTTATTCCAAAAATAAATTTGAGAAATTAGTGCATCTAGTTGGTTTTATTATAAGAATTTATCACGATGCACGGTCACCTGAACGTCAAAGATAAAACATTATTATTTCGATAAATGTATCGACTTAAGTTACAGAGATGCTTCAGACAGAATTCAGTTTTCTTGTCAATACAAAATAACCTTACTTGTCGAAGAAACAAACTCTATAACCTACCAAATGAAACAATGAAAACAAAATTAAAAATAGTGCAAGCAGATACGTCTTTATTATGAATATACAGAGTGGCGCACAAACCCCTTGACACAAGACCGTGTCAGGTGGTTATTGAACCACCCTTTATCACGTAACAACTATGCTGTGTTACGTTCTGGAAGTGGAAAATTGGGTTTAATGAGAGAAAGAGTAAAGAAACATAAAGTGCTAATAGGAAATGCCAAAAGCTGTTGTTGGAAGAAACTGTGCGAGGAAGAATGCATAATGGATGCAAGATTACGTGACTCGATACGATGGCCTGACTGTTTATATATGTGTGTAATGTAGTAAGACCCTCACACGTGAACGTCTGTTAATTTTGTACGATAAGCACCGTTTCCTAACAGTTTTAAAGGTAAAAGAAGGTAAATTTGTCCCCCTTCTAGTCATGAAGACATATAGGGGGAGAAGAGGTACGGCTCCACTCATTCTGAACTTCGGCACTAGATAAAGGTGAGTGGATAAATTTAGGGCCCTGCCCCTTTAACCGCGGGAAAGATTCCCAGGAAATATAAAAGGAAAATTCGGACGACGTCAAGGCCCGTATAGAATTTGGAGAATGGATAAACCTTCTTCCCCTGCCCGGAAATCTAACCCCATCAAGGGTCAAGTACTCCGATTTCTTCTCGAACTGCTTGCAGCCTAAAGACTGGGCCCGAAAGGTCTTCCCAAAACGTCGGCAGGTCACCACCAATCTAAGCTGTGAAACACCCCAGAAGAGCAAAGATCTCATTCACAGTAGCCTGCAATCATGCAAGCTGCTAGTTTCTGAGCTAGTCAAGATATTCCCCGTATCGTACGTGCAAAAACGTGACCACAAGAGCCCAAACACTCATCCCTGTCTTAAGCCAGATCAATCCACTCCACGCCCTCCAATACACACAGTATGTCGATCAAAGATTTGCACGAGGCAAGTGAAAGAACAGAAGGTTTATGCACGATAAAATTCGTTTCGACATTCTTATGTCGCCTCTAATACATTAATATAAGAGCAATGCCGTTTCATCCTGCCTACTGCTGTAGTAACTGAGTAAGATCATCACTATATTGCTAATTAAGACAACAGCACAAATTGCCATTTAGAAGGCAGCGTTCCACAGTACTGTAACTGACATACCTGATACACCACATGGCCACCAATCCTCCAGTCCATGCTTGGTCACACAGCACGCAAATTTCCGGGCGGTTTGAGCTGGCACAACATAATACGCTGAACGAAAATTTAACAGCAATTATTACTCATATTAATAAAAAGAACAGCGTTTACCATTTAACTGCTGAACTTGACGATATCCTCGATAATCGAAAATTCTTTGGTCGATTCCGTCGTAATAGAATTTGTCTTCGATATTAGAGAGAAGAATTGTTCATTTTTGTCACTGCGTCGACAGTTAACTCATTTACCAAAGAACTCACCCACTCACACAATACATTCACCACACGCCAGCTTCACCAGACGACAAGCCAGTAAGACTGTATTACTTTCATAAACACGATAAGAAATAGTCACCCCTGATATCGAATCGCGAGTAAGAATTTTTTCAAATTATATCTTCACGTGCTGGACGCAGATGGTACATAAATGTCACTTACACAGAATTATTAAAAGGCATTCCTTTTCAGTTATTTATCACCAACAATAATATTGATGAGTGTTATCAAATTTACAACGTCTAACACAGACAAAACCCCGCAGCAAGTTATGGAACCACACCTGGATACGTACAACAAGGGATAACCGACTTACACAGTACCGGCGAAGTGATTTATCGATACTTCACTGCAATCGATTATCGAAGCAACAGGTGTCTTGCTTTCTTCTTTTTTTTTAACCCCTTCCTCTCTTCTCTTACATTCCCATAATCTTCATTCTCTCACTGAATATATTCTTCAAAGACCTCAAGGAATAATATTTTTATCATTGTTTCATATCAGAAATATTCCAGAGCTTTACCATACAAAAAATCCAATACACTCTCCTAACACTTGCAGCTACGGGCACAAAGTATGTATGTGTTTATTGACACTGGCCGTTTCCACACACGGTCTAAACACAACGTCTGCAGGACACTAATAAGTCAATAATCTTGCTAAGTCGAGGGATGACATAAGAAGCCCTATAGCGATTTCTTCACTCTCCTCAAATGAACGGGACGGTGAAGTGGTGGAAGGTGAACGACGTGCCTGTCTATAGTGCTGGCAGTCACTGGCAACTGAAAACGCGTCGTTACTTCGTGGAGATTAGCTCGTGGCGAATAGAAGAGAAACCCTCCCTGGAGCTTCCAATAGCCTGGAAACCATAATTGCTTCATTCTCATTGGCTGACAAGGATTTCAGAAGGTGCTTCGAGATTGGTTCGTTGCTATAATAAGCTAATGGTTTAGGTGTGGACCAAGGTGGGACTCTTCGCCTCAAGTTACATTCTACTATACGTTTAGAAAACATAAATTTAATTTGCCAGTTTTTGGTACAGGCCTACAGTGCGTACTTGGATGGTGCGCTGTGTGCTTCGAGGCTCTTTGTTTCTTACCTCCGACATCGGTTATCGTCAGGGAACGGTTTGGCAGCTCACAGCAAGATAGGAATAAGGGACCGCTCAAGTCACATTAGTAACAATGCACATGCATCTTACGTACTTACTTACTTACTTACTCCTTGTGAAGCTAACCGGTTCTCAGTTAGTCAAGAAATTCCCCGCATTTTATGGAACACAAAGGTTCATTACCGCATTTACAATTACCCGCCAACTATCCCTATCCTGAGCCAGATCAATTCAGTCCATACCCCCACATCCCACTTCCTGAAGATCCATTTTAATATTATACTCCCATCTACGTCTGGGTCTTCCAAGTGGTCTCTTTCCCTCAGGTTTCCCCACCAAATCCCGTATGCACCTCTCTTCTCCACCACAGTGCTACATGCCCCGCCCATCTCACTCTTCTCGATTTGATCACCCAATAATATTTGGAGAGCAGTACAGGTCATTACGTTCTTCAGTATGCAGTTTTCTGCACTCCCCTGTCACCTCGTCCCTCTAAGGCCCAAATATCTTCCCCGGCACCCTCAGCCCACGTTCCTCCCGCACTGTTACAACAGTATCTACCAATTAAAAACGTGTCATTACTTAGACACAGCAATATAACAAGCAGAAAGGAAAAGAACGCTATGTAAATTGGTTGTTACATGTTTCGGTTTCTGTGAGCGTCGAAATAAAATTGACGATATAAAGGACTTATAATTTTGAAAGCCTCGCTTACAGAATATTAAGATTATTGTTCCATCTAAGGCGAGGCCATGTTGTTTGGTACAATAGGCATGAAGGTTCCATACAGAAATTATGCTGACTGTTTAGGGTAGAAGATGAGGACAGAAGACGGTCTCCGTGACGTTGCTACCAGTCTGCCAGGCTACACGGCGTCATTTACCGGGGGATTGTAATATTAATAATATGGGTATTATTTATTGACACAAAAATCATTAAAAATGTAACAAAATATCGAGACGGTATTGACAGCAAAACTGAGCGTGTGTTTAAATCATGTAGGGTGATGTGGAGGTACAGCTCCACGCAAGCACAATCCCCAGTGTTTTTCACTAGGTTGGCAGAGTGCTAACCTTGAGACTGCATGTAATTTGTGTTTAGCTGTAAATATTAAGTTAAGAAATTCGTGTAATAGCTAAAAATGTAACATAACATAACACAACACAACATAACATAACAACATAACGTAACATAACATAGTATACCAAAACGGAAACATAACATAACATAGTACCGCATAACATAACAACAAAACACAACATAACATAACATAACAAAACATAACATAGCATAACATAACATAACAACATAGCACAACACAACATAAAATAACAACATAACATAACATAGCATAACAAGATAACATAACATAACAACGTAATATAACATAACACAACACAACATAACATAATATAACATAGCATAACATAACATAATATAACATTGCATAACATAACATAACAGCATAACATAATATAACACAGCACAACATAACATAATATAACACAACATAAGAACATAACATAATAACATAACATAACAACACAACATAAAATAACATAACATAATTACATAATATAAAATAACATAACACAACATAACATAATTAACATAACAACATAACACAACATAACATAACACAATATAACAACATAACATAACATAACAACATTTTAACATAACATAATATAATACAAAACAACGTAACATAACATAACACAACATAACATAACAAAACATAACTTAACATAACACACTTTCAACTGCATTTATATAATCACAAATGTAACTGCATGTCTCACGATTCACTCGCCTGGTTAAATCGCATGGTCTAGCCTTCTTTGCTTCTTTTACGTTCCTCCAACATTTCCCAAGCTTCTTTATTGTATTTTTCAAAATTTCAATGTACCGGTCATCAGCTTATCTGAGTCCCTGAAATCGGCCGATGTTTAAATCGAGTAAAACGCTAACGTGTCTACAAAATCCCGTTTTTTATTTCGATTTGGTTGGGGTGGGGCGATCACCCAAAGGGGCCTGCCGGACTGCAGTCCCCGTTTGGATGCGGAACTTACTTCACGAATTCTAAACTCGGGCACTAGAAGGTCAAGTTCTCGTCCCCGCCATTTTACACCTTAGGGAAAGGAGCACGAGGCTAAACCGCCCCCAGGTACGGTCCGAAAAAACGTTTCGTCCCCGATGGGTATCGAAATCCGATACCTCGTTCGTCCAGGTTGTAGCCCAGACATTAAACCAAATGAGCCATCACAGCTATCCTTACACGGGTATGGAAAGTATGAAACGAAGCGAAAGCACAGAAGGCATGTGGGAAGATGTGAGGATAACATTAAGAAGTATCGTAAGGAAAGTGTGTGTAAGCCAATGGACGGGATTATTCTGGCTCAGGACAGGGTCTGGTCCCTGTAATGATACAAGACAGGAAACGTACGTTTAATGTCACATTCAGACGCGTTCGTGTAACAATTGTAAACGTAGAAAAGCAATAAGTATTACATATTCTGAGTGTGTGTCTCTAGCTTTGTTATCCATCACGCAGTGCGCATGCGTCATATTGTCATCTGTGGCCTGTCCGTCTCTAAAATATTTTTCCGAATTATTTCATTGAAGGCATGACTGTCGGAAAAACAGCAGAACATAAAATGTGTGTTTTAACTTTATCTACAGCTTTGGACTGAAACATTTCTCATTTTAAGAAGAAATGACGGAGATATGATCAAAAATGGGGTTTTTAGTGGGGAAACCTGAAGTAAAGGGACCACCTGGAAGACACAGGTGTAGACGTGAGGATAATATTAAGATGGATATTCAGGCGTTAGAATATGGGGGCATGGACTTGATCGAGCTGGCTCAAGATAGGTAAAGCTGGCGGGCATTTCTAAAGCGGTGATGAACCTAAGGGTTCCATAAAATGCAGGGAATTTCTTGACCAGCTGAGAACCGGTTAGCTTCTCAAGAAGGACTTCGATTCATGGAGTGAGTAAATAAGTATAATCAAAATGTGTATCGGTCTACATGTCGAGTAACCGTCATTCTTGTCAGATTCTAATGAAATTTGAATTTTTTCGACAGATTTTCGAAAAAAATACTCATATATAAAATGTCATTAAAATCCGTCCAGTAGGAGCCGAGTTGTTCCATGCGGACAGACGGACAGACATGACGAAGCTAATGTCGCCGTTCGCAAGTTTGCAAACGCGCCTATAATCGGCACTTGTACTAACATAAAGTGTAAGTATTTGTTTCCGTTGACGGGCTACTGTCCGACTGCAATAGACAAGTCCCTTCCGTGCTACAGAGGACACTGAACTGTCGACAAATGTTAAGGCAACACACAAGATGAGTCAGAACAAGAAAGATTAATTTAGAATCCGGCTTTATAAGCCCACCTACCTGTCTGCAGATACTTCAATATAGTTCTTGACTCAGAATATCCAAACTTACACAACTGGTTCACAATGTAATCCCTGCAGGGGCAAGGCACATGTCTCGCCTCCGAAACGTCCAGACGGTTCTGAGGCCCGCCCACCCTCTTATTCAAAGGTACCGGCGTTCTTTCCGAGGCACAAAGCGGCCGGGCAGTGATAGTGTCCACTCACCTCAAATTAGCGCCGAGGTAAGAATCAGTGGAAATACACTTCCACTCCCCCAATACATCAAGGCGTGGGTAAGGAAAACTTTGCCTTTTACCTTTCAGCACGCAAGCTCCAGTGCTGAGACAAATAGCACAGATAGCGAAAGCTTAGAAAATGTAATAGACCTACCGGTGTACCGCATTGGAGTAGTTGTAGCTGTAGTAGCAGTAGTAGTAGTAGTAGTAGTAATGGTAACAGCAGTAGCAGTAGTAGTAGTAGTACTGGTTCAGCAGTAGTAGTAGTAGTAGTAGTACTGGTTCAGCAGTAGCAGTAGGAATAGTAGTAGTAGTAGCGGTAGTAGTGCTAGTATCAGCAGTAGCAGGAATATTAGTAGTAGTAGTAGTATTGGTTCAGCAGTAGCAGTAGGATTAGTAGTAGTAGTAGTAGTACTGGTATCAGCAGTAGCACGAGTATTATTATTAGTAGTAGCAGTAGTAGTACTGGTATCAGCAGTAGCACGAGTATTATTATTAGTAGTAGTAGTAGCAGTAGTAGTACTGGTATCAGCAGTAGCACGAGTATTATTATTATTAGTAGTAGTAGTAGTAGCAGTAGTAGTACTGGTATCAGCAATAGCACGAGTATTATTATTAGTAGTAGTAGTAGTAGTAGTAGTAGCAGTAGTAGTACTGGTATCAGCAGTAGCACGAGTATTATTATTAGTAGTAGTAGTACTGGTATCAGCAGTAGCACGAGTATTATTATTATTATTATTATTATTATTAGTAGTAGTAGTAGTAGTAGTAGTAGCAGCAGCAGCAGCAGCAGCAGCAGTAGTACTGGTATCAGCAGTAGCACGAGTATTATTATTAGTAGTAGCAGTAGTAGTACTGGTATCAGCAGTAGCACGAGTATTATTATTATTATTAGTAGTAGTAGTAGTACTGGTTCAGTAGTAGCAGTAGTAGTAGTAATAGTAGTAGTATTACTGGTACCAGCAGTAGCAGTAGTAGTAATAGTAGTAGTACTGGTTCAGCAGTAGGAGTAGTAGTAGTAGTAGCAGTAGTACTGGTACCGGCAGTAGTAGTAGTAGTAGTAGTAGTAGTAGTACTGGTATCAGCAGTAGCAGGAAGAGTAGTAGTATTATCAGTAGCAGTAGGAGTAGTAGTAGTAATAGTGGCAGTATTATACTGGTTCAAGTAGTAGCAGTAGCAGTAGGGAGAGAAGTAGTAGTAATAGTAGTAATGGTGGTGGTAGTAGTAACAGTAGCAGTAGTAACAGCAGTAGTAGTGGGAATAGGAGGAGGAGTGGTAGTAGTAGTAGTAGTAGTAGTAGTAGTGCCGGCTGCAGTAGTTGTAGCAGCAGCAGCAGCAGCAGTAATAGTAGTAGTAGTAGCAACAACGATCAGCATAATGGATCATTTGTACTAAGTTCGGAACAAAGCATAATTCCACGGAAATCTGTAAACTGTGTTACAGTATTTACAGCCGCCAGAACAATACCGTAACTACGTATAGTTAACTACAATAGGGCTGACATAACTCCTCCAACGGACAGCAGACCTAAGGATTCCATTCTTTCGCCATGTAATGTCACCTTTTTGGGCTAGTTGCACTCGGCCTTTCAGATTATTATAATCTCTACATCTTTAAGGACCAAGTAGCGCCAGTAAACGTTGGATCCTTTCGCACTGAAGATGAACACTATGAACCAACGAAACGTCGGGTACGACTCGCTCCAAGTCTTGGCAGCAACTCGTTGACAGAACCTTAAGCCAGTTAATTGTGTAATGTGTATTCTCTACCGAAAATGACGTGGCTCTTCAACAGTTAGTTGTAACAGCTGTCCGATAGGTGAATCTACTGTGGACTAATTTATTGTTGTGTGTAGAAATTACATATGTTATGAAAATGGAAATGTATACTCCGCCTTAGAGAAGAAGACGTTAACTATCAGATGTCACCAACAGAAATAATGTTTTATACAAAATTATGAAGAAGAATTACTTTAAATAGTTCGGATTTTCTGCGGTCACAATTCTATTTTAACTCACATTAGGAGAAATAGAACTAAATAAACATTAACCTTTTGGCGCCGGATTATTTTTTTAATTTTAGCACACCCTGTATATAAAATGTGAATAATACAGGAACCAAATACTTCAAAATTATGAAACAACCTGCATTTTGAAGAGAAAAAACCGAGAGTATATACCATGTTTAAAATATTCAGTGCCTGTATTTGTTGAATAAATATATAAAATGCAACTTTAGAGGTTAGCGGTGCGGTACGACCACTATAGTTGACATTAGGCGTCAAAAATTTAAATAATATTATAAAATTGTAGTCTGAGATAAATGGAAAAGTAAAAATGTTTTGTCACAGTTCACATTTCAGTTGTAAAACGTTAGGGTACAACAAGAAAACCGTAAGAGACTTTTTATATATTTTGTGTACCTGATGAGGTGAGCTCGCGGACCGCCTAGCAGACAGGTCATCAGGAGCTGTGACGGGTACGTACCTGCAAGGAAACAACATCAAACGGTCAAGAAAGAATGTACTCGACGTGCCACAGCACACTGTAATATAAAAACAAGTTCGTACCGCGTAGTAAACACTCCATATCTCTCTTACACAAACCAGTCAGTTAATGCTGTATAGGGAAATAATCGCTGTTTGTTCTCAGATCCACACAAAACACATAAATACAGTGTGTGGGCAGAACGTGGAATTGGTGAGTGTTAAAACTAGCGGTACATATAGTGACCAGTGGGCTGAGTAACATCAACACACGGTAATGTAACTTGCGTATCACTAGCTGCACATGCTTCTTGTTTTAGACGCGTTTGCAAAATTGCAAGAAACGAGTATTATCTTCGTCATGTCTGCCTGTCTGTCCGTCCGTCCGCATGAAACAACTCGGCTCCCACTTGAAGAATTTTCATGAAAAGTTATATTTTGGTATTTTTCGAAAATCGTGTCGAAGAAATTCCAGAATACTTCACATGAAGACCAATACACATTTTTTACAATATCTCGCTCAGTCCTTCTTAGAATGAAAAAAATTTTCCCGGCAAAAGTTGTAAAGAAATTCAAAATGCACATTTTATGTTCAACAAATTTCTTCTTTTGTTTCCGAAAATCGTGTCTTTTATGAGAAAAGGTAGAAAAATATTGTAGAGCCGGACAGGTCACAGATGACAATATGGCGCATGCGCTTTGCGTACTGGATACCTAAGGCTACAAACACACACTCACAACATGTAATAGTTATTGCTTTTCCACTGCATCAATGGTTGCACGAACGCGCCTCACTGTTACGTCATACCTACAGTGTCCCTACAGTTTTAAGCTGAAATATTATAACTTTCTCTAAAAGGGCAATATTTTTAATTAGGTACTCGCACTTACTTACTTGCTTACTTACTTACTTACTTACTCCATGGTGCAGAGTCCTTCTTGAGCAGCTAACTGGTTTGCAACTAGTCAAGAAATTCCCCGCATTTCACGGAACCCGAAGGTTCATTACCGCAATCACAAGTGTCCGCCACCTGTCTCTATCCTGGGCCAGCCCAATCCAGTCCATATATCCACATCCCACCTCCTGGAGATCCGTCCTAATATTATCAACCCATCTATGCTTAGGTCTCCCCAGTGGTCTCTTTCCTTCCGGTCTCCCCACCAGGACCCTATACACCCCCCTCTCCTCACCCACACGTGCCACATGCCCAGCCCATCTCATTCTTCTCGATTTTATCACCCGCACAATATTGGGTGAGGAGTACAAATCATTTGGCTCCTCGTTATGCAATCTCCTCTATTCCCCCGTTACCTCTTTCCTCCTAGATCCAAATATTCTCCTCAACACCATGTTCTCAAACACCCTCAGCTTCCTTTCCTCCCGCAATGTCAGCGACCAAGCTTCACACCCATACAAAACAACAGACAAAATTATAGTTCTATATATCTTGATCTTTAAATTTTT
>Ga0123352_10021003_pt1 | contig 10404 bp, 11 predicted proteins | sample TergutLab28metaG_FD_89700 | JGI IMG/M metagenome (GOLD analysis project Ga0123352, IMG submission 89700) | Labiotermes labralis P1 segment gut microbial communities from Petit-Saut dam, French Guiana - Lab288 P1 | ecosystem: Host-associated > Arthropoda: Insects > Digestive system > Gut ... | reverse complement strand
TCTCGACACAGGTTTTTCTTGGTTTCCCTGTGTCTATAAGCAAATGCTGAGACGGTTCCCAACATTCCAAGTTGCCACTACATGCTTCTCATGTAGCCCTCCCAACTTAAATCTAGTAGTAACAAATTTCATGTTTTGTTTACATGTAAAATAACCACTGCCACCGGGTAACAACCCAATTGCAGTAAATAAATAAATAAATAAATAAATATATATATATATATAAAATTGTTAACACATATTTGCAGTTTAACTTCAGAGCTGACGCGAGAAAATATGCGAATACAAGGAACAACAAATGAGCAATTTTTACGTATCGTTAAATTCAGATAATGAAAATGAAAACGTGTAACAATAAGCATATTTCCTATTACTTAAACAGTGATTGCTATATGCATTCATTATTGTCACGCCAAAGACTTTGTGCATGCAGAAATTAAAATAGTTTTTTGTACATTTCTGGCAAAAGAAAATAATTTTCTTTTCTTCAAAGAGCATGAACTGACTCCGCAGCCAGTCAGACTTTTTATTCCGTGCCTACATCGGATTCTTTAGCCGGAGAAAAAGCGGCAAGATTGTTAAGCTAAACACTCATTCTAACTTAGTACATACGTTAAGAGTGACTGAAGTTTGAACTTGTACCTCCATCGCCCACCCCACATATCTTCATGAAGTGCAGAGGGATAAGTTTGTCACAACAAGACACGTTGGTGGACATATTCTTTACTCTTTTTAATAATATTACATTTTGAAGAGATGAGGGAAAAAAACAGAATCTAATCCTATATTATAGTAAAAGTAAATGAAATAGATTAGTACAAAATTGAAATGCAAAACGAGAAGGTAGTCCTATTATGGCTACAAAATAAATCAGAGAAGTCGAATTTAGGTTTTGGGGTAAAAGATATGAGAAATTTTAGTAACTATTTGTGCTATTATGTAGATTGTTACTGGGTTCGACCGAATGAAGGTCACTTCAAGCAGACTTAAATTGACATGATGGGGACAAAGCATTATACATTACAACATGTTGTTCAAGATGAATGGGCAAACAGTGCACAACATAACAAGGACAAAGGAGGCCTAGGAATATCAGATATGGAAGCGATGGTTTCAAACGTTTTTGCCATTTTAATTTAGTAAGACTTGGGCCATTCACCGTTAATTAATATGATTTTCTTGCTTTCCTCTGTCTTTCGTAATTCCAGGAAACCGCATTTCGTTGATAAAACTGTAAAATTATTAGTGTTACAGAGCTAATTAAGCAAATACTCGGAGGAAGTGCATCGCTCCCAGCGAAGTCCAAGTCCAGACTGAAGCTCTCTAACGTGCCCGGATTCCATCATCGACCTGAATACAATTAATTACACCACAGGAGTGGAGAAACGCAACGGAATGTTGCAATAAGAAACACACGGTGTAATTAAATGTTGTTTTTGATTTGTTTGACATTACTCTGCATGATTCCCTCTTTGTTATTCGAGTTCCTCTTGTGCAACTGTTTAAAGTGTATGGGAATGAAAATTGTTGAGCTTAATTTCGATTTGCCTTCCATGATGTTATATAATATGCCAGGCTTAGATATCTCCGGTATTTAATATTCTCTTCAAGTTAGGAAGGGGAAAGGAGGGAGTCGTTACAGGGTCCTGGTCTATGCAGCATTCTGGTCGAGCTTAGAATTCCCTGCGAGTTTCTGCGCCATACAAACTACAAGAATGTCTGCCTGCTTACTTGTTTACTTCTAAGTCTATGTACACTATATCCAATACATTCTTTGTATATCCCGTTCTTTGGTTAGAATTTATGCAGTGATAGAAGGGACATACGCCCAGGTTTTTAATTTTCGCTATGCAGGCAAAGAGCAACATGACCCCTGATGGTGAGACGAGAACAAATTGTGCTAGAGGGCTTTCCAAATGATTACAAACCCTGAGCTTACCTACACCAAACATACTACTGCTGTTTAAAAAGGCACATTCTTCGGGTATGCTTTAAATTTCAAGCATGTAACAATGGAATTTTCTGTTCTAGACGTGATAAGTACAGCTCTTCGTCCTATTTAATGCAGAATTCTTTGTAAAATTTCTTCTGTAAATTAGTATGCAGTAGTACAGTCGACGTGTAAATGAAAGGTGACATCGCATTTAAAAGTTTAAAATACTAAATAAATATTACGATTATAACGAAATAACTTTAGGCAGTTTCATAACCACACGTATATTAAAAACAATTGTGTAAGATATTAGATGTACAGTCAGCAGTCAGCACGGTTTACTAAACTGGAGGCAGTTTGTTTACAAAGCAGTTTAGGTGTCGGACATGCAGTTACTACTGGCAATAAAATGCTATAAGTAATACGTTTACAAGTCTGGATGACAATTTTTGCTTGGAGACGAAACGAATTTTGTGTACTATGGAAATATTTAATAACCTAAAGTCTTCAGTAATTTAAATGGTAACCTCGCTTTCACACAATAATCTGTTCTGCTGGAAAGATTGGATGCCACAGAACCACTCCTTGTCGTCCGTCTTTGACTACGTATAAAATAGTCCTGCAGTCTTCTCTATTCGCAAACTGAAGACGCGCCATGCAATGGGGACAAGGTCCAACATAACATTTACAAGGTCCAACATAACATTTACAAGGTCCAACATAACATTTACAAGGTCCAACATAACATTTAGAAGGTCCAACATAACATTTACAAGGCACTTAACGGGGTTTTTAATGAGCTTACACAAGGGTCATGTTTTATTCCTGAACGAGTTTAGAATATACAAGCATACATGCATACATACATACACACAAACATACATACATACAAACATACATATATACATACATACAAACATACATACATACAAACATACATATATACATACATACAAACACACATACAAACAAACATACATACATACAAACATACAAACATAAATACATAAAACATACATACGTACATACGTACGTACGTACGTACATACATACATACATACATATACACACACATACGTACACACATACATACATTGATACATACATACATTCATACATACATACATAGGATAGAGTCTTATGTCCAACACAAAGACATTTTAAATAATATAGGAATTTACAATAAAAATTGAGAAAATAACAATAAAACAATAAATTACTTAACAGGTAATTTCAGCGGTATAGCAGTAACAATCTTGAATCCCATTTAGAAGGTGTGCGATCTTAATATTAACAGGGACGCCTGCTACTCTGATAAAACTTTTCGCGGTTGCCTCAAGTCTCTCCAGAGAATTGTCGAGATAGTATCTGGAAGAGGTTATGGCTACTTCACTCGGAATAGTTTAAAATTCATCATTCACCAGCCACACCACCAGCGACTCTGTAAATTCAAACGCAAATAATTTCGTACATGTTCAATTCAGTAGCTAGATTTCAGTCGATGAACTCAGACATTAAATTTATTAATATCGTTGGCTGGCTTCCGCACTCAGCAGAGAGCATCTTTGCTGATAAGCTGATAAGAGGTCCTGTATTAATTGCTAGAGCAGAATCAGCATTTTAAACGAGGTTCGAATTGATGTAGGTATTTATCAGTCCGGGTAAGCTTGACAGATTCTGGGTAGAAGGGTCTTTGTGACCTATGACATTCCTTATCATGTAGCTAACATAACGACACCCACCCCTACACTGCAGTACGCATACTCTCCTTTGGTTCGGACATTTGCCATACACGCAAGCGATAGCGCTCTCTTAACGTTGAGTGCAATGTTCTGATGTAAACTTCTCTGATCAAGTTCGTGGTTTGTCTTCTTTCAAAATTCTTTTCTTTCAATGATACCGTTGAACAATGTGGCTTTGTCTGTCTGTGCAGAAGTTACTCAGAATTCCTCTTAGAACACTGGAATACCGAGTATGTGGCTGGCAGCAATCTTGGTATAAGTGGCTAAACACACATATAATTTTGCATTCTTAAAATTACCCTTCCGATAGCGCAGTCGGTATATCGACTCACTACAGGCTGGAAAACCCGGGTATTGAATGCCGTTAGGGAGGAGATTTGTCGTGCCTTCCGTATCGGCCCAGAGTCCAACTCATTCTCCTGCACACTGAGTAAAGGGCTTTTCCCAGGGTAAAGCGGCCGGAGCTTTAGCCGACGATTCACCTTCTTCTAGTGAGGATTTGCGAATAGTTTGATACTGTACCGCTGCTTTCCATCTGTGATTGCATATACACAACATGGAGCGATGTGTACCTTTCCAATGAACCTTACACGGTGACGGAAGTGCCAGCAGATCACAGCATTCGTCCAAATACGTGAAAGGTTTGATCTGTGAGTAGAGTCACAGCCTTGAACTAAGTGAGAGGAAAGTCAACCGGCTCGCGTGTTCGCACACTATGACATCGTCTGTAAGGCAGCATTTAGAGTTCGAAATTTTGTTTTTTGTTTCTTTCGGTGTTTTGTTAAGGATTAGGAGCTTTATGAATGCGCCGGTGTGAAGAGAGTATTCTTAAATTGACTGCGCTGTTGCATTCCAAGGAAGAATTCACAATAACGTATGGGGACAATATTATACTTATGAATGGCTTTGAATGGCTTTCCCGTTACTGGAAAGATAATATTAAAAGAGGCACTGAAATGATGTTGCTTGGGATAGGGAAGAGCTGGCGACTCTTCTGAATCTGTTGTGATTTTTTTCGGATTCCTTAAAATGAGAACGTCTGTAAAGGATAAGATTCTGGAGGAAGATTTAGTTTTGTGTGGACTGTTGGCAAAATATTTTAATTACGCGTAAGTTTACTATGATTTAAGAAGCTGTTGAAAAAGCACTAAAAGTAATCGATTATGCTACAAGTGACACTTATGATGCTAAAAGAAAGTATAAAACGTAATTTACGAAAGAATGTTTCAATACTGTAATTGTCTCTACGTACTCTACACTTAAGTCTAACCAAGTATTAAAAAGTTTTGGACTCTACAATACTAAATAGTAATATTGGACTGGACATAAATTTATTCCCAGGGCTTCTTATTTTTCCTTCTTTCTTGACTGTGTTCTGGGCACCCCTAACTGTAAGAAGAGTGTCAGTAAGTTGAATTGTTGCCTCGTTGACTAACAGCGAGACATTGTACCATACGTGCTCTGGGTGGACGGACGGACGGACGGACGGAGGGATGTCAGATGTAAGAGGCATAAAAATGGTTGTAGCAGTCTGAAATGCTTATGGACTAAAGTGTTCGGTATTCACCATTCATAAATAATGTAGATCATGAAGTGAATGAGATATGTGGAGACGAATTCATACAGGCAGAAAAAGCGTGCATTTATTAGAACTGGTTCCTTTCAGACTTTATATGGACAGGACAAGACAGCAACTCTCCAACGCCTTGCTTTCTAAAACAAAGTCTCCAACATCTAAACATCATCAATCACTTAATCCAGCTGTAAATAAAGCACAATGGCGATTTGGCTCGTGTGTTGAGTACGCGGATCTATTAGTGTCTGTAATTAATATAGTACCCTAACGTCATAATAATGGTAAAGCTGTTCACTGATTACTGTCTCGTATCTGTTCAGGTATTTTCTGTGATCGATAAGCTAATGATTGATGATTTCGTTCTATAAATATATGCTTAACACTAAGTATCATGTTCAAAACACGCGATAATTGGAGTGCGCCTCTAAACAACACTACACTTCTACCGTAATTTATGCGACAGATCTTGGAAGAAAACATAATTGACTCTTTGAATTGTATGTATTCTAAATGAAATGCATGTTTCAGAATTTGGTAGAGCATATTTGAACATACAAAGTCTAAAACCAGTGTATTTGTTTAGGGTATGTGTGACAGTTGATGCATAGTGTAGATTTTATTTCGCATGTAACTTAATGCTGTTGATGACTGATGTGAACGTAAATTTAATTTATCATTGCAGCTTCAATAAATAGGTTAGCAGGTTTCTAAAACAGTCAATTGATATGACGTTTCACACTTAATGTAATTGTACTTTTAAAGTTTAGGATTTTGTTTTTTTTTCGGTTTTCGTAGAAATCATCTCTTTTCATGTCAGTGAGATTTGAACAGAAAATATAGGCCATTCTGAACACCTTGTAGATATTTCAGAAAGCGAAAAATGAGATTATTTTAGCTGCTGTGCTGAAAATTCAAGCCCCTTGAGGTGTTACGCTGTGTTGTTTGGTAGAGTTACCGAAGCCACGAATAATCGAACTTAATTTAGGGCTTCTGGGATCAGTAGTCTCAAAGAGTAAGTTCGATCGTGGGATTACTATAAATCAGCCGACATACTCTCATAACTCACATATCTTAAATTTTCATTCAAGAAGCCTTTATTCGTTCATCAATTCAGAAGTATGAAATTAATATTTCAGAACTATACGTTGCCTCTGAAGTACTCTAAATCTCATTTCCACCAACAGCCAAATACAAAAAAAAAAATCTCCACCTTTTTATGACACTGTGGAAGTAAGCAAGTTAATTGCCTTCCGGTCTTTTGTTAAATTAATTATATATTCATTTCTGCCTCTACACATACCTATATACTTTTAAGCTGTGAATTTAATTAATTCCTTTTATTTTGCCTACATACTTATGCTTCTCTGGGCAAAAATGTGTAAAGGAGACCCTTGAAAGGAGCACGCCACAATGTATTCAGGTATTCATATTAAAATACCCATTACATGCCGGAATTTAAATTTTAAAATACCATCGGATTTTAATGGAATTCTAAGTATACAGCGCCTTCGTAATTAAACAGTCTATGAGGCTTTGAATTAAAATAGGTAGAATGACAGACGGACTAACACGACATCATCTGTGCATATTTTGTCTACTGAAAAAAAAGGTTTATGATATAATAAATGTCATTTAACGTACATTTATTACGCGACACGTAATAAGTGACTTCTTATCGGAATGAAGAATATGTGTTTCTCTTTACACCATTTTTAGTGCACCGAGTTTCCAAAAATGGCTTCATATTTTACAATGATTCCTGTACTACACTTACGGATTTTATGGACTTTCCATGGGAGTAGAGAGTAGAGAGAATGAAAGGAACTCTCTTTTCACAGCAACATTCCGTGCAAGTAGGATCTTTCTCAGGTAGCCATTCCATTTAATCCATTGTTGCCATATTCTTATTACTGATCACAATTTTTGCAGATGTTGTTGAATTGATTACTGTAGTTACGATCTGTTATTATTTTGCTTTGTATAACTTACTTATTTGTAAACAATTTGTTTATACGTTTGTTATTCTTTCTCCTACTAAATATTTTGCAACTTCTAACGTAAGAACAACATTGTGCACAAGTTTGTAGGTATATATATAATTTATATCTACGAATAAGTTTCGTAATGAACAAATTAAAATATTATGACAGACCATTTTTATTTCACTTCATTATGAATCATGTAAATATTTAGCAGGAATAAGGCACATTGACGAACTAACTAACAAATTAAATAATTAACTAATAACTAACTTATTAACAACTAACTAACTCCATGGAGCAGTGTCCTTCTTGAGAAGCTAACATCTACTCAAGAATTTCCCAGCGTTTTTGGAAGCCCAAATTAATTACCGCATTAAAAAATTCCCGCCGCTGTTCCTAACCTAAGCCAGACTGATCTCAGTCCATGCTCTATCTCACTTCTTGAAAATCCGTTTTAATATTATTCTCCCATCTACGCCTAGATCTTCGAAGTGGCCTCCTTCTTTCAGGTTTCCCACTAAAACCTTGTATGAAACTGTTCTACACGTGCTACATATTCTGCCCATCCCATTCTTCTACATTGTATGACCCGAATAATATTTGGTCAGGAGACCAGATCAAAAAACTCTTCCATATACAGTCGTGTCCACTCCCCTGTTACCTCCTAGCTGTTAGGCCCAAAAGTCTTCGTCAGCAACCGATTCTCAGACATCTTCAGCCTATGTTAAATAAGGGAGATCAAAATCGATGAATGTCACTGTCCACTTCGCAACCGAGGTAATATTAGGATTCAGAGCAGCAAAATTTCGGTAGGTCAGTAGCATTGTCTCTGTAGACATTAATGTTCCCCTCCTCACCTCGTGTAAAATTTCGCAAAATTCCGTCCAGCGGGAGCCATACGAGACCACAGAGTGACGGACAGACACAACGAAACAAATAGCCACTTTTCAAAAGACACTAAAAGGGCAAGAAATTCAAGATCCTTGATAAAAACTTGAAGAAACTGTTGAATATAGAAAGAGAGCTGAAGTGTGAGAAGAGGTGGATAATGCTGTAATACGGAACGAATTTGAGACGGATTAATTCAGAAGAAGGGACCACTAATTTATATAAGAGTAAGATACAGAGAAAGGCGTAAACAGAATAAAGGAGATGGGAGTTTACCGCTTGGACTCCGAAGAGTCGTGGTTTGATTCTCACAGGAAACAAATTCTCTCTTCTCCAAAGTAGCCAGACAGGCTGGGGTTTATGAATTGTCTAGTTCACGGAGAGGATTGTTCTCTATTCTCGGACGTAAAGCGGCCTGAGCGTGAAGCTAATAACTTATTTCCATTTACTGTCGAATTTGGAATAAGTGTAGGTATAAGTTCACTTCCAACGTGCCTTCGTAATATGCAGAGGGCAACTTTACCTGTATCAGATTGATGAAGATATGTGGCCAAACAGGGCCTGGCACTATGATCCTACTGGTTGAAAAGAAAGAACACGGACAACCTGAAATTATGCCGATAAGGCATTAATTTGTCTAATCCTTGATGACAAGGAGAAGAAACGTAACAAGAGAGATAAGTGTGACTTATCCTTTGTGACAGCAAAATAAAACTTGCTTGTGCGCAGTTTGAAATGTTGCATTGTTCCGTTTGTGTCACGCCTAAGGACAATTAGATTTTAAAAAATGAAAACTTACTCACATTACACAATACTTCAATCTTCTTTTATCGAAACTGGAGTTACAACTGCATGTCACAGACTTACGTTACAAAGTCACACAACAATATCAAATTGTGCTCTCACTCTAAGGTGTTCGATGCAGCTACTTTGGAATGCCGAATATATTATTGTTTTATATAAATCAACAAAATGGACACAAGTAATGTTCTAATATTAAAAAACTCCCACATGTTTCGGGCTACACTTGCCTATCATCAGGGATATGGCTGAACAAAGACAATCATCTCCAGTGTGTACAGCAAGAGATGATAGTTTTGTACAACCCCGATGGTGGGTCACGGAGGCTCAAAATATGTAGGAGATTTTTCTTACATATTAAAACATTACTTATGTGCATTTTGCTGGATTAATTTTATCAATTATATCACAACTAACAGAATGTAAAATGTTAAAAAGCATACTTTCTTTGTGGTTACGGGTAATACCACATATTGTAAAGGGGAAAGACGTTGTGAAGTCTGGAATTCATTCAAAGACATAATGTCTCCACAAGGGCAAATGGGCCTAATGTGATCTCCAGAGCATGCAGTAAAACAGCACACTAGTTCCAACTCAGTCTGCAATGCGAGGCAGATATTTTAGTTTAATAACAGCTAACAGCAATTCGGAAATTTGTTACATCTTGAAAGTTCTATTATTTTTACATCCTGGATTATTTTCTGTGTACATGTGACACTCCTTTACAAACACGTGACACCATGTCGGCGGCGTCCCTTCTCATGTAATCATTTCACTGGTTTTGATGTAGGAGCAGATTATGCACCAACAAAACACGTGTTCAGAGTAAGTAAAACCAACACAACTCACGAAGTGAGATGCCCCTACAGCATGGAGGTCAAACATGACAAAGAATAGTTAGTCCATTACAAGGTTTTAGATACGTCTTATGTAGTGCTATATGGAGAAACCTCTTTATCTAGGGACCCAAACACCTTAATGTATTTTGCTAACCCTACCTACAAGCAACTATAGCAAATTATGATCCTTAATTTCATGGAGATAAAAAATGTTTTGTTTACTATATATTCCTACTAATAATTTTAGGAAGCGTTTCTAGCTTTAAATGTGCTCTAATTCGTCACACTTCTGTAATCAGCCTGAAATGTGTTGTGTTGTGCTGTGTTGTGTAGTGTAGTGTAGTGTAGTGTAGTGTAGTGTAGTGTAGTGTAGTGTAGTGTTGTGTTGTGTTGTGTTGTGTTGTGTAGTGTAGTGTTGTGTAGTGTAGTGTAGTGTAGTGTAGTGTAGTGCTGTGTTGCGTTGTGTAGTGTAGTGTTGTGTAGTGTAGTGTAGTGTAGTGTAGTGTTGTGTTGTGTAGTGTAGTGTAGTGTAGTGTTGTGTTGTGTAGTGTAGTGTTGTGTTGTGTTGTGTTGTGTTCTCTTGTGTTGTGTTGTATTGTCTTGTGTTGTGTTGTGTTGCGTTGTGTTGTGTTGTGTTGTGAAG
>Ga0123352_10021001_pt1 | contig 10404 bp, 5 predicted proteins | sample TergutLab28metaG_FD_89700 | JGI IMG/M metagenome (GOLD analysis project Ga0123352, IMG submission 89700) | Labiotermes labralis P1 segment gut microbial communities from Petit-Saut dam, French Guiana - Lab288 P1 | ecosystem: Host-associated > Arthropoda: Insects > Digestive system > Gut ... | reverse complement strand
TTTCGTTTTACGTCGATTCACTTTTACTACCCTTTCCGAGTCGGACCAAATAACTCCCGACTTGTGGTTCATCACTGTCGCAACTCAAGGGTTCTTTCTCTACTTAGTGAGCTACTAGATCTTTTCCGGTGTGCACGTGTTTCTTCTTTTTTATTTTAGTGTAGTACTTTTAAGTTGATTGTGAGTTCTCCACACATGATGTCCATCAAAAAACGGGAAAAAATATGAAAACAGTGACGTTACAGTCTTTCTTGATGTCTTCTGAAACACGACCTGGGCCTTTTTCAACAAAATGCAAAGTAATTTGATTCATTTTTTCAATTCCGTGTGTTATTTTCTATATACATAATACATTAAACTAAAATGTATGTCTTAACATAAATAAGTATTGTAAGTTATAAAACTGACTAATTTGTTTGTCCCGTGAACCTATCACATTTTAAGCCATTTAAATAGTACTCGTTTTACGACGATTCGATTTACAACCAAATATTCGAGAACGTAACCCCGTCGTAAAACGAGATGCTACTGTGTTACTTTAGGCCTACTGTATATTAGCTATGGTTGTTTAAAAGACTGCGCGTACGGGCTGAAGAACAGCGCTGTTTAAAATAACCCAGAACTTCGGAGTTTCAGCTTTCCTATCACTTGTAAACCACAAGCAGTTTTCAATCGACTGAAACTATAATTAGTTTCAGAATTACAAGTTATCTAAAGTGTAATTCTGTACATGTTATACTAGTGTTAACGCAAACTATCCGCTGTAGTGTGCAAAATGATTTACAAGAAATCCTGAATGTTTAAGAAATTAATATGTCATTAAACAAACTTTTCACAATGGCTTTATTTAATACTTCTTTAGCAAAAACATGACTCCCTAAGCAACTTTAAACATCACTCCCTAAGCAACTTTAAACCCCTAACATCGTGTCTCATCTTACATTGCGAGCCTTAGCGATTATTAGTATAAATATTCCTATGTAGATGATTACAAGACTGGAGGGGAATACAGGATAACAGGCTTGGGAAACAAAACTAACAGCTCGAAGGACATCGTCCTACGCTGAGCCAAGGTTTCCCAGTCAAAATCCTTCGTAGTATTTGTAAATTGAGCGTCTTTCTTCTGTAATTTGTCTAACGCATTTATCTAACCTTTTCTGCATGGATCTCAGCACGCAGACCCATATTCAAGAACATTACATTTTTTAAGTCTCTAAATTAATCACAGTCCGACGGACACACATCCGTACACAGTCACAGTAGAAATCATCTGAACGAGTGATCAGCTGGCCGCTACGAAAAAATCGACAAACACGAGAAGGAAAATCCATGTTCTCAAAGGGACTAGTACCCGCGATCCCCAGCAATCGAGCGGCTGCAGACCTGCACCTTAGACCGGAAAGCCGCCGAAATTTGTTTGAGATGTCATGGTGAAATATCTGACGAGAACCTTGAAGAAAGATTAAAAAGATAACGGGGTTTGGCTTGGGTTTAAAAAGGAAGCTTGACAAAAATGGGTTCAGTTTCTGGGTAAACGTACAAAGGTGAAGGATGTTGTCACAGAGAAGAACAAGTAGGGGAAATAATGGAGTGTTTGAAATCGGGTCTGAACAAATTCCTCAAGGGCAGCATACAATCTTCTGTCGTAAATAGTCACACTGTTACAGAAAAACCTATTGCGCCGGCAGACAACCCTGCACAGCTTGAATTTAATTGCTCTGGCCATTGCGATTACTACATAGATTTAAATTACGTGTGTCTACTCTTGCGCATCAAACTTGTCAAAACTGACAGATTGTATATAGAAAATGCTAAGCCAAACACAGTTGTTTGTGTCAACAACTTATTGCTTCCCATGTTTAGTCTTTTCAGTGTCTCATTAAACGGTAAGCCTTTTACGCTTCACGAGAAAATCTACCATTAAAAGGCCTACCTCGAAAAGTTTCTAAACCACAGTTCTGATGCATCTGGCACGCGTCTAGTCTCAAGTTTCTGGTACTTCGATTCGCCTAGGTTACTCAAAGACAAATGTGGCTATGTCAGACGATTAAAATATATCAGCAAAGGCAAAACTCTAGAACTGTATGGAAGACCCCAAGCTGACTTGTTCAGTTCCGATAAAAATGCTAATTAATGGCCTAGACATGAACATTAAGCTTACACGTGCACCAGAAGCATTTTATCTTTTGGCCCCTTCAGACGACAACAAAGTGCGTATCAAGATTTTAGACGCTACTCCTTTTAACACTCAGGTTGAATTGAACGCCCCATTTCTTCTCGCTCACGCTAATGTTTTGGGAATGAAACGCAAAGCACATTATCCTGTTACACATCCCCAAATTAAAACTTTTACTGCGAGTTTTGCGGCCCAGCTGGTCCCTATCGATAATACATTCCTTGGACCAATTCCAGAAAGGATTCTTAAGCATTGCTTAAAAACACTTCATTCGTTGGTTCTGCAAGTACAAATCCATTCCACTTTCATCACTATGATATGACAAATCTGGTGCTGTGTGTAAACGACGTTCAGCACCCTCCCGAACCAATCACTATGGATTGCTCTTTACCCTTTGGGGCTACCAGGGCTTACGAAACACTATTTTCAAGTACTTGTATACATCACGGTGACCGTGCTCACATACTTGCCTTAGAAATGTTCACCAAGGGTTTCTACATATTAGTCATTGACCTAATACCAGACAGGGAGGCGGGCGAAGAGCATACAAGCCTCCCCCGTCAGGAAAATGTGCGCATTGAGGCACAGTTAAAAAAACCGCTACCAGAACCCGTCACTTGCATTTTGCATGCTGAATTTCCCGGACACGTCAAAATAAAAAACTCCAGGAACGTCACAGTAGAATGAATACCATTCAAATCGATAGTTTTAACTAAACATGTAAGGTATTTTCAAGGTGTTTATCCAATAGTTCTTTTACCATCCACACTTACAAAGCCCTCAATAATTGTTATGAACCTCGACAAGCATTACATGCCCGGTTCGCATTGCGTAGCTCTTTGTATTTCCGACTCTAGGTACACCGAATATTTGATTCGTACCGTCAACCACCCTACAAGTTCGAAATAACGGCATTCCTGCAAAGCCACTCAATATCTTGGACATTTAAACGCCACAGAATACAGGGATTAATTTCGAAAGTCTGCGGTCACTACTGTTACATTGACGCCCTCCACAGGGCCAGGGGACAATCATTGACGTCATTCCTGAACATGTTTGTACCTGCTCGCTGCAACTGTAACGATAAAAATGTAGTGCGCATGTTCCGCGCTGAGTTTGGACAGTGTCCCAGTTGCGGTCAGTTGGAGCACCAGCAGCAGCAGTCGTGCAAATCGCAGATAGAAAACTTTTACACTCTTTGTCTGCAGTATGCAAATTGTCCTACTCAACCTGCAGATCATTGATGTTTTCCAGATGACGGGATTGGTTCGCCGTACATTCTTCTTCAACGAGCAAGAGACAAAGTACGTCTCCTTCTACCTGAATGAGGACTTCAAATCACAGGTGAAGATTGGAACTTCTTCAGACCATGTGGTGTTGAATGACATTCAGAGTTTATTCTGGTGGCATTCAAGAGTAATATACCCAAGAATTAATTACACGAACTTGGTGACCCGCGTCAAGCCCTATCGGTGTACTGTGGACGGTATATACGCAACACGAGTAAGAACACTCAAGTGTATCTAAGCAAAAATGATTGGTCACAGCGGATGGATTTAGCAAGTGCTTGCATAGACAGACAAGTGATCAAGTTCTGTAGACTCCCAGATGAACTGGTGGAGTGGCGAGATTAGTGTCTTCAATCAAAGTGCTTCTGTACACCTCCAAACACAAATGCCATTAATTTCGATACATTTTAGGATAAACTAACGTACAAAAACCAGTCTTGTACCAAATAAATGCTTAAATTGTGGATTATTGGATTTGTACACCCATTAAAAATGTATTTTTCTTATAATAACTTATATTTTATGTATTTGATTTTATATGTACACCTATTAATAAAATTGTATTTTTAATTGGATTAATAAATTGTATATATTTGTAAATAGAAAAAGTGTCTTTTTTATTATTCCTATTACAATATACCTGGGATAGGATCCTTTAAAAAGAGATGGTTCAGGAGATAGGATTCGAACCCACAATCTTCCTATTATGAGTCTCCAATTCTACCGCTCAATTTCTCTTTTTCAAGAACAACTAACTCTTAAGCAATTAATATAAATTTAAAAAGAGCGCTTTAGTCGCCATATTGTAAAAAGTTAGTTATAATTTAAAATGGCGGACATTAAAGGTAGGTTATAATTTGAAAATAGTGGACTTTTAAGTCGCGTTATAATTAAAAAATAACCGCCATATTTAAAAAACTTAGGTTATATTTAAATAGGTTGCCCAAGTAGCCATTTTGTAACATGGCGGAATTAAAAAATTAAAGATTTGCACAAGTCCACCATATGAGAAATTGACGCCCATCCAAAATGGCGGCCTGATATGTGCCAGGCAGTCTGGGAGCCAAAACGAAAGGGTTAAAGGCGACAAGCTGTCTGGGACAAAATAATTTCTATGATAATTAGATCAATCAGGGCCGATTGGATATTAATTAGATAATTTGCATATCAATCATAGCCGTATGAATATCAATTAGGTAATTCGCATATCAATCAAGAACGTATGAATATCAACTAGTTAATTTGCATATCAATGAGGTCATATGCATATTAATTAGTGGTGGGGGTCATTGACCTACTTCCGGTTATCAAAGGGTTGTGACGTCACTTTGATATCATTTCCGGCTCACATTGAGACAGTATATCTACTGGTGTAGAATAAATTTTTGGAGGAACTTTTTTACCTACAAGTTTAGGGTTCGTTTTTTATCCATCCAGAGTTAATGAAGAAAGTCCGTGTCTGTCAATCTGCACATGTATATTATCAACTACATATCGATAATTAATTCCTTCCAACTGTTTAGATTTCTTGTCTTCTTTAGCCTGAATATCTTGTCAGAATTTGATGAAATACAGAGACCTTGGCATTACACATGAGTTTAAAATCAGAAATTATACAGAAACTCCTACCCAAGAAGTTAGAAGTTCCCTAAACTGAAGGTCCAAATTGCAAATCTTAGTCCAGAGTTTTGCTTTCATGATCGAGCATATAACTATATCGCTTAATACCTCCAGACAAAAGCTGTAGTGTCAGGTCTTACCTGAAATTATCTCTGACCACATCCTCCTACAGAGTTTCCAATTCGTTTTCCTGGCTTCTAACAATAATCTTTATAATGAGACAATTCTCACAGAAGTATAGCAGAAAAATAAGGAAGGAATACAGGTGATTCTTAAATTCAATTTAATAATGTTAATAATGTTGGGTTTAACCTTCAGTATCACAAGGGGTATATGTACTGTGTTGCATAAATATGTAAAGAGACAAAACAAGAAATGCAGACAAATAATTAGTATTATGTAAGATTAGGTAATAACGAAACACGTAATAGTCTACTTAGTCAGTGGATGTCAGTAAAGATGAAGAAGAAACCGAAAATCACATGTGTGAAAAATAAAATAAAAATAAATGGCAGAATGAAGAATATAATTCTATCCCGGGATGTGAAGTGTCAGGGGCTAAGGAGAAAATTAAAATAATATTTTGAATTAGGAATTTGTCAGACGGCACCTAACATGTGAAAAACAAAGGAAGAACTAATGAACTAAGTGTTCTGGCCTATCATATCATATCAAATAATATCATATCATTTATTTTTCCTTCTGTAAATCTATACAGGATTTCATAATCTATATGGATATGGAAATTGTCATATTTTTTGGGATTAAGGGGTGATATCAACACAAGTGTGTGCAACAATCACAAGGTTATTTAGTATAACAAATATAATAAAACAGGACAATACGAATTGTTTAGTGTAATATAATATAATGAGGATAAAAATTAAATGTAAAAGTAAAATTAAAAATAAAAATGAAGATAAATATAGTGGGGGTAAGTTAGAAGCAATTAGAGGCACTCCTTAAGTAGGAAATTTTCCTTCATTACAGTTAGTGGTTGGATATATACTGATATACTTATAATACAGACTTGTAAGTAAAGAGAAGGAACATGTGTTCCAAAGCCCTCATGTGTCAATTCAGATCAAATGTCAAAATTTAACTTGGCGTTCAAAATATTCATCCAGGGAATAAAAGATATTTTCATGAAAATATTTTTGTAACAATGTTTTATTTTTGGGGGGGATTATAAGACTCTGCTTTTATGTAAAAGTGAAGCATGTTAAACACCTTAACACTTATACAGTGTAAAATATGAGAATATCACGCCAAAATACATTAATTCGTATGATTTTGTTATTATTTATCACCAGTATATTGGTTATTCAAAATCATATACATGAAACAAAACATATATCTGAAGTTTATGATGTAGCTGCTATTCTGTAGTTACAGTTTATGGTACATGTAATATTTTTTTTTTTTTAAGTTTTGTATTTTTACATTAGAACTTTCTGAAGTATGTGTTCAGTGCCCAATATGGCTCCATGCTGTAATTCCTTGATTTCTTGCTCTCCCAGTAATTTGCTCATGTAGTTTCTGAATGATTTTGAGGTGGTTACAGTTACCCCAATTATTACTGGTTTCGCTCTTGCTTTTACAATCCACATGCACTGTATTTCAACTGTAAGGAATTTACATTAGAGAATCTTATCCAATCCTTTCTTAATCACATTTCTATCTCCTGAAATAGCAACATATATGAACATATTATCTGTTAATGAAACAACTGCTTACTCACATGAGCAAACTCCTTATTTGCAAACAGTACCTGCAAACTAAAAATAGCTCTAGGCAGCGTAAAGAATAACTGTATAAACACACATATTAATTGCATTAATTCAACAGGAAAATAAACCAAAAAGACAAATCTTCTTACACACTTATAAGAGCACAGTAATATTTCCTGTTAAACTGCTGTGTCCCTAACCAGGCAGGTCCATACAACTTTAAAATATGCAGTACCAGTATCTCTTGATATCATTAAATTAGGAAGTAACATACACATTTACAGTTAATCCATTGATGTAATATGCTTCAGAGTAAAAGAAAAAGAGTGAGACAAAAACACATTAATCATGACTAAAAAGAACACTACATACGAGATGCACAACATTCAAGCAGTCTAGGTACATCTGGGTGAATATTACTCATCATAATTACAAATGCCACAACATTTTGCAACCGATTACCAGAAATATTTAAATGACAGCTACAGATTTAAGCTCCCCCCAGGCATGACTAATAATGTCATTCCCTTATAAGTCATTCATTAAGTAACAAAATGATCACCAAATTTACTATTCTATCAACAGTGTTTAAATTCTACATTAGGAAATTCTATAAAAAATGTGACCCCATACTGATAAATGCTGATGGGCCATATTGTTCCTTAAAAATAGTTTTCTAAACATTCAAAGAAGAGAAAAATATTACTGTACAAATCCACAACATACCCTTTTGGGTCTAATACATGTTATTTAACACAAACAGAATAACATATAATAACAAATACTGCATGGAGTGTGCAACTTAAAGAATCCCCATGCTGCATATATATGAGTGACCACACATTTCCCACAATATTCTGTCATGTTTTGAGGAACCGAGTACTGTAACAATGACTAATATGAATTAGCTACCAGCCACACATGAACACTCATGACATACTTGTGGCAAAAAAAGACCCTCACTGCACTAGCTTCTTCTCATCAGCCCACGTCTTCCATTCAAGCAATGTAAGCAGGACATCTTCTAGCACTGGTTTGCCTCCAAGTTTAGCTACCTCTGCCCTTGCCTCAGCATCAATTCCCACAAAAGTGTGCCTGATGTAACTCAAAGACCCAAACTTTTCCAGCAATGTAAAGCACTATTTCTTCAACTCCACATCACGAGTACGTTGATGCAGGATACCTGATTGGTTGCTGTTAAGACTAATATTGAAATTCTATATTATGTCACAGGAACACAAGAGCAATTGATGTAATCTGAAAATGTGTAAATTCCTTATAACCAGCTCTGCATTTATGCAACATCACCATACATATATTCCTTTTTTCAGCCATCTGTGAAGCCATTCTTTCCTTTCAAACAGAGTACATGACCAAGGACTACATCTACAAAATCTGTACAAACAAAAGATATGCTTGTTGACATTCTGTTCACAGTGCACCACAGCAGTTTTTTGTTACATTTACAACATAATAATTACATGCATTTCCCTTTATTGTGTATGAGACTTCAAATAAGATAGGCAGCAAAATCAATTTAAATTAATCACTCTTTTAACAATATTTTTCATTAACTGTTTGACACATCTGCACTCTAAAGCTGCAGAACTACATCTATTACATTTGTCATGTCCATCCTTCCAAATATATCAACTTGTGGAAGTACACAATACAACATGTACAGGATTCACACCAACCAAGAAGACAGAATACGATAACCAATAAATACACAGGAACAAAAGATACAAGTAAGTACTAATTTTCACATATTCTCCCCGTAGCGTCCCACACCAATATTGCCTTAATATGCCACTAGTAATACCCCAAGGATTTCTTACACACTTGTCTTCTCCATCCCCCAAAGGCGATAACCGGATCCACCAAGGTCACACACAGTCCTCTCCACAGGAAACGACCCCTAAAACGGAAGAAGGAAGCGACATGAAATTAGCCCAGACCCTTACGAAGATATTCCACACATCTTCCCCAGGACGGCACCCTCATTTCTTCTAAGTTTGATATTAATGTTTATACCTTTAGGTCCTATTTTAATTGGTTCACCCACACACCCAGTACAGGGGTGCTATGTACCAACAGGGGGTTTGATGTCGAGATCTCTTCATCAACACACGGTCACGCGAATTATATAGAACACTCTCAATTGTTTCGAGAGAAAAAAGCCTGATGATGGTGGCCACTGGTGCCCGAAACATGTATACACATAATATAACATCTACATTGTTGTGTTTTTGACTACATGCCCTTTTATTAGTTCTTCACGTCAATTAACATTATTTCTTCCCAGATTTTAATAAGACTTGAATCTTACAGGCAGATGTTGGTAAAATACTCCAATATGAAATTTAATGAAAATCCGTCCTTTAGGAGCCGAGTTGCCCCATGCGGACAGACAGACATGACGAAGTTGATAGTCGCTTTCGCGATTTTGTGAACGTGCTGAAAATCACTGAATGCTAAGGGGGAAAAAATGTGTTACTTTTTTAATCTGTATTAACTTTAGGAACATTCCAGTAATGCACGGGAACCATAAATAGTTACAGCTGGAGTGCCTTAGAAGAAACACTAAACTTAACTCAAGACAGCATGGGTTTCAAACCCACAACCACCAGCATATAAAGAAGGTGCGCAAGCTCTTTCACCGTCTTGTTATCAAAATAATTTTATTAAGTGTTCCGAACATGATATATGGGCCATTCACATTTGATGATACCCAACCAACTGCTTCGTTCCGTCCAATTATGCTACTGAAATAACCTGGACAAGAGCTCCAAAATATTTGTTTCTGGGCCTATATTTACAACAGTATAGCATCTCTGATTATTCTAAAAAATGTTTCCCTGTACATAAATACATCGTCAAATACACAAATAAGTAATAAATAAATAAATAAAAGACAAAGATGTTTGAAAAAAAGTACAGTGCTTGGAGTGATTCCTTTTCGAAACACAAGTGGAACTTGCGACATATCAATCTATATTACGCAAAATATAGACGCAAACAGTATTACTTTTATGTCACTTCTTATGTCAGTAACTACTCTTAAAAGATAATATATTTCAATAAACGACATAGTTAAAATATTTGTTTTATAGGGTCGAGTTACAATTGCATTAAAAAAAACAGACTGATATCCCACTTGAGTTCCCAGAATCCAGCCTCATGTTCAATGAGAACCACAGGAGCCTTCTTTTGGAAAAAGTGACCGTGACGTGAAGCTATCCATACAACATATAGCTCCACAATTAAGGATGACCTTACGGCGTAGTACACAGTGAGCAGCAGGAAAATCTTTCACTTACTGTTTCCTTTACCGTCAAATTTTTAACTGACATTCAGTTGAGTATATCTTTTCTCCAGTTTGCCTGCTACCAAAACATGTAAAGACTGGAATATACGACACGGCCAATTTACTTCAACAGTACAGTGTTCCGGTAAGTGGCACTCTATACTCTCGTACCTACAAAGTAACCGACATGTCGGAGGAATCTCTACCATCAGAAGTCCTGGATATAAGCAGACTCTGGCATATGTCGGATATCCGAATAAATGTAGCGACGAATTTAAACGA
>Ga0123352_10021000_pt1 | contig 10405 bp, 4 predicted proteins | sample TergutLab28metaG_FD_89700 | JGI IMG/M metagenome (GOLD analysis project Ga0123352, IMG submission 89700) | Labiotermes labralis P1 segment gut microbial communities from Petit-Saut dam, French Guiana - Lab288 P1 | ecosystem: Host-associated > Arthropoda: Insects > Digestive system > Gut ... | reverse complement strand
CCCCAAATCCCCTTCTTGGGGCCCCCCCCCCCCCGGTCCCCCCTTTCCCCTCCCTCTCGCCCCCACACAATTTTTTTTACACCCCCCCCCCCCCCGAAAAAATTCCTGGTTATGCCACTGACCCGTTTTGACAGTGTACCAAACTACACGGCATCACATCCTAGAGGAGAGAACTTTTCATAATCGTCTCATTTGCAACCTCCATTTTAAATTTCTGTCAGTGCGGTGAATATATGCAGAAATACAGACACAAACAATTCATGGCTATGTAGTTCATATGGTTTGTGGCAGCACGCTTCTACGTGTAACCGAACATAGACACTTCAGATTTGAAGCCTGTAGGCGACAAAATGCAATGAATGCAAAATCAGATGTTCTCTCAGCGATACAAAATTGTCTTTGCGGAAAGCGACGCCTTGTAGTCGAGATGATATTTAATTACTGAAGAAATTCACTCTTCAGCTCTGAAGATACAGACAGTATGTTCTCCCGAAACGTCTGTGCGTTTTTAACAGAAACAGGTCGTCACACTGCGGAAGACACCATTGCTCAAATTTAACTGGCGTTTCGGGTAATCAGCTGTGTTACATGAAGAGACATCTAACAAAAAGTGACCTACAGAGCAGGTAAAAAAGCATAGATTATGTTTTAAAAATATGTTGCATTGGCGTATAAGTTTTCACTCTTGTTACTTACACACACACACTTACGTAAGTGATCTTTATCCTTTTTTAACCCAACCACATATAAACTGTTGTTACCTTACTTGCTGGCCACACACATAGCATAGGAGTAGGAGAAGTTGCCGCAGATGCACGGCGTTACGCTTCCTACATGAAAAGGCATGACAATACGTAGGGTAACCAGATTTCTGCTTGAGGTTAACGTAACGAGAATAGATTTAAAAACGTTAATATGTGGTTTAACACGACAGTAGTAATAATATTAGAGCCGAACTTATCATGAAGTGAAGTTTGCGGTATTTTGGAATATGACACTCTATGTACCAATCTACAAAACTACACGGCGTCACATCCCAGAAGACCGTAATGTTCATATTAATTGCCTTGACACCCCCTCTCACCCTTGGCAATCTTGTGGAGGTACAACCCCTGTATTCCTTAATTATATGGACTAAACTGAGATGGGTGTTCAGCATCACACCCAGACCCCTTCAAACTTGTGGCATAGTCCTAGACAAAACAATGGTTTGGCTTCACAGCAACACCAACGCAGTTCAGAACCGTTCCAAAAATCACTTCCCTCGCTCTCGGCAGCGTGCCCCCTCCTGCGACATGTGTCGTGAATCACCGACGTACAGATTTGTTGACGTACTGTACGTGTAAATATCAAACTACCGCTAAAAATACTTTGTTGCTCTTCCTTCGTTAGAATAACCAGTTTTACACACTCATTGCTCCGATCCCACTAGGAAACCAAGCGTCAGTATAGAAAGCCTCAAATTCTTCTGAGTAACATATAAATCTACATTCTACCGCAAAACAAGGAGCCGGAGTAGCGTATTCGTTCTAGAGACTACGCTACCGGTTAATGCTCCGGGCTGACACTACGGTGTTCGATTCTCCGCAGGGGTTAGCGACTTATCTTTTCTCCGAAACCATCATCCCGCCTCTGGGGTCCACCCAGCTTCCTACTCAACGGGTACCAGGGTAAAGTGCCCTGAGCGTGAAGGTAACCAGTCGTCTCCATATCTAGTGCCGAGATTAAGAATAAGTGGAGCCAAACCTCCGCTCCCCTATATGCCTTCATGGTGTGGACAGCCAAAAACTCTACTTTTGCTTTACCTGAAAATAAACATACTGTATCAACTTTTGTATGTGACATCTCATTATATTACGATAGTATACCACAAAAAAATTACCACTCAAGCTCAGTATTTAAAAAAAAAACAGAGTTTATTCTTTGATGTTTTGCTGACCGTGCATTTCAGTATATTTATATCAGTAATTAACCAATTTGATGCACACAATTTTTGCTTTACAATAAGTTTATTTCGTGCCTGTACATGTTTCGAGCACATGTGCTCATCATCAGGAGGTCAAAATTGCATTACAAGCATATAGCCTCTGGTATCACCACACCTATATGTGTGATGATACCAGAGGCTGTGTAATGCAATTTTGACCTCCTGATGATGAGCACATGTGCTCGAAACATGTACAGGCACGAAATAAACTTATTGTAAAGCAAAAATTGTGTGCATCAAGTTGGCTAATTACTGAGATAAAAACACAGTTTGTGTTGCAAAAACAGCGACATGTTTCACCTAGAAAAGGTCGCTCTTTTAGACACAAACTGTTTTGTCTAAATGTAGCTGTGTTTTGACTGATACACATTTTGTATGTTATATATACACGTAAGGTTTCAATGATAAAGAACCGGTTAATGCTGCCTGGGAAACTAAAGGCTGTGTGCTGTGAGAACCATACAAATGTAGGCTTTCTTAATTTCCAAGCAGCTGATATACATAGTTACCCTTGGGCTTTGAACGGTTAAGGCTACGTGTATTCCCACCCCACCCCCACCACAACCACCCAAGGAATAAAGCGCGCACTTTCTTCCAAATATGTCCCGAAGCACTTTACTGCACGTGCTCAAGGCTGTGGATGTGAATAGAAATTGAAAATATTTATATATACGACGTGTGTAATAAAGCGCCGTCTATAGAACTTTGAATGCAATATGTTTGGGAACTCATAAATATGCAACAGTTTTTGTACAACAGGAGAGTTAAAGAAATTTCTACATACAGCGTACTCACGATTATCCGTGCGCGATCATAAGTTGCTAATGCCTGATGAGGCAGGTGGGAAATAACGTGAATTAGCGCCAAGTGCTAAAACAATATCCTCAACACAAACAAAAATAGACAAGATTATTTAAGTAAACAGTAAGCGTGTATAATAAATATAGAATAAATAACTGTTGTATTTTCTGTTCGTGGCTGCACAAAGCATATGTTTTGGATTACCCATTTTCCTCAATTATCCATGCAAACAGTTCTCTCCAATCCCCTCTTACCCAGGACAGTTCTCTCCACTCCCCTGCTACCCAGTACAGCTCTCTCCACACCCCTGTTACCCAGTACGGTTCTCTCCACTCCCCTGTTACCCAGTACAGTTCTCTCCACTCCCCTCTTACCCAGTACAGTTCTCTCCACTCCCCTGTCACCCAGTACAGTTGTCTCCACTCCTCTGTTACCCAGTACAGTTCTCTCCACTCCCCTGCTACCCAGTACAGTTCTCTCCTCTCCCCTGTGACCCCGGATAATGAAGAATACGCTGTATAATATTTCAAATTAGTAGTTCTCTTTATGTAATAGCACGAACTGGTAGATGAAGTGCTCCGGCAAGGGCTGAAATGATGACACAGTGTAACGGTACAAAAGCACTCAAAGTGCGCTGAACGACTCAACCCGCTATCCCCTGCTACCTGCAATTTACTCCCTAAAAGGCGTTCAATAGGGTACCTACCAGGACCCAACCACGCGCCAATTTCCCAGTGGCAGTCGAGTGGTGAGCACTACTGCTTATATTCGGAATTTCGTGGGTTCAAGTCTCAGCACGGAGGCAAGCTACTCTCAGGTCTTGAGTGCCTTTCCTCAATCCCTCCAAGAAAATGGCATGATAGAACGCTTCCTTCCACATGCTTTACAAATAATTACTCATTAGTCAAACTGGCATTCTATGTTATATAAAATAAGCTACTGACAGCCACGTTAAATAAAGCACAAACAAGCTGTGCAGCATTTACACTACAGCACACACGGAACAGCGTCCAAGAAAGAATTCTCTGGGACCATAAAATTCACCAAAATATTTATGCTGTTACAAACGAACTAGGGGTGTCTAATAGGTTCTGTTTACGCTAGAGGGCTTACATAGTTTCTCTTTCGATTTCAAACTGCATGCAGCTGTCAGGTGAACCGAGTGGGTTTACAGAACAACAGTAACGGACACGTCCATCCTCCTGCTGTCCGATGCAACATGACAGGCATTAAGTGACTGATCTGTCTTCGACATGTTAATTCTGAGAGAGAAGAAATCCTAACATGCTGGAAGTGCGAACCTCGGAGATGAGAACAGCTTTAAGTGGCTTGCAACATAAGGCCCTTAGGGTTTGCATTACGTTCCGACATTAAGCAACCTTGCGAAATTCATTAAACTACGTCTTGAGGGAAGTGAATGCATAAACCGTCTCGTGAGGCGAAATGTTTGAGTTATCACACAGGTATGGTTTAATGTAGTTTGTACAGTGATATGCTAAGAGACGACTCTTAGGTCATACAAAACATTCACACCCCTCCATCGCCCTGCTGTCGGAGGCACGCGGTGGCGCAGATGGTTGAGGCACTGCGCTACAAGGCAGAAGGTTGCGTGTTCGATTCCCGATGGTGTTATTGGAATTTTTCATTGACAAAATCTTTCCGGCTCCACCATGGCCTTGGGGTTGACTCAGCTTCTAACAGAAATTAGGACCAGGGATATTTGCCGATTTTCTTGAAATTTGGGATCCTCAACCTCCTGGAATCCTCAGAGTCCTTAGGCCTGTAATGGGATTGCTTTTACCTTTTTTCCCTCTGTTGTCACACACCCTCAATCTATCTCCCTTGCTTAATGTGGAAGACCGAACTTTCAGGTCCATAGTTTTCTATATTTCAGACACTTAAAGCACGGTACTTATTGTACTTTAACTTTGAAAGTCTCTGCATTGTGCCCAAACAGTGTACGTCCGTGCTTCTTACGATTCCCACAACGGTCACTATAATGGCATGCAAATTTAACCAGTCTGTATTTTTAATAGAGATGCAATGTGTTAACTGTGCGGTAGAAACTGACTTCTTAAACACGAACTTCGGGCTCCAGCGGGTTACGTAAAGACTTAATATCGTAAGCACAACAATGTAGTGATGTCGACGGGGTATTTAAGTCTTTACATTATCACATAACACAACTGGATATCTGACGTGAAGATTCAAGAGGCTAATTAGGCCGTGTCAAGGCTCGGGCGGTTACTTCCACGTAGTCAGAATGAGATTTGTGGAGTGCCAGGTGGAATTGGGACAGATTTTTCCCCCGAGTACTTCGGTTTTGCTCTGTCAGTACCATTCCACCAGTGCTGTGCCTTCATCTTCATCTACTCGTTGCTCTTACACAAGGAAAAGGGGACGAAAACAGGGAACTTTCCAACAGGCTAGGCTCTTTCGGAACTCGTGCAGCATTCGATTGAAAAGTATGCTCACTTTCTTCACGGGATTAATTCGCGTTACCGTTGTCAGTAGCCAATGCTGACTCATCTTCATATTAATACTTCTCCTATCAGAAAGAAAGACGACGAAAACTGGAAACTTTCAAACGAAAAGTTATTCTTTCAAATGCAGATAAGCCCTGGAAAGAAATGTACTTTCAGACAGAGTTAATCTGCCTTTTTAATATCAGACAAGAACTGAGCGGTAGCAAGCGTTTCCTTACCAAAAAAAAAAGCAGTCCAATGGGACACATTTTCTCATTCTGTTGACATCCGATTATCACAGGTGCGCATAGGGATTTAGTGATGTTGTACAATGTTTACTGCCCGACAGCAACCACACGACCGCAGTACGTGCCTGCCATGTAGGCGCCCCACCTGCCGGACAATTACTGAGGCTCCGTGCATACAAAGCGACGCGGTATGCCGCATACAAATTGTGCTTTATCGTCTCACGTCCTCAGGTAACGAGTTCATTCAAAATCTTGCGGGTAATGTGGGTCGGTAGTGTTTACGTAGGAAGCTGAGGATTTGCTGTGATGCTGTGTTGTTTGGTAGATGAGTGCCAACCCTGCAGAGGAACTTGCTGCCTTCATGTTCAGGATACAGGATGGAGACAACAGGTTCCTCAGAATAATTAGTACTTACCTACCTACCAACCAACATGGCCTCACATCCTAGGAGACTGTAATCTTAAATCTCATACACGTTACTCTATGACACACAGACTTACAAACTGACAGCTACGAAGAGTTCTTTGTGTGCGCAATTAACCACCTAGCCATGAAGGCGAATGGGGGAGTGGAGGTTCAGCTCCAAGTTTTCTTAATATTGGAAGTAGACTGAGTTAAACGGTCAGGTTCATGCCCCGATAGCGACAGGAGCCACCAGTACCTATGTCATAGGTGACTGTGTGACCCCAGAGAAAACCTGTCCATGCAGGGTATCGAACACCGACTATTTTATCGTCCAGCCCGTAGCCTTGCCATTAAATCAACAGACGTTGTTAAAATAAATAACAACACCACAAATCAGTACCAGTTATTTCCCTCTTCCGCGTAAGCAGATGGAATGATCATGTTTTCCTGCCTGTGCTGTTGTATGCAACCCGCCACAGGGAAGTGTCAGCTGGGTTGAAGCAGAAGAATGCCGCAAGGACACAATACCGCGGTCATCAGACATTTCCTTACTGAGAATCAATATCTTGGAGAGAAGCAGCCGATTATATTATTACGCAAACTACTGGTTGGTTTTAAGTCCTTTATTTGTCCAACTAATGCACACAAACTATTATAAAATTGTTAAAGAGTTAAAATCATTTAAAATTATAATAGTTGCTCGAACATATTTTCGGTTTACATAAACCATTATCAGGGAGCTCTCAGCCTGTGCTTCGCTAAAGTTACAATGTTGACTTTGGTTACATATCGTTATGTGAAGTTAGCGGTATTGTGGCTGCATACGCAGCCACAATGCCGATAACTTTTTTCTACACCTTATGCATGTTCCTGCGTCCTCCTGCCACTGTCCAAAGAAACCAAGACTTCTCATAGGACGCTCGTATCTTTGAGTGAAGACAGGCCCACGGCAAGTTGCAGGACCAAATCAAAACAGAATATCAGTAATCACACTGCTCCCAAATGAACCAGGGATACTTACAAGACATTTGCCTAGCTAAGAACAGACAACGGGCGATTAGGAACACGGAAATGGGGGGGGGGGGTCTGGACCTATGATAGAGGATGGATAACACTGTACAGGCCTAATGGGGAAACTTAACATTCCATTTTTTTCGCCGAATACGATGATTAAGATTACACAGCTTGGTTATGTAGCATGCATGACATTGACGTGCGCACATATACGTGGTAGGAACCCCTGAAGACAAGGACCACTTAGGTATAGATAAGCGGGTAATATCAAAATGATAAGCCTTCAAGCTTTATTAAAACCCCTTTGTTCGGTTTCAGGAAAGTCCGTAAGCACCATTTATCTTATGAGCCACTGCTTGTCACAGAAAACCAGAAATGAAATAAAATGAAAGAAACGACATACACATGTTCTTTGATGTACTTCATCAAACGTCAGTCGAGCGCCAGAAATCCTTCTCGCAGGCTCAAATCGTGGAGAGAGACTATTCTGAAAGGTTTTCTGTTGATTTTCTCTGCCTTCCAGGAAAATGTTGAGGTAATACCACAAATTAGGCCACGACATCTTCCTTTCGTACACCCTCCAAATCATTATTCGCTAATTATCCTATCCACATTCACATAGTCTGAGCTACTGATCTACACATTAAATTTAAAAAAAAAGTCGATTCCAATGGCCATGCGGTTTACGCCGTAGGTCTGAAGCAGCTTGGTTGCTGGGATCGCGGGTTCCAGATCCGATGAGGGCATGGATGTTCGTCTGTTGTGTTGGTTTTGTGTTGTGTAGGTACCGGCCTTCGCGACAAGCTGATCACTCGTTCAGAGGAGCCCTGCCGGGTGTGTGTGTGTGTCTAGTTCTGTTTAATCTAGAAACCTCAACAATGAGGTCGCCTACGCCCGATTCGGGCTCGAGCGGCATAAAAAGCAACAAACAAAAACAGGCAAATTGCTAACGTGCATTTATGTGCCCGACATTGCGTAGTTACGTAAATCAACAACATGCAGAATAAACCAAACACCTGCAGAAACACGCGCGAGGGCGTAGAAACTTCGTCAAAAAGACATAATAATTAACAGATCGTTTGATCTCTTGATTCCTTTATCAAAGCTTTATCAATTGCATATATTAGACGACGACTGTTTAGGAAGAACACACATCTCATGGTCTCGAGACGTCGGGCTTGCTCACTGACTTAATCATGTCGCACAGTGACGTCAATCACTGCCAATATGGAAGCAGTACGTCACTCACGCACACACATTAACGCAACACGTGCGTGCGTGTTGCCTGCAGCACCACCTGCCGTAAAAATGGCTGACAACATGCAGGCTACGGAATCGCGCGTGATTTATAGGCTATTTAACATTGCTGCTGCATCAGCAGAAGTTATACGGAATTGAAATCGACGAATGGAAACGGTCCTAGCATATTTCAAGGCAGGGGTTTACAAATCCCTATCGACAAGTCTCCCGAGAGACTAGATTTTGAAGGGCAGCGCCTAATATTTGTCGGTATTCATCAGTATAGAACTTCTGTCATATCACCCTTACTTACGGTCCCAATGGCCGCGCCGTCTAAGCCGTAGGTCTACGGCCGCTCGCCTGCTGAGATTGTGGGTTCGAATCCCACCGGGGGCATGGACGTTTGTCTATTGTGAGTGTTTTGTGTGTGTTGTCAGGTAGAGGTCTCTGTGACGAGCTGGCCCTTCGTCGAGGGAAACCCCACCGACTGTGGTGCGTCGTGGTGTATAACTTCGAAACCTCATGATGAGGAACCAAAATAAAGCTGGCTGAACCGTTGGGCGACCTGCGGCAAATAGACAACGTAGCAATTTAGGTCAGAATAAAATACCTAGTAAGTCTCCAAAAACTAGGCGGTGTCGTGAATAAGAGAGAGAAAAAATATCGTCCTATTGCGTCTAGAAGTTTGAAGTGGCTCCTAGATTTTTTGAAAAGTGTGGACACCTGTTTCAAGGTACTATTCCGGCGTTCAATTAGGGCAGGCCTGCTCAACCTTTTATAAGGGGGGGGGGGACTTCGGCAAAATTTGGTCTGCATGCTGCAAACAAGAAATGCAATACTCGTAATGTGGAAGGAATAGGTAAACGTAAATATATTTGTAAAATTTTACCCGTATGTTTTTCTATAGGCCTAAATCATGGTACTTCCTGTATATACAGCCACAGTCCCCGTCATTTTGCATGACAACCTTCAGCGTTAGTTTCACAAACTTTACGGACCTCCTCAAATGATTGCAGCCTAAGCCTACCTAAGGAGACATATACTGGTCCCTCCACCGCTCTCACTGTCGAAACACTGATCTATGCGCACTTGACTCCCTGACCTCACCCTAGGCCTGCGAACGTTACCTGCGTCTGAAGCTGGAGACTGTGGAATTAATCCTGCTATATACATATGTAAGCAACCCGCATGTGAATGTTTCTTAACATAAATGTTTTACAGGGAAGGGTTGTTAGCACCTCGCCCAACCCCCAAGCTGGAGGACCACCCCTCGTCGGCTGTCCGCGACTGCTTATTCAATTTATTCGAGGCTACCCTCCTTATCGGAGGCCGTTCCTCTATCCGCAAACCGAGGACGCGCCATGCCGTGGTGACAGGGACCCAGGACAGAGACAGTTGGCGGACGCTTGTGAGTGCGGTAATGAACTTTCGGGTTTCGTGAAATGCGGGGAATTTCTTGACTAGCTGCAAACCAGTTAGCTGCTCAAGAAGGACTCTGCGCCATGGAGTAAGTAAGTAAGTATATATATATGTAAGGGTTCTGCTCCCATGACTCGGTAGCAACAGCAATGTGTGTGGTTAAGAGACACCTACAGCGTAGCGCCGCGCCGCGTGAATCGCGCTACCAGACTTGAACTTCCGTCACTTTAATGAGGCAGATATCGAACACTGCGCAGTAACTGATTGTTTATTGCAGGAAGTGACCCACAGCTGTCTGGAAGTAATCAGTCAAAACGTTATGACTGCACGGTCGGCAGGATTTATTGCAAAGTTTTGACAGTACAACAGCTGGCTTCGGGACCGAAGAAATAAAACTAGCAAGATTAAGGAATACTGTTCTATACAGTTCTGGCAATTGTGCATGACATTTGAAATCACAGACTTTTGAACTCTTTCCATCACATGCAGTGGCGTAACGAGGGGGTTCAAACCCCCGTCCCCGAAATTCCGAATGCCCTCCAAAATCGTGCCAAACTCAACCCCATTGTGAAAACTGTTAAAAATTGCTGAATTTAGGACACCAACACCCCAAGATGTTCGGAAAAAAGGCAATAAAATTATAAAACCACCTAAGTTCGCAATTGTTTTACATTAGCTATGATAAATAAGTTGGCTGACATCATAAATAGTCTTAAAGTACCAAAAATTTAGAAAATTTTACTATACGAAATGAAATTTCTTGTACCAAATTACAGCTGCCTCCAGAACCCCTGACTAGAGGGCTATCGCCCCCAGATCCCCGTTCT
>Ga0123352_10020999_pt1 | contig 10405 bp, 7 predicted proteins | sample TergutLab28metaG_FD_89700 | JGI IMG/M metagenome (GOLD analysis project Ga0123352, IMG submission 89700) | Labiotermes labralis P1 segment gut microbial communities from Petit-Saut dam, French Guiana - Lab288 P1 | ecosystem: Host-associated > Arthropoda: Insects > Digestive system > Gut ... | reverse complement strand
AGTCCAGATCACCTATCATTCACATAGCAACAGCAAATAGTTGAAGCTGCAGAAAACTGTTGCTAGGTGAATGCAGGAAATGCTGACTTTGGCTTAGAAGTGTGGTGTGGTTTTGAGAAGCGATGAGAGAGAGTCTTGGTTGAAACTTTGTTAACGACAGATGTGGTAGCAGAGAAGGAACAAATTTTATAAAATGTGGGCTTTGTTGTTCATCATTGTATCAGGTGAGTGTGGTTAGGTTGTTCTGTACCAAATTGAAACATAGAAATGATTTGGATTGTATTTGGGAAATATTGAGGTGATCAGACTTTCCTTATGGAAATTCCTTTATAGGAAATTGTAATCCTTGTGAGGGAGAAGTACCCTATGCTGTGCCTTAGATTAGGATTTGGTTATTGTGGTTTCTTTAGTGTTATATATTTATATATTATGTTGTAGTGTTGTAGAATATATTATTTAGTGAAATACATCATAGTAGTGTCCAAAGTGGTGGCAGCGAATACCCTTTCTAGGTAATGGTGTCGGTGGTTGGGACGACCACTGCACCCCATTACATCCTTTTAAATGACAGTGTCCTTATATCAGCCTGGTTAGTATTCCTACAAAGATGTGATGTTAAGTTGCGAAAAAAATGTCTACAGGAAGCAACCCAAAATCCAAATTAGCCATTAAGTCATATTTGGGATCATGTGCCCAAGAAGCATATTTGTAGAATTTTAGACTTTAAAAATAGGCGTTCTTGTTGCAGTGATTTGTTATAATGAAGGTATGCCTCACAGATGCAGTGTGCACTGTGTATGACCTGTGGTGTAACATGAAAAAACTGTTGCTGGCATTGACCAACTTCAAGTTATTCAGGCTGAAAAAGGCAGTTCTAGAGAATACTAAGCTGGGGAGGGAGGGGGGGACACCAAAAGAATGCAGGAAGATGAGGATATCCTGAATTAAATAAAGGTGAATATGGACTAGGAATGTATTAAATATTGCACAGGTTAGCAAGGAACATATATTTCTACTTGAAACTTATTTACAAACTTTATGTTCTCCATTTTTGAAATTCTGTAACTCCAGTACTATTTGTAATAGGGAGCTGAAACTCTTCAGTCTTATTATGTATATAAATATTAGCAGAGTAGACCATAATCATGGGCATATATCCCATAAGTAGGAAAAACATAAGAAAAAATTTAAAAAAAATTATAGTTCATGTTCTTTGAACCACCACATTATGAAGGATTTGATTACTGTGATAATGGTATATGATACTGTATTGGAAATAATGCTCTTTTATGCTGTAAAAATTTCAGTGTTGAGTGACTGTTGGTTTTTGAAGTAATTGTAACAACAAACATGCAGAACATTTAAAAAACAAACAACTTAAGGATCACATTTAAATCTGCCAACATTTCTCTGCGCTGTAAGATATACTACTCACACAGTTTAAATGAAAGTGTAAAAGGAGAATGTGTGATAAACACATTGCATCACATGCTGTGTTTCTACACATTTTACAATTCTGTGTCAGTTGTAAAGACAATGTAGTAGCAAACAAGCCACTGAAAATGGTTGTGACCTGTAGAGGATGGGTTGGACATGTTATGGTCCCTTCAGGGTACCATTCTGATATTTGAAAACTGTGATGAAGGTGTGATGCCATGTATTTTGTCAGAATGGCACTAGCATTTCAGAGAAACCTGTTGCTTCCATCTTGAGGGTAGAAGGAAGGAGTAAAATGGGGTGGAGGAAGCCGGCTCTTTGAAAATGTTGGTACATTTGCACCAAACCACACAGCATTATGTCTCAGAAGTCACTGCTGTCAGCACCTCATATCTTAAAGTCCTGACCTTTGCGTGAGGGCATTGTACAAAACTAGTCTTGGTTGTTGAACTTCAGTATTGATAAGGTCACTCAGAATGAAGTTAGAATTTGTCTCTCTGAATGCTATTACACTGACTACATGGAAGGTTCTGTTCGTTAATAATTAATAGCACAGTTGCTCAGTGTGTGATACAGATATGTTACAGTGAGTGGCACATTTTTTTTGTTCCAACTATGAACATTTAACATTGTGTTACTGAATTTTAAATATTGCTTTAGCAATGGCTCCCTTCTTCAGGTCTTCCAGAGCTTCTTTGTATTGGCTGAGAGCATATGTCTTGATGCCGAGACGTCCATAATCAAGGTACCTGCAGACAAGAACAGACACCACCTTTCACCACTTTGCTTGTCAAAGGGTGATATGTTCTTAGGTGTTATACAAATGCTGAAATGTAAAACCCAAAAATCCTGAGAAAGCCAGTTGAATCAACATCTTCAGCTGTGTCAACAAATCAACAATGTCCATAAAGACCAAGGCTGTGTGACCCCTGGGTGATGAAGCTTAAAATACTACAGACAGGTGAGGGTGCAGACAGATGTCCTGTATCTTAAAACTGGGCCCAATCAGCTAGGGAAGCACTCTTCAATGGAAAAGCTGCTGGTCTAGAGGCATCAAGGTGGCGGTCCCACCACTGAACTGACCATGTAAAGGCCAGTAACCTTTCAAGCGGACATCTTACACTACTCAGGAAACTCTCAAAAAGAAGAATGTATATTTGTGATAATTAAATTCAGCCTTTGTGTTGCTTGTATTAGTGGAATAGTGTGTTTTTTTTTTCTGTCATAAATGAAGACATACTCTGCAGTACAGAATAAAAGTGAAACAAAAGTTTTGTGATTAGAATGGGGTTGCCATTGTTGGAATGTGTAGGAGTTAGAATAAGTAGCATAACATTGGATCAAACTTATGCCATTTTCAGCACGACTTTCATGTGAGTCTCTGGTAACAGTTCTTGCAATATAGTAACATAGCTCAGCTGTTGAGAAACTGCCACTACCAAAATCATAATTCAATGTAGTTTTTACTTTTATATTTTTGTTTTGCATGCTGTGTTGATTGTATTGAAAAACCAGTGCAGCTGAAATAAATTTGGTGGTATTAACCAACAAACATTTTGTGTGTGTTTGTGTGTTTGCAGTCTGTCTGACCTTGCTTTTTCTGTCTCATTGTATAGCTTTTCGTTGGATACCTGAACATACAAGGAGTAGTGTAAAACTTTGATGTCTGGATCAAGCACACATTTGGAAATGCATTGTGTATCTTGTGTGTAATTTTGGAACAGCATTATTTTATGTTGATTTATAGAGAAAGATTTGTTCTTTGTACTCTGATTTTTATTCATTTCAAAGTAACTGCACTGATGAATGAGGAAGTTCCTCTCTAAATCATAGAGTGATTTGAGAATAAAATACAACTTACCTGGAGCCCATGGCATCAATCCAGCCCAAAGCCTTAGGGAAAGTGTATGGGTTGATATTGACTGCACTGATGGTCAGCTCATTCTTGTACATCAGGAATGGGGAAATGCTGCATACAACAATCATTTTTGTTGATTAACAAGAAGCTCACAAATGTAAGTTTGTAACATTTTGCTGTAGTGTGTGGTGGGCCTTGTCTCAAATAAATGAAGGTGAGAGTAGGTTTAAATTCTGCTTGCTGCATCTAATGGTGGCTTGAAAGTGTGGAGTTTTGCCATGCAGTACAACTTACTTGTATGTAATTCTGGTGTTACCTTTTTGGGAGAGAAATAACTTGGAATGTAGTAAGATTTGTACTGGCTGTCAGCATTGACCCTTGTGATTATCACACATATCCTGACTACGAGAGACCAGTTCCTATCCATGACTATGTTTCTTGGCTTCAGAACAGAGATAATTTATAGCTTTACTCAGTGGTGTGATGTAAATGCTGGGAATATGTAATAATCTGTCTTGTTTCACATTATCTAATCTTTGTGGTTGATGTAATATAATCTCATTAAATAACGGGGCACATTACTGTTGTTTTATAATACCACAGCACCTTCCACTCCATCTAAGAGAAAGCACAGAAACGGCCATCTTCACACAATGTACCATCTAACATCTGTGTTATTACCAGAACAACAATAACCAGCACAGTATGTCATCAGTCCACATTATTACAGTACAGCTGTTTTTTTTAAGGTGTGTCAATGTTACAGTTTGGTCTTCTCAGTGGTGGTAGTTTATCACACTAAAATTGTACACATAAATTAATCTCTATGCTTCCTACGTGTCTAGTCTGTCTTGAAGCTATCTGAAGAGTGAATGAAATACAGTATGACATCGTCTATATCAGATTTACCTTATTCTTGCTTCTGGTGATGTAACGCCAAAAATGCACATCTTGCCTCCTGGGTTGATGAGCACCAGGGCCTGTTCGATAGCAGGGGCATAGCCACTGCAGTCAATTACGAGGTCCACACCCCAACTTGGGTCCTTCACTTTTTGATCCTTCAGTTCATCAGGGGTAATGATGTCAAAACCAGTTTCTGTCATGAACCAACAAATCATGTGACTTTGGTTGAAGGAAGCTGAGAATGTTTGAGGTGCCAACTGAGACATTCCACTGGACTGTCAGCACACACATATGCATAGGAACTGTAACAGGTTATTTTGCCTGACGAAAACTATTGAGCACATAAACAGCGCAGTGGATTTGACCTTCCCGTATTGTGTACTTGTGGCTTTTCCACCAGTCATGTGGTGGTGGTAGGATACCTGACTATGCCTTGTTAAATGTGTAAAACTCTCCAAAAGTTATACGAATGCAGATGGTCATACTGCATTGACTAAGTCGATGGAGCAGGATCCTTGTCTCCAGCTAATTACATTATAAGTTTTTGACAATGGTTTTGTGTCAGCTGTATCACTTATATTTATTAGGAATTTTTCACTTGTCACAACACACAACACCACTCATTGGTTCTGAAACAGTGTGTGTGGTGTTGTGTGTTGTGACAGTGGGAAGAAGTCCTAATAGATAAGTGTTACAACTTCCTTACCTACTCCAGCAGTTTCTTACATTTTTTGACACCTGAAGATTAATTACCATGTTCACAATGGCTTGCCACTTGTTCCGGTGTTGAGCCAGAGGAATCCAGTCCAAGCCCTGCCATCCTATTACTTTAAAATGCACTCTAGTATCATTCTTACACCTATGTATAAGTCTTAAAGATCATATCTTTCATTCAGGTTTACCAAGCAAAACCCCTGTTTGCATTCATCTCCTTCCTGTTATATGCCAACATGTGCTTTCCATATCATTCTTCTTGATTTTATCACTCTGCCAATATGTGGTGAAGAGTGCAAATTGTAATGCCTGTCATTTTGAAGTTTTCTTCAACATTCTCTTACTCCCCTTCATGTGGGCAGTTTAAGCAGTTTAGTTTACATATCACAGAACATCCTGTCTGAATCAATTTGGTTGAAATTAGATCAATACCTGTTGATTTAGTGATTAATATCTCTTCAACTTTTGAATAGCCATCTCAACCATAAAGGCACTAGGTCTGAGTACTAGTGACTCAGCTGTTTGTATTTTTGTAGGCCTTCTACATGGCCAGCAGAACTTGCGAGCTAACACAAGACATTTGCACAATTTGAAGGGTTTGATGATGGTATATGACACTTGGATTACTTGATTTTTGGACTTTGTCCTTTATTTATTATTCTCAAAAGACATGGTGTTTTGGAAACTTGATCTTTTACCATGTTTGGATGATATGTGGAATTTATGCACTTGGTTGTGTCTAATGGAAGGAGTTATTCTCAATCACTGGCAAATTGCCTTAGGAGTACATGATTTTTGACTCGCCCATGTTTAGTCTGAACAGAATGTAACATTTTGGAAACAGGCTCTGCTTCCATGTTCAGATGAACAGATGGGTCTGATGGAAGGAGCTGTTCACAGTCAGTGTTTCCTTCCCATCCTTTCAACTGATGATGGAAAATGATCCTGCGCCAGACGTGTTTGTTTTGGAACACTAAATGGGTTAAGTCCAGAAGTTGAGTTATTGTAAGATGATCAGTACATGAAGTGTGTACCTCATTCCTGATTGGTTTTAAAATACTAATTTTAATTCCAGCTATGTCATTAGTACTTAAGTTTAATCTTTGACACAAGATAACTGAAACACATATAGACATGCAACAACATACATGAAATAATATATGGTATCATGAATATGAAGATACTTAATTGTGGACAAAACTTGTAATTCCCATGTACTTAGTGGTGTAATGCAGTGTTTCTCAACTTTGTGAGACCGCGACCCGGTAAATTATATTTTCATAATACGAGGGCCCAGTCCCAACAAATGTACTGGTAAATACCTTTCCATTTTTTTTAAGTTCATACATTAAACTAACGTAAGTATTAATAATTAATTATGGCATATAAAATTACATTTAAATTAATTATCAATCACTGGACTAATGAAATCTTGTAGCGTATTGTAGTTTCCTCAGGCCAACATCTGGGTCTGATTTTTTTGACACATTCACGAATATTTTTCTCCTCAGAATATTTCCACTATAAAACATTTATTAGTGAAAATTTCTTAGACGACTTAAATTACAAATTCCAGGAGAACCTCTTGTGGCCTGGTATAATTGATGCCAGGGCCCAGTACCGGGCTGCAGCCCAGTGGTTGAGAAACACTGGTGTAATTTCAGATAATAATTTAGAGATAATCTGAATTGTAGGTTTAAAAACTGATCAGACTTGACTCAATTTGTGGGTTGGGCCCTCCTGTGTGACTGAGAACAAGCACTGATGGCTGAGTGTGTAGTATTACATTTTTGCTGTGTGCAGTTTTATGTATTTGCCTCTGAAAGCAGGCTTCTGTAAATGGTATTTGCTGGCTTATAGCAGTGCTGTATCTAGGTGGAAAAGCTCTGTCCCTCTTAAGGTTTTCATTGTTTTAGATGTTTTTAGCCAAATTTGGTACAAATAGTTCATGTCCCTTTAAGTACTCCCACACATGGATAATCTGCCATAATGTTTGATCTTACATTAATCTAGGCAATTAAAAGTGAACATTGTTGTTAATAAACAAAGAACTGTTGTCTTGTTACTCACCTAAATTCTGTGTGATCTTTCTGCGTGCCTCCTGTGGCTCACTAACGGTCACTCTGCGATGGCCCTGATGGTGCAGAATGCTGGCCCACAAGTTGCCAATGATTCCTGCTCCAAGAATCAGGATCCTCAATCCTATGGGAATAGGAGCAATGCGATCCCACCCATGGGCTATACATGACAGGGGCTCTGTCAGGACAGCTATAAACATATACATTTATATGTGACTGCAGCTTTTCTAGATCCATACGATTAACCCAGTTACAAAGAATCTGAGATTACCTTGCTCCAGTGTGATGTTTTCGGGAACCTTACACACCTGCTCAGCAGCAACCTTGCAGTATTGAGCCCAGCCACCATCCCTCCATATTCCAACTGTGTTGTTGATTCCTCCTACCAGACAGTAGTGGTAGTTGCCACCATGACATGACTCGCAGTTGTGGCATCCACTGTGACAATCACCTCACCAGTATCAGAATTAGGAATCAGTCATTGTCTTTATGCCCTCACAGTGGCGTTTTCTTTCAGTAGGTTCTGCTGAACCTTGTAGGTTACAAGGGAATAAAAGAGTTGGAAAATATGCAAACAGGGCCTTTTGTGGTAAGAGAGACAAGAAATGAGTTACCAGTTCAAAGAGTTATGCAAGAAGGGAACTCTTTAATGATGTGGCAAAACTGCCCTGCTAGTTCTGCAGTAAAATTGCAGGTCAGGGCTGTTGGATGCATCAAATGTAGCTTCATGTGAATGCATTATAGTAGCTTGAGTCATTGTTACTTGTAATGGCCACCACTAAACATAGCAGGACTATAATGCATTATAAAATTTACACGAAGTAAAATGAAATTCACCATTAATTTCAAGTTTTTACAGGATGGATGGTGTACTGTCCTGCCATAATATCAACTTCATCTCCCATGTTATGCTACTAAAAGCATGTCTGTTGACTAAGTCTTGCATCCAGAATGGAGCAACATTGCTATCATCATTGTTTCAGTTAAGTTTTATATTTGGTTGAATTGCGTGTTTCATGCTCGATGTTCACTCTAATCAGTGCTAAATATTTGTCCTGCATGCCACAGCCACTAGTGACCCAACATTTTAAATTTAGTGTTGGACATAAAAGTGGTTGCATCCTTGATTTGACAAAACAAGGGCAGTTATTTTGTGTTTCACACAAAGATTACCTTGCATGACTGGTAGAACTGTTGATGCAATTTCTTGGCAGTTCATCAAACTGTTAGTTTAACTGAGTGACCTTTCTTGTGATATGCTGTTTGCCCCAGACACACATAATTGGGCATCTGACCTATAGAGTTCATTACCAGTCTCTTTTCCTGTGTTCTTCCTTACTGTTGGTACAGCTGTTGATAATTATTGTCATGTTTGCCCTATAATTTCTTTGCTAAGCTGTCTGGCTGCCTAAGAGAAACAAGTGTCTGTCTCTTTAATTTTTACCTGATTATCTAAACCAACCAACCTTTTTTTGGTGATGGGCCACAGCTGTTATTGTTGGCTTTTTCTTGGGCCACATATGTACAGTAATGATAAGTGGTAAACCTAACTGCATAATTTACTGTGTAATTTTTATAGTTTTTGCATGATTTACACATGTGGACATGGAGCACATAATAGAAACTGATGGACTGCGTACAGACTGCAGGCCACAGGTTGGAAACCCAGAATCTAAACATAATTATGTTCAACAAGGGTAGGAAGCACTACTGTGAATTGACAGACCTATGACAGCACTTATGGATGAAGTTTAATGATAATAATATTTATTTAGTACATTGTAACACACTCTTCATGGAACTGCACACCAATTCACATGGGGTTTGTGTGGTGGCAGCCCCCCTTATGGGTGCTGAAGAGCATGTGAGACGATGTTGTGAGTGGCATGCAGGCAGTATGACAGTGTAAAACTGGGTTTGGAGATGAGAGAGGAGCTGGATAGCATAGGCCTGATGAATGTATGGAAAAGCCAGCAGGAACGTAATTTTAGTGAGATGAGTAAGATGGGAAAAGAGAGATGGTAATGATACAGATATATGATCATTTCAAGAGTATCTGAAGAGAATTCATGTTTCTTCAGGGTATAGACTGAGTATTTGGAATGAATTTATATCCTTCCATTTCTCACATTAATGTATTAATGTATTTTCTGACCTGTTTGGATCCACAGCAATGCGGTCACCGGGTTTCAGATGTGTGACCTCTGATCCAACAGCTGCTACCACTCCACTGAACTCATGGCCAAGAATGACTGGAGTATCACGACAAGGGAATGTTCCCTGCAAGGCATTAGAATGTCAACACTTATAGAGAAGGCCTGTAAACAGGTTTCCAAGGTGTGTTATTTTACATAACGCATCAATATCACATATGCAGAAATCTGCCAGAAATGTTTTTCCTGTTGTATTGTTTTTGTATGAAGTTAATAGTTGGAGATTATTTTGAACCCCCAACAGACAAACCTTGAATGTGTGTTATTTGAGGTTGTGATGGTGGTTTGCAGAATATTGAACACGTGTGGAATGTTCTGCTTTATCAGTTGGGAAATATGTTTTTATCAATCAAAATGGCATAACATTCCGGAATACTGTAAGCATCAACCATTGAGTAGATGTGCTGGCATATAGAATTGCCATTTTTAGGCACTTCGCAAAATGGTGAAAAGTGACTGTTAGCTTCATCTTGTTTGTCTGTCCATCCATCCTTCTCTCCCTCTGTTCACATGGAACAACTTGGCTCCCTCCAGATGGATTTCTATGAAGTTTGATATGTGAGTATTTTTTGCAAATCTACGAAGAAAATTCAAGATTCATTAAATCTGACAAGAATAACAAGTACTTTACATGAAAAACAATATACATTTTTTATTTTATCTTGCTCAGTCCTTCTTAGAATGAGAAGGTTTCTGACAAAAGTCGTTGAGAAAACAAAAGCATACATTTTATATTCAATCACTTTTTTAAAAAATTGTGCCATTTATGAGATAATGTGGAAAAACACTGTGGAGCCGGGCAAGCCACATGAAAATAAGGCACATGCGCAATGCTTGCTGGATACCTAAGGCTACAAACACAAAATCAGAATGTGTAATACGTACTGCTTTTTCAGTGCAATGATGGTTGCACAAACACCCTTCTGTTTTACGTTTGTGTACATTGCCTGTCTTTGAATAAAGGTAGACCAACTTGATGACACTTGCTTTATTATGTCAATTTACTGCTCAACATGCTTCGGATATTAATACATTCATCTTCAGGAGCTTGCGACTACTTGGTGCGTTATTGTGTAGGCTGTATTGTGCTGTAATGATAGAGGTTTATGTGTTAATTTATTTATCTAGTGGTAAGTGTTCACCTATATTATGTGTCGTGTGTGGCTCTGAGTGAGTGTGTTCCTGTAAGCGTGTGGTGTCCT
>Ga0123352_10020995_pt1 | contig 10406 bp, 12 predicted proteins | sample TergutLab28metaG_FD_89700 | JGI IMG/M metagenome (GOLD analysis project Ga0123352, IMG submission 89700) | Labiotermes labralis P1 segment gut microbial communities from Petit-Saut dam, French Guiana - Lab288 P1 | ecosystem: Host-associated > Arthropoda: Insects > Digestive system > Gut ... | reverse complement strand
TGTCCTAGCCAGGCTATTCTTCTGCTTTTTATGAATCTTACTATGTCTGCATTTCCTATGAGTTTGTTCAGTTCATGGTTCTTTCTGATTCTCCAGAATCCATTTTCATCTTGTAATGGGCCAAAAATTTTTCTTAGTATTTTCCGTTCGAATATTCTTAGTTGTTGCTCATTTCAACTTGTTAATGTCCAGGCCTCACATCCGTATGTTACTACAGGTCTTATTAAGGTTTTATATATTTTTAGTTTTAAACTTCTATTTAATGCTCATGATTTCATTAGCGCTCCATATGAATAGTAACATCGGTTTCCGCTGATAATTCTTGCTTGTATTTCACAGTTGGTAGAGTTGATTTGGTTCAGTTGTGAGCCTAGGTAGGACAGTTCTTTCACATGTTTGAATTCGTATTTTCCACATTGCAGATGGTTGCCACTGACTACTGTTCTTGTTACTTCCATGTATTTGGTCTTATTTTCATTTATTATAAGGCCCCTTTCTCTTGCTGTGCTTTCTATGTTGCCTAAGGCATCTTTTAGCTCATTTTTATTCCTGCTCACTATTGCCACATCATCTGCATATGCAAAAATTTATATACTTTTTGTTCCTATATGTCCAGTGATGTTCAGCTTCCGGATTATTGCTTCTAGGACTAGATCAAATAATACAGAAGACAGTGCGTCTCCTTGTCTCACGCCATTGGTAATAGGAAAGGTGGGTGTGTATTGATTATTGACTCTTACGGTTGCCCTGGATCCAGCCATGTTCACACCCACAAGTTGGGTCAATTTCTTTGGTATACCCAGTAGTATGAGTTCATTCAACATTCTGCTTCTATTGACACTATCAAAAGCTTGTTTAAAGTCTATGTACAGATTATGTAAATGTACATTATATTCCTACACCTTTTCTTGTATGTGTCTTAAGGTGAAAATGTGGTCAATGGTTGAAAGATTCGTTCGAAATCCGCATTGATAGTCTCCTAGTGTCTCTTCCGCATATTCAGCTAATTTATTATAATGGGTACCTGATAACACTTTATATGTAACGTTTAGTAGTGTTACGGCTCTGTAATTAGAACATTCCAACTTATCACCTTTCTTGTGTATAGGGTGTATAATTCCTGTAGACCAATCTTCAGGTATTTTATGTTGTGTCCAGATAAGTTTGATAAGGTGGTGGATTCTTCTCCATAAGTTTTCTCCTCCTTTTTTTAAGAATTATGCCACTATTTGATCTGTTCCTGCCGCTTTATGTTTTTTTAGGCATTGAATTACATGTGTCACCTCTTCGTAGCTTGGCTGTATATCGTTTTCAGCTGTGTAGACTGTCGTACTGTCTATTTCTTCTGAGTTGCTTGTTAGTATGCTTTTGAAATATTCTTTCCATCTCCTCTGAACATCTTCATTTTCTGTCAATATTTTATCATCTTCACTTCTGCATACAGTTATACTTGGTTTAAATTCTTGTGCTATTTCTTAAATTCTTTTATAGAATTTTTTACTTTCATTTTTGGTGTGGTGTTCTACAATGGCATCAACTTTTCTCTTTAGTGCCTCTCTCTTCTTTCTACGGCATACTCTAGCAGCTGCTATTCTTTTTCTATTATATTCTTCTTGATTGGCTCTTGTATTGCGTTGGATGCATCTTAGTCTGGCCTCCCATTTTGCCTTTATCATCTCTCGGCACTCTTGGTCATACTACTCTTCATTTTGTTTTTCTCCTATTATGTTTTGTGCTGATGTAATTATCGCTTCTTTTATATACGTCCATTCTTCCTCTATGTCATTTGATGGTGGTTTCCCTTGGAGCTCCTTATGTATCTCTTGCTGATAGTGACGTTGGACCTCTGTTTCATCAAGTTTATCTATGTTCTATCTTTTCTGGTTTTCAGTTCTATTTCTTGTAATGAGGGCTATTTTCTGTTTAAGTCTTGCTCCAACTAAAAAATGGTCCGAGTCTGAATTCGCTCCTCTGTATGTTCTAATGTTTTCAATATCTGTGGCCCACCTCTTGGACACTAATATGTGATCTATTTGGTTGGTGTCTTCGGTGCCAGGTATTTTCCAAGTTCCTTTGTGTATGTCTTTTCTGGGGTACCAAGTGCTCAGAACTTTGAAGTTATTGGTAGTGGCATATTGCACTAATCGAAATCCGTTATTACTTGTGGTTTCATGTAGGCTATGTCTTCCAATGGTGTCTCTATATATTTGTTCTTTACCCAGTTTGGCGTTGAAGTCACCTAGTGTTATAACGGCGTCGTGTTTTGGTAATTCATCACATACCGATTGCAATGTTTCGTAGAATTTGTCTACTATTTCATCCTTGGTATCCTCAGTCAGCGCATAAACATTGACAAATGTAATATTATGTAATTTACCTTTGATTCGCAAGCTACATATTCTTTCACAGATAGGCGAGAATCCCAGTACCGATTTATTAACTTTCTTGGAGACAATAAAGCCTACTCCTCTGTTGCATTGTCTATCTTCATTTCCTGATTAATACATAGTAAATTTCGATTTCCTGATTGTTCCTTTACCTTTCCAATGTATTTCTTGTAAGGCTACTGCATCCATCTTTTGACTTCCTCTGCTACTGCATTCATGTTTTCTGCCTGTAGAAGGGTGCGCACATTCCAGGTTCCAAATAGTCTGATGAATGCTGTAGTTACAAAATGTTATAGTATACTGAAAGTCAGCCTTAACTGTGTTATCTTGGTATGACAAATAGGGTTTGTTTTCAGGGAGCCATCCAGGGACCAGGTGAATTTGCAGAGGGTTTGGTCTTTGGTGTACGCAGTTTGTTTGGACACACATTTGGTGGTGCTGCTGGTGCTGTTTCTCGCATAACTGGAGCTATGGGTGAGATCTTGTTTGACCTTGCCCTTGTATTTGTAATCAAATGAATAGTATGGTAGGAAAAACTATGTAAGCTGTAATGTTATGATATCCAGTAATGTTTATTGGCTGATAATAAATTGTGATAGAACTTCACTACCCTGTTGTAATAATTTGAACAGTATTTGGCTTATTTGAATGTTGGTTGGGTGTAACACACCTTCTGAAGCATTTCACCCATCATGTTTTAATGTAAGATGTGATAATTCTTCCATTCTACACATTCTTAGAGAATAATCTAAGACTTTAGACAGATCAGTGACTTCCAGATCAGTCATCGCCCTCAAATAAGAAAAATATTCAGCATCTGTTCCTGTAAAATCTACACAACAGCAGCATGAAGCTTAATACAGTAGTACATGAGTCTTCCCATTTTGAACACACTTGTTGCAGCTTTTGCATATTGCAGAATAAAAGTTACTGCCATTTGGTCACTGGTGACACAGCAGCACTGTAGACTGCCTTTGTGGTGTTCAGATAGTGCATGTTCAAGGTTATATGCTGGATTGTTGAGGACCTTGGACTGTTTCAGTAGTATGAACAGGAATTTAGGGCAGCAACAGAACACTTTTCAATGGCTTTACAACACATTTCTTCAGAACTTCTGGCTTCATCCAACCAGACATCATCTCACAGTAAAATGCACTGTTCAATATTATGCCTTAATTCTTCACAGTTTTCAAGATTAGGTCCTTGCAAGTATCAGACAGGTATTTTTTTTATTGTTGGCAGAGATTTAAACTTCTTTTATGGTAGCAGATGTGCATTTCTTTACCATATTTTGATGTTTGCTCTCAGGCTTACAGTAATGAACTACACTTTGTTACCAGTGATAGTATGACCACAACAGTGGTCATTTCCTCATGATAACAAATCAGAGGGCAGTTATGTATTGTTTTCAGTTGCATTCATTTCTGTTTACTTTTACACAAAGTTTATGGAAGTGAAGTCTGCTGTGAATGATTTAATAAACAGGACCTTGGTTAATCTTCAAGTGGTTGGCAACTTTGTTGGTACTTGGCCCCTTATTGATGAAAAATTACACAGATTTCTTCATTTTATTTTGCACTTCAATCATCAATGTGCCATAACTTTTTTTACATCATTGATACTTGTTGGGCCCTTTGTTTCAGCAAAATATCAAACACTGTGACCCTAGCGTACAGGTGATCACTGATGAATTGTCAGCAACTTTTACATGGCAGTTCTAAAAAATTTGTGACTGTATGCTGCTCTTTTTTATGCATGTGACTGGAGTGGCCTGGTGGAGCATTGTAGCTGAACAGTCAGGGTGAAATACATGAGGCTCACTGGTTGCATTGCACCTAAATGGGCAGAAGAGTCACCCTGTAAAGTACACGCACCTTGCACGTAATTTTCTGTTTGCTCTTCAGTGTTATTGTGAGGAGGACATAAGATGTGCCATGAACTGTGACTGAAACTGTCTTACATTTTTGTATGTTTTATATTAATATTATTTTACTGTGATCACTACAGTAATGGTATTTACTTACATAATTTGACGAATACTGCTGGTTTCTCTTAAAGGGAAAGGCATTGCTGCACTAACGTTTGACAAGGATTATCAGCGTAAGAGACGTGAAACACTGAGCCAGCGTCCACCTAATGTACAGACTGGACTTGCACAAAGTGGCAAGGGTCTTGTTATGGTTAGTAAGATTCTCCTGCATATTCTATATTCAGTTATTCAGCAGCATGGTGAAAATTTAATATTTGCATTATTGTAAGAAATTCATAGCTAGAGTGTATTTGAGTGGTACCTGTCACACTGTAATGTTCATTTGGGATGAGCTTTCTTTGTTCACATCTTTAAATAATTTGTGTCAGAGTCAGTCATGTCATAGTAGTCATGTTTGTAGCTCTGTCCTTGCTGTGGATTCTGCCAGTATTTTAAGTATAAAAGAGATGGTAGGAGGTTGATAAGAAGGCCATTGTGTTAACTTTGTTATATATACCTGTGTGTGTTTATACTGTTGTGAATATCTTCAGATGACTGCACTTCTGCATGTACCCCAGAAGTGTGGCCCATTTTCAGTGCTTGTGTTGTATGATCAAATACACATTTCTCTTGATAATTTGTACTGAAGCATCAGTGTGGGGTGTGCTCATTAAGGCATAATTTGACACATTCATGCATAATTTTTAGACTTTCTGTTTGGTGTGAGTTTTCAAATGGTTGCTGTTTTATACATACTGTTTAATTTCCATTTAAAATTAAATTAACAAATTTAAGTGCATCCAGTTTTTTCATACCTGAAGCAAATTTGAATTAATTCCCCTTTCTTCTGTGTTAGAAATCTGTGAAATTTTTCTGGAAACAGAAAAGAATATTCATTGGTGAATGCCAAAGAAGGATGATATATATATATATATATATATGTCGTTCAGCAGCTAAGGGTTAATAAATTGGAAAGATGCAGATTTGGTCACCAGTACCTGAAGGTCGATTTCATTCAAACAGCATTCTGAAATTCAAATAATATGTTGCATTTGGTCAACTGTGTTAGATATCAAAGCAGTATCACTGGCAAAAGCTAGTGCATTCCAGTGGTTAACGTCAATTGTAATCTGTCCTTCAAATAATTGCAGATGCTGGAGTACTAGGTTTATGGCTACACTGAATAATGAGGGAGACATGGGATCAAATCATTTGACAGAGATTTCAATGCATGTACCATCTTGAAACATGGTGGTGGCATCCACATACATCATGCAAATGATGCTGGTCATGTAAGGAAGGACACCTTGTTCCTGAAGGGAGTTTATAAACCATGGTGTATGGTACAGTGTCAAACACTTGTGCACTGTTGACCATCACGACAACTCTGCCACCAAGTCTCTTGGTCTGATTTATTCCATCATTAAGATCTGTCAAGTTTACATAACAGCCTTGGAGACTGATAAAGCCATGATGTAGTGAAGAGAAGGTAATAACTCTCCTTATCCTTCACTCAAGCACACCTAATGCAATGTAACAAACTACCCAACAAAACCGAACCAAAATAGCAGGCTGTAATCATGGTCATACAAATTGACCCCTTTTGAGTGCCAACAGTTGGTACTGTGAGGAAGTAAAAAATACATACAGCAATTGTCTCCACAAAGCAGCCCTAAACTGCAGGCGAACTAACGCATATAAATCTGTGGGTTTGTATAAGGGAAAGAAGTAAAAAAAAAAAAAAGTGCTTCCATACTTGACACATTGTTTGTGACCCCTATATGGGTCACATCACCCCCAACCCCTCACGCTCTTTCATCCATTACTGCGTGCGTGTGTGTGTGCATGCGCGCATGTGGGGGGGGGGGGAGAAAATGGTAGTTTCATAGCCCGATTACAATGACTGTTTTCTTCACCAGTTTGAACAGTCCAGTGCTAATCTACATAATTTGTATAGAGAAAGAGCAAAACCACATAAAATGACAAAGTTTAGCATCCTGACATTAGTGACACAGCTTGTCTACACATGAGAATGCTACTCATATTTTATAGGTAATCAGGTGTGTCAAGATTGAGTTCATAGCCACCATCATATGTAGTTTTATAAATGAGAATTTTAAGCAAACTGAATGGAATTAATAATTTCAAAAAACCGTAAGTCGATGTTCATAGCTTAATGTCAGAGACCAAGTTCCATACCTGCAGAAAACTAGCGGCAGAAGTATAGTTTCCTGTATTCTAATCTCTGCATTTTTAGATAGTACAAAGGAATCATAATATTTTGAACTTAACAGTAGCAAGCATTCCACAATTTATCTTCGTTTAATTGTATTATGAATTCAGTTTTGATTGATTTGTGGATTCCCAAAATCATTAAATATTTTGTTTTAATCAAAGTTGTGTCTTTGCTGTGGCATCTGTCTCTGGCTTCTTTGCCCCACCACCCACCGCCAACGCCGCCGCTGCTACTAAGATCATTACAATCACCACATTCGTAAGTATAGTCACATGTCAGTTAACCATCTTTAGTCTGAATTTAACCTAAATTATATGTAAAGATTCAGGTTTTACTGCACAGTAAGCACTGAGTTGCCAGAATGTAGAATTCCCTAATGTCAAACCTGATAGTACACAAACGTCACCATCAGACTTTGAAGCAGTAACAGTGCACTCAGTCCCATCAGTGCCGATTGGCATATTTACGGTTCATGGTGTGTATAAAACATACCATGAACCGTAAATATGCCAGAAAAATGTCTGTGTTAGGACACAATAGTGAAAGGTACTGTAGATAAACTAGAAGTGTCTTCACTCCACACTGCCTCATACAAACAAATGACAAACAGGAAAGCATCATACATATATGTAAAAACAGGTACAACAATACTGGAACAGGCCTGGTCAAAAAGGTGGTAAGTTTGTCAGCCCTAGGCACCAGCCATATTTACCCCCCAGGGATATTCGCGGTACTCATTTCTATTTGAGTGTGAGCTGACCCTGAGGCCATAGTGAGGCCACAAGGACTATGTCAAAGAATAATTCCAGTGACACAGTCAGGAATAAAACCCACAGCCTTCATGCTTTTAGCACAGTGTTTTCAAAGTGCCATTGCCTGCCCCTACATACAATGTGAGTGATGTCAGAACACTGCCAAGTTGTGTGTGATAACAGTCAGTTCCTTGAATGCCAGTGTTGCTGTGTGCTCAGAGTGCAAGGTGGTAGCTATGATGTGAGTGTTGTCAGAACACTGCTTAGTTGTGTGTGATAACAATCAGTTCTTTGAATGCCAGTGTTGCTGTCTGCTTAGAGTGCAAGGAGTTAGCTATGATGTGAGTGTTGTCATAACACTGCTTAGTTGTGTGTGATAACAGTCAGTTCCTTGAATGCCAGTGTTGCTGTGCACTCAGAGTGCAAAGTGGTAGCTATGATGTGAGTGTTGTCATAACACTGTTTAGTTGTGTGTGATAACAATCAGTTCTTTGAATGCCAGTGTTGCTGTGTGCTTAGAGTGCAAAGTGGTAGCTATGATGTGAGTGTTGTCATAACACTGTTTAGTTGTGTGTGATAACAATCAGTTCTTTGAATGCCAGTGTTGCTGTGTGCTTAGAGTGCAAGGTGGTAGCTAGGATGTGAGTGTTGTCAGAACACTGCTTAGTTGTGTGTGATAACAGTCAGTTCCTTGAATGCCAGTGTTGCTGTGTGCTCACCCCCTGTTTTCTTACAAAGGGTTTTAAAAATTAAGGTCAGGGGTTTCCAGTCTTGATCTTTCCCCAAGAATTTTATTTTGTGGGGTACACATTAAATATGGATATTAAAAGCAGCAAATGCAGTAACAAGACAGTCAGTGAGACCAGGAGGGGTTGCTCAGGTAGTCTGCGGGGTTACTGCAGGTACAGGAAGGTTGGGAAATGCCAGTTCGGGACTGTTAATCCAAGAAGGTAATAGCATAATTCAAGAATATACCAACACATGCACTAAATTACAATACAGAGTTTTTACAATTGAAAGATTTCTTGTGGGTCATCCTCAGGGGGTTTACATCAATATTTGTATAAAATGTAGATTACAAATAAGTAAGTTAAAATTTTATTAAAACTGTTGGCTGTCTTGATGTCGGTACAATATTGAAATCAACGATATCTTTCGAGCATCTTGTGTATGTTCCAATTGCGGGTATATACCGACAATTGGAACGCACAACTTACAGTCACAAGCTGCTTTTCTTCTTGGATTTTTTGATCCTTGAATATGGAACTGATAAGTTCTTCCGAAATGTCGGTAAGGAATTCCAATGATACAGTATGTAATATCACAGAAGAGTTCACATCTCTTCTGTTTCACAGCACAAGCCTGATATCTTGCTTAATAGTACCCAGTAATTCGAGATTATATAAGATATTCTCAGGGTAAATGTATATATATTTATGTACACTATGTATATACACATATACACATATACACACACACACACACCCACACCCATGTGTGCGTGCGTGTGTGCACTTGCATGTGTTCGTGTGCTCTCAGTAGAGTTCTTTATTATTGTTCACAAAGCAGTTTCTTTTCACACAAACAGGTGTTACACAGCCATCGTGCTTGATGTCTGAATGTGACTTAAATTTTATTCCAGTAAGAGTTTCATGTTATCAACGGCTGGTTTCACATGTGTGTCATTTGTTGCAGGAGCACTGGCCTGGTGGGGTCCAACATTTGTGTATCAAGGTCTGAAACTGCAGCAGGGATATGAGAATATTATGCAGGAGGAGTGAGTCTGAAGTGCATCTGTCATACATGTAGTGTGGTTACGCTTAGAGTTTCTGAAAGTACTGAATATAGTGTATGGTGTATATATGTAACAAATTATGTGTGTGCATTTAGTTGGAGTAATTGAAAGGATGACTAACTTTCGGTTAAAAAATAAACCTTGCTGTTAGAGAGAAAGTTTCTTGTAAGAGCTCAGTTTCTTTGTCTTTTAAAGGTAGTAAAATGTGTAGGCTTAAAGTGGCAAAGTAACGTTGGATGTAAATCTGTAATGGAACAATGTGGTGTTTTGGTGGTGCATTTGAAGTTCCAGTAAAAAGATTCACTGTAATATGGTATTGGGAAAAATGGCTGGTGTTTCACCTGGATGAAACATGGGTAAAGGACGATCACATAATAAAATATATATGGCAAGACTTGAGGGCCATCTAGGGAGGAATGAGACTTCCTACATGTCACACAGAGTCATCAAGTATAGGGTTTGTTTATAATAGTAAGCGTTTCATTTTTTATAACCTTATGGTGACCATGAAACTTGTAGCAGGTTAAGGACTTGCTTTTGAACACTTTTAACAGATATTTGGAAAGGACTGCATAATGGCAATGATTAACGTAAGCTGCCAACTGTTACTGCAAACAGAGTGCTGAATTATTTCAAGAAGGAATGAAATATGGATTAATTGCAAGAGGACGGAATTGCATTTTCAGAAATAGAACCTAGACTTTCAAAACTTATTAAGAGAATATGAACTGAGTCAAGTGGCCAATGAAAGAGCTTATCCCTCTCTTTGCCACTGCAGCCCCGCAGGCCTTTGTGGGCTGAAGTGAAATAAAAAGTGAGAAAATGAAAACAAAAAATTTACAGGATTAGTGGAGGAACTGGACAGTGAAGATACTGAGGTTGCATCTCAAGATTCCTGGGCCATCTGTATAATGTACAAGTATGCTGAAGGTATACAAGAAGAAGTGTAATGTAAAAGAAACTGACCATGACAGAATATTGGAGAACAATGACAGATAATGATGACAGTTGTGACGATAACAGACATGCTGCAGTTAGTAGTGCTGTTGATGTGACAACAGAACAGGTTTAAAATCATCATCTTTGTCGTGTGATAAGTTTGATTTAACTTTATTGCATATTAAAAAACTTTGTGTGTGTACAGTGTAATATCTACAGAACTATAATTTTGCCTGTTGTTTGGTGTGGGTGTGAAACTTGGTCACTCACATTAAAGGAGGAACATAGGCTGAGGGTGTTGAGGAGAATATTTGGGCCTAAGAGAGAT
>Ga0123352_10020993_pt1 | contig 10407 bp, 6 predicted proteins | sample TergutLab28metaG_FD_89700 | JGI IMG/M metagenome (GOLD analysis project Ga0123352, IMG submission 89700) | Labiotermes labralis P1 segment gut microbial communities from Petit-Saut dam, French Guiana - Lab288 P1 | ecosystem: Host-associated > Arthropoda: Insects > Digestive system > Gut ... | reverse complement strand
CTTCTGATTTTTTTTTTTTTGAGTGGCTTGCAAAAGTTAGAGCAACGGGCTAAGAAATGTATTGAGCTTCGTGCGGGGTATGTTGAACAAATCCCGAGTTTGTTCGCTGTAGCTTGTTTCCTTCCTGGTCGGGCTAAGGACTTATCAGCACCCCCTCGTACAATATAGAATTGACTTGAAAGAATGTGGATTCTTCCAGCGAGATGGTACTACTGCCTCTGCAGCCAATAATTCAATGAATTTTTCACGTAACATTTTTGGCGGAAGCGTAATTAACGGTTCTTTGTGACTTGCTCGTTCGCCCGATCTGCGGCCGTGTTACTATTTTCTGTGTGTGTTCTGAAACTCAACGCATATAAGAACAATCTACAAGCAGAGAAGCATCGGCAATTTCTAGACAATACTTTATTTTAATGAGTTTTTATTTTATTGCGTTGTGTATTGGTAACAAGTTACACTAAGTCAAACAGCTTCAAGCAGTGTCAATAATCTGTTGTCAAGCACGCCTGATTGTTGAAGAAGGTCGTGTGTAACACCTGCCATAATGTGTGGTAAGTTATATTATACAATACAGATTGGTGGGTTCACCTTTCACTGGACATTCTGTGTTTACCTCATGTTAAGAGTACTGGAGTATCAGTATTTTATAAGAGGAGCCGTTTGATAAAATTTATTTTAAAAAATTCGATTTGTGCTTCAAGTGAATTTACAGTTGTTCTGGACCGGTACGAACGAAAATGCAACTTGGCCACCAAATTTTCTTATAGAAAAACAGTATAAAATTTAAAAAGTGAGGAGGTACGGGACCTCACTCTTGTTCATATATCATAATGGGGTGTCATATGTAAAGATGAAATTAGAGCGAATTTATTTCAGTACTTATGGCTGTGAAATACACGAGTGGATAGATTGTACCTCCTGATACGTTCGTTTTATACGCTTCGTGACAAGAAACCACACAATGGATGATATGTTGTGTATTTCAGTTGTCGACACAAGAAACCCTGCAACAATTGCAATCGATTTAGGTCCATAGTTTGTGCCCGTTTCTAACAAAAGGAACCGGAAGGGTGTTTGATTAAGTTTGTTGTGAAGTTCGTAGACTTTAATTTATTACATAACACAATTACAAACGACATTTCACGTCCCTATAATGGAAATCACTTGAACTTAATTTTCTGAACACTGTGTTTGTTGTTTGGCTATAACATACTTCAGTCATGCATGGTCAACTTCGTCAGAATGACGTAATGCGTGTGAAGAGGATCTCACCATATCCTGCAACTCCACGGCCTTGCGTGCAAGCCAGTCATTACGCACACTTGTTGCTCATTTCATCCAAGCTACGAAAAGAGAAGTAGGTTCCTTCAAGGCCGGAAATAGCTGATTGCACGCAGATGTCTTCTGCCACATCAGTGATTTGAAGAAAGATCTGAACTGTGCAACGCAATAAGGATGTACCGCAGATATTGGTCGCATTATATTAAAGGAAATAATAATTATAAGCTACTCTGGGACAATACTGATTAGTGATAAATTAAGCCGAAAGTTAGTGTTACCTACAATTACAAAACAAGGAAGGAATATCTGGTTGACGTGGTAACTTCTTTAACCAAGCAAGTTTAAGGAAACCCATGGGAAAATGTTAATTTGGTCCGAAGGTTAAATTTCCTGCAGTGGTGCCTATTATTAGCAGGCCCTCAGTATGGAACTTTCTTCGTGTCACTCTGCTGGCGGCTAAATTCTTGAGGTGGCTCGTAGTTTTTTTTTTTTTTGGAAAATTTTTTGCCCCTGATAAATATAGGCAGCCTGGAAGTTGCAATAATTGTAGCTCAAGTAACAGGAATAATCTCTCTACAAAAGTGAAAAATTGGGTGGAATGCTTCTAGCCATAAACAGACCGCTTTTATTGGCTTCATGGAAAGTCACAGGGTTGCATTTATCTTCAAACAAAGTGGTGATTGAAGACTTAAATCTTAAGCAAAGCTGCTCAGGAATTATAGTACAGATTTCCTAATAAAGTTCCGCATACCTGTGTATTAAATTCCGGCTTAGATTTAACCAAATTATCCCGTAGAATACACACAAAGACATAAATCACTGCGGCAGGATGAAACGTCAAGTGATGTATTACATACAAAATGGGCAGTACGTGATGATGGAGCAACAGTATATTGAAATATGAAAAGTAACAGAAGTTTAAAAATCCCTATACTATTTCAGCAGGAAAGGAAACGTTTGGAACGTGAAGTATAAAGTGTTGCAATAATAGCAAAAATACATAGGTGCACCTGGACCTGTACTAAGTCTACTCTTTGGAATGAAAGGGCAGCAGAGTAAGTAGTTTACATTTTATTAATACGCGACGTAAATGGAGCCACATGCTGTCAGTCATTGGTGGGCTTATACTTTGAAAAGATAGTAATAAAAATGTTTTTTTGTTAGTTTGTTAGTTATTTAGTTAAATAATTTACCAGCAAAGCTGAATTCGTTGGCTGAAATCTGCGGATGATATCCTCAGGCAAGAGCTTGAACATTTATGGAAATATAATTGCTAAGTTTGAAATTAATGACGAAATGTTATGCTAATTACAATTTAAGATAATTGTAGTGCTGAGCGGAAATTTACTGTCAAAGCATTTGCTGTCAACTTCAGTTTACTATTTTTTGTTCCAGCCCCTGTCAAGCCGTGTTAATTATGCCGTGTCATACCTTACTACGGACAAGATACAAGTCTATTTTCGCTTCTGCTTATCTGAATTTAAAATACAGGAAACTCCACGCATGTTCAATTTTTCTTCATGGATTAGGCTCCTTGTTCCTCCATATTCTCTTCGATCTTAAGTTTTATAATAATTCAATACCGCTTATGCTTGCATATTCTATTTATATAGTATTTCCACCTGCGTACATGAAGCAAAGTCGTCCTTCAGGCAGGTCAAGAATTTTCCCGCTTTTTATGGAAATGGAAGTTTCATTTCTTTGTGCACGAGAACCCACTACTGGTTCATACACGGAGGCAGGTAAATGTAGGTCAGCACTTCATGAGTTTTGTTGCCTAACTGCTGCCCTTCTTAAAGGTTTCTGTAATGTGTAGTACTTAAATGATCCGACGTTTCGGATAAAATACTGTCTCTACATGGTGAATGAATCAATCTGAATCAAGTTCATTCACTCTGAGGATGAAGGTTGTACGTCCTCCGAAACGGCGGAAACTTCAAACACTACAAAATGCGGAAACCCAAAATAAGACAAGCAACTGATGAACAACCGTGAAGATTGAAATTTTCTTCAGGTATATCATTAAAATTCTCTACGCATTTATCATTTATCCTATGGCTGTTACATTCCCCACGCTACTCCATCGCATTACGTATGATCTTAGGTATACTCCAATGGCATTTCTTAAAAATAAGTTATTGAGTTCCACACGGGGCGGCGTTCACTAGAACATTCTTAATCATCTTAGGTCTCTGTCCTTCAACGTTCTCAAAATTGTTCTTCTGTTAACGTGAAAAACCAAATTTTACAATCACAAGAAGAGGACAGATTACATGTAGGAGGAGTAATTTGTTCACCCACGTTATTTATCCCATCACACATGATTCAGTACTTACCTTTTGCTAAGTCGTCTCTATCCAGCTCAGGGTGTCATGTTTCTCTCTTGCCGCCCTTTGTTCTTTTCTTTAACTTCGAGCACTCTAAGCCCACGCCTCATTACTTTAACGAACTCTTGTGTAACCTGTAATATGCAACAGTGAACATCAGTACCTAAAGTTGAATAAACCCTACAATTTAAACTTTAAATACTTCTATTTTAGCAATTTTATCTTTAACTTTCCAAATAATGCATATATACAATTGATTATTTGTAACGTTCAATAATGCCTCCTACATGGTTGCTACACTGGTTGAGTAACTCAACCAGTGTAACAACCTTATAATAAGCAGATGGTTTTGAGAAGTGATGGGGTCCCCCTGAGGATTGCGCAGTGGGCGCTGAAACATATAAAAGATATTGAGCAAACAATACAAATATTCAGTTGTATATATACATTTAGTTAGAAAATTAAAGATATAATTGCTATACGAAAATGCACGGCATGGAGATCTTCACGATATTTGTATTTTACAAACTTCTCGCGCCTTCCACAATTACTATGCAGGATTTCCCATACATATGAAAATCCTTTCGAGTTAACACGTTGGCGTGAAGAGCATATCTTATTTCCAGTCCTGTCTTGTAGTAAGACTACAGGCAAAAAAAAAATTATTTCATGAGGAAGACGCACGGTCAAACAACCCTCAAAATTTATTCCTTTACACGCTATGGGGGTGGTTGGTGGGAGGGGGGACGACTAAAGACTTATTGCAACTCATCCTTAGCCTCGCTAATAGATGAAGGGGAGTGGTCTGTTTCACGCCTCTGCCAATTTATACCCAGAACAAGGGGCCCAGCTACCTGCTGAATTACAATCTTGGTGGTCCCCAGAGCCTGTTTGGCAGTTGTCGCAGGGAGAAAACTTTTATTCCTGCCAGGAATCGAACCACGATCCGTCGGTTGTTCATCTGAGCTATCTTTGCTCCCCTACCTTGCAGTTACTATTAATGCGTAGACTGCTCAAAGAGTGAATCTTCATGTATTCATGTATCATCTAATGTTTGTAGGAGTATGTGCCAGTGCACTGCCTATCCGCTGTAGAATAACAGAGTAAATACTGTTGTATTACAGCCCTCAGCGATAAAAGTTAAAGGAAACCAACATTATTGATATGGTTATAGCACATTATGTATTATATGCGACGTCCATTAGGCCACCCGATAGGCTCATCCGCCTTACTAGGAGGCTTACAGGATGTCTAAGGGTTCATAGTGTCTTAATTCTGCACCACAACAGGACAGAAAATCTAAACTCTAACGCTGGGTTGTATAAAGAATGACAGTTTAATAAATAATCTGGAGAATATGCTAACGTTTCTTACAAATTTGCGTCAAATCATAATTCGCGGATGCATTTCACAATTGCCATCACTTTCTTCAATACAACTGAGTACTAATATTTTTGACAAAATTTACCAAGCATAACATATGTAAGAAAATACATTCTAATCCGTGAGATCAGAGTCCACTTTGCTGCAGCTGATAAGCTGGATGTAAAAGTAGCCAGGCATATGCAGAGTGCTCACCAGTCTGCTGCAAACTACGTTATTCATCTGGATGATTCGTAAATAATTTAACTAAATCATGCATATCAGAACTTTCGTGAAATCTGCTAGAGCGGTAAAGCCGGTGACGGTTTAGGTTCGGCTCTGACAACAGGGACAGTCACGTTCCGATCAACAATTCGCGTAAGTATTGTTCTCTGTCTATACATAGGAGTGGCCAGAATCTTATCCATATTCAAAGCACTGTGTGAAGGAATATTGTCCCCGACTGTAAGCATACCGTCAGCGGACCGTGCACAGTCCTTAAGCGTACCTAGAGCTAGAAGCAGGCAATAAGATACTAGTCTTAAATGAAGAACCGGATAACTGTGTAGTTTGTGTGTTTTATTCAACTACATTCTCAAATGTTATGATTTTAGAGTGTTTCTGGCAAATGAATGAAATACGAGTTTGGAGCATTGGTGAAATGATACTGAAAGGAAAAACTGTAGTTCCCCGAGAAAAACAAGACCCAGCGCCATTTTTCTGCAGTTGATTTAGCGATATTTCGAGTGGTAGGCCTATTAATACGTGTATAATAAGCTAGTTTTAATGCTTCACTTCTGTATTCCCAATGTGCCGCTTACTAACTAGAATGAAACAAGATTATTCTCACGAATTCGTAATTGTTATCAAGATTTTCCTGACGAAACACCCTTATAATCCTTCGGACTCCCAATATGCACTTACATATATTCAAATACTTCATTTATCACTGAACAGGCTACGACAGAAATTGACATTAGGACGTTAAATTGGAAGGAAAAAGACCAGTCTTTTGGAGAACTAAATAGATTCATTATTTTACTGCAACTAATACAAATCTATTAAATATTATTTTCGGTTTGCAGTGTTTCTAATCCGAAATGGTAGACCAGCTGCGAATTCCAACACGCGTCTTCCATTTTCTTCCGCAGCCACTCCATTGTAGTTTTCTTAGTGCTGCTTATTCATAACTGCCTGTCACTACAGTTACAGTTATACTCTTGCAGTCCGGTATGTTGAAGCATCAGCAGTTCTCACCAAACGTCCCCCTTTTGTAACTGTGCGAAGTACTGGACAGGAAGCTGATATTGAAGAAATTCGAAGCCCTCTTCTAATTTAAAACCACGTTCATTCAAATTTATGATCAATAGGTTTATGAGCTCTGCCAATACTCTTCAGTGATTCTGAAGCTCTACCTGTCAGACTCAGAAGAGTTCCTCCCCCACCCCCTTGGACTGAGTATACTAAAATATGCACAAAGCCCATAAATGCAGTAATCCTAAGTGTAATGCAGCATAGTGGAGAAAGTGAGTACTGGTGCAGTAAGAAGTTCTAAGCGGAAAAATTGATGACGGCATAGCCCAGTGGAAGGCACTTAGGCGGTCCCCAGCACTAAATTTCCCATTACTCTGATATAAAGCACCCACATCGATAAACCCGTGTTTGGGGCACGACTGATGAATCGTTATATACAGTCGCCAGCCACCTTACGCGAATACGTGGCTGAACAACCATTTGCGTGTCAAGCTACCAAACGTTTCGGCTTACTAATTAATTTTAAGACACGAATCTTCGTTGAGAACCCCTTACGACGACTCGGTTTCCTGTGGCATTTCTCCTTCCCTCCAGACAAATTCCGGGACAGTATACCTCGCGGCGTAGCTGGGCTTTTTGGTGCCCGCAGCGAGTAATCACAATGGCCGCCCCCTAATAAGCATTACAACATTTTTAAAAAATCTAAATTATTTTTGAACTTCCTATTACTAAGCTCAGTAACTGAATATCTGTTTAGCGCAGGAAATCAAACATTTTTATTTATAAATTCATTGTGTCGCCCATTCTGTCTTCCCTTGGACTCTGCTGTCCGAAGCTGCCACACCATTCCCCACCCCCTAGCTACACCCCTAGGAAGACTCACAAGAAAATTAGCTGTAACCTCTCTTTCACAATTTTTTAATTTGCGATTCACAGCCATTCTCATATTCGACGCTATACAAACTGTGCAGTTGAGAAAGTGTCCTTAAATAAATCTAGACAACTGTGCTCACGAAACAAGACATGATCGCCTTCAACACGGACGTACGTGTATATCACGTGAAAATTTCTCCGGTCACACTCACCATGAAACTCGTATTTCAGACCACATGTCATTTTCGGCATTTGTATGTCATACTCTCCCAATATAATTATAACAGCGAGAAATCAACTTCTCTTGTTGAATTCGTAGCTCCTCCAGCAAATGTAGAGAATCGTACACAAAAATAAGTCATGAATGCTATTTTAAAACGTGTTCCCTTTCAATCACCGTAACAATCCTACACATTTCTCATTGCTATAATATTTCCCATCTCGTTCGGTAAGTTTACGTAGATTTCAGTCCAGATATCCACTGTAACTTACATAAATGAAAATAATTCCTGCAACGAGATATTCTCGTTAGGTAAGGCTGATAAATTCCCTGCTTGTAATTTCCCCTCTTACGATACCATATGTATTTGTATTCCAAAAACTTTAATAAAAACAGTTTCTTTCTTAGATTCAAACTAAAACTGACAGTAAGTCTTTATGGCAGGTTCAATTCGGTTGATCATTCCTAGGATCCTAACAGATGGATCTATCTTGCTGGTTTGTCGGACATCGTAATGGGCACCAAGGAGCTGAAATGGGTCATTGGATGTATGGAGAGTTTGCCAGTAATATTCCTGAACTCAAAATCGAATACACTGGGAAATTTAGCACAACTTCCCTTCTTATAAGTACGTGTCTGTTCTTGTGACGATTCCAGTACGCGATGGGTAAGTTAGGGAGTTTTTTTTCTGAACTTCTTCTCTTATCACTGCTTTCGAAAGACTTGGTGATTTGTCAATGCTGGGTTCAATGTCAAATGACAGATGTGGTGCAGACGAAAGCAAATATTTGCTGTTGTGCGCTGCTTCTGTGTGAGGTGAAGGATGATCACTCAGCTTACGCAGCAGCAGACGACTTTTGACTGAACTGCTTCTTAGTCCTGCATTAGGACCGTCTTTGTTAAAGCCAGACGTGTGAAACACAGCCAAGATCTTCAATCCCCCCGATTATCACTAAGAAAAAGTGTGGTACAGAGCCCGTGATCCATAAACTGGCATTCTTCCTGTAAAATATATCACCAGAATAATCAGCAGCGTTGTTGAGAAATGATCGCACTTCGAAGAAATCATTTATTAATGCTACGAAGACCTGCTTGTTTTCGTATAATGACTCAAGGAAAACAATATTAAAGTATTTGGATAACGCAAACTGGTTTATTTTGACAGTAAGCCTCTGGACTTCACAAAATCCTGAAATATCTTCATTAGTTGAGCCTTTGTTGGATTCTGAACGATTTATCTCCATAAAGTAAATTTTGGAAGTTCATATTACTTCCAAATGCGTTGTTCAGATGGACCAAAAATGCATCTCTCAAGAAGCACATGAAACAAACGATAAGTTGCAATAGACTATTTCAGAACAGACCAAAAAGAAAATACGAAATCGTTAACTCTGTTAATTTGTAGAAGCAGAATGTAGTAAAATGCAATGTCCCTTGCTGTGTCTAACTTACTAACAGCGAGGATAATTTAAATGTTTTGCAGGGCGCGCCACGCATTAGAGGTGTTTAATTGGTACCCTAAGGGAATAATGCTTTGTCCCAATTGCGTCCCTTTAAGTTTGTGACCTACTGTTTTAGATTAGACGAATTCGCTAAACTTCTGCGGAAGTGACTGTTAGCTTCGTCATGTTCGAAAGACCGTCTGTCCGCATGCAACAGCTCGGCTTCCACTGCAGGGATTTTTGCTGGAAATTGTATATTGGGCGTTTTATTAAAACCTTATTCAGTTTTGTCTAAACTCTGAAAAAATAGCACACTTTGCCTGAAGACCTGTGTAAATTTATCAAAATGTCCCTCAATTCTTCTTCGCTGCAAAGAAAGCATCAAAAAAGTTTCCAGAGAAACACATTATAAACCCCTTTTATTTTTCGCTGTTTGAGGAATGCAAAAGTTTTGAAATAAGCCTGCTATAACCTGTGTTAAGTACTCCTATTGATGTCTGTTGTGCGGACTGTATGAAACTATGCATTGAAATGGGCACCATATGAATTTGAGACATAATTTACGATATATGAGAAAACTGAAGCGACTCGATAATTTTTCGTGAAACTCCTGCATAATTAATGTAAAATAATAACAATTCCAGCAAACAATTTATTTATTCCTGCTGCTGAAAAGTGGTGATTTTTATAAAATGAAACGGTGTGGATAATATTAAAATGTTTTGATTATAAAAACTGCATTCTTTTGACTTAATTTAGGAAAAGGAAGCAGGTTGCTGTCAAAGTGACAGTAATTTTCTAGACTTCATAAAATCATGCAATATTTTGATTACATGAACGTCTGTTAAATTCTTAATGATTTCACTCCATGCAGGAAGTTTGGGAGATCCATTCTACGTCCGCTTGTGTTGTTCAAATGGACCACGAAGACATCTTTCATGACACATGCGCTCTGCTTTATGACACTATTTAACAATGTATTTTTTAAATATGAGATGTCCAATGTTATGCATTAAATGTTAAGTAAACATGTATTCTAGTACCATTTTTTTTCGTGCCGCGAGAGCCCCTAGTGGGCCGGGACCTTCTCAATGTCGAGGCTTCACCGTCACACTCAGACACACCTCCTCTTGACGAGGGATCAATCAGACTCTGAGACTTTTACCTGACAACACACAGCTTTCAACAGACGGACATCCATGCCCGCAGCGGGATTCGAACCCGCAATCCCAGTAAGCGAGCGGCCGTAGACTCACGCCTGAGAAGGCACGGCCACTGGAATCGACCAAGCACAGTTATAAAGTTTAATATATATAGGCGTTAAAAGCAATGTTCACCTAATAGCAGGCCATGAAAGCACAAGCGGGTGCAATACAATAAAAAATGGCTCGTTTTTTTCTCCATTCTAAAAAACGTTACTTGCTAGTTCCAACATACCCATATACTGTTATACATCATTTCCCTTTTCTAAACTAAGTTACGTTTGTGTCCCACCTCCAAAGTTTGTGCATCTGCCTCGTTACTAACGACTGTGAGGTGTTAGGAAATACAAAATTAGTATGGCCTTTAATGGCAGAACGACCGTTTTGACCTTAGTGAAAAATAGTCAGGATGTTCGAAAGTTAACAATGGTGGCAGGGGTGGGGGG
>Ga0123352_10020992_pt1 | contig 10407 bp, 4 predicted proteins | sample TergutLab28metaG_FD_89700 | JGI IMG/M metagenome (GOLD analysis project Ga0123352, IMG submission 89700) | Labiotermes labralis P1 segment gut microbial communities from Petit-Saut dam, French Guiana - Lab288 P1 | ecosystem: Host-associated > Arthropoda: Insects > Digestive system > Gut ... | reverse complement strand
TTTACCTTATGCAAACAAAACTTTTTAAGCATCGAAGAAGTTGGTACGGAGGAAATAAGTGTACGTGAAGTGGTAAATAAGTGTACGTGAAGTGGTAAATAAGTGTGCGTGAAGTGGTAAATAAGTGTACGTGAAGTGGTAAATAAATGTACGTGAAGTGGTAAATAAGTGTACGTGAAGTGGTAAATAAGTGTACGTGAAGTGGTAAATAAGCTTCCTTTAGTTGGTGGACAAGGATTCAGAAAATGCAACTGTTTAAAGAAGTGTACCACGAAGATGTGTTTGTGCAAATCAGCCAATCTACTTTGTAACTCAAAATGTCACAACAGTCAACCTTGCTGTCACAAGTGAGTTTAATTATGATTTGATAATGTTCAAATAAATTCTGATTAATAAGTTCCATTTATTTCGTGAACATTTTCTTTTAATACATTACTTGAAATGCAGTAAATTATAAAGCAGTTAAGTTTAATGTTATTCTAGGCTTCGTTTAAATGTAAATATACAAAGGCAAATTGTTGTAACGGACTGGTGTAATGGTGAAAAATATAGAGTTTAATGTGATAATAGAATGCTGTTTTAATTTCCTATTCCATTCACATAGTCTTCAAATAAACAAAAATAATTAAAAGTTCGGTTCAGTGTACCAGATATCCGCGCAAGGGACTGCGATGCGCTAAACACGCATCTCCCGAACCCACGCCCTGTGGCGGGACGCGGACTGATCGACCCAGGCATCGCTTGCGACTGTTGTGCCGAAAATAAGCAAAGATAATTTAAGTATGAATCCGGGACAATAAATATATAAAAATTGAGTTTCATAGAATTATTCAAGATAAATGACCGCCAAAATATTTTAAACTTACATGCTCAATGAATAATTAAAAGTTATGCCACACACACCTACAAAGCATAATCACAGCCAAACAAAACGGACTTTTACCAAAAGGTGTCGGCAAATGCCAGCATTTACCGACATGGTTCGGTAAAAGCCCGAAATGGAAGCGTTTCCAAGCATTTTTCGGACTTTTACCACCTCACTATGGTAAGTGCTAGGATTTACTGGTGAAACTTAGGTTTTACCAATCTTCGGGGTTCCACAGTAACACATACACAAACACAGAAAAAGCGAAACATGTTAGTAATACGGTATTTATTTGAGCATGCTGCACCATACCTGTTCTTCACAGATCGAGGGAGGTGCTGACGTCATGACGGCGCACCTCATTGTTCCGCTAATGCTGTGCGACACTCAGTGACTGCTCAGATCCCGAAAAAGTGGCGGGGGCTGCTTTCGTGACGTCACTAAACATTTAGAAGGAAGAATATGGAGGAGTCACAGCCACTGTTATAAAAGTGGTCTGGTAGAGGCTTTGGCTAGAGATGAGTTGGAGCTTGAATATACTGCTGCGAATGGGATATATATACATATATATACTTTACCTCATACATATATATATATATATATATATATATATATAAGGTAAAGTGATCCCGTTACATGCCAGGTGTTGCCCAGATGGTGGGTAGAAGTATAGCTCTACTCTTCCATGACCGCTGCACTAGAAGGGGGTGAGTGGTCAGCAGCAGGCCTCGGCCGCACTTTACCGCCGTGAAAGACCCGGTACTCATTTTACAGGAGGGTGGGTGGACCCCAGGGCCAGTCTGGACGGACGGAAAATCTCGTCCCCACCGGTATTCTATCCCGGATCGTCCAGCCCATAGTCAGTCGCTATACCGACTGAACTAACCGGCCCATATACATATATACCCGTATATATGTCCTATTCGCAGCTGTATATTCAACCTGCAATTCATCTCTAGCCAAAGCTTGCGCCAGACCATTTTTGTAACAGTGGCTGTGTCTCCCCATATATATAGGCTACTTAGATTGAAAAAATACAGGCAATGTACGTGTAACGTAATATTGAAGCGCGTTCGTACAACCATTTTTGCCGTGCAAAAACAATAAGTAGTACATATTCTGAGTGTGTGTCTGTATCCAACATGCTTGGCGCATGCGTCTTATTGCCATCTGTCGCCTCTCCGACTGTACAATATCTTTTCACTTTATCTCATAAACGGCACGATTTTTGGAAAAGTTACTGAAGATAGAATTTGTGTGTGTTTCGATTTTATCTGCAACTTTTGTCTGAAATATTTTTCATTCTAGGAAAAGTTAAGGAAGCTATGATCAAAAATGCCTTTTATTCTTGTCAGATTTTAATGAAACGCTAATATTCTGGACAGGGTTTCGAACAATAGTGAAATATCAAATTTCAAGAAAATCCGTCCAGTGGGAGAGTTGTTCCGTGCGGACTGACGGATGGACGGACGGACAGACAAAGAGACAGAAGTACAGCCATGACGAAGCTAATAGTCGCTTTTTCTCAATTTTGCAAACGCGCCTGAAAATTGACACTCTTACTTACGTGTATAAACCAAATATCGCCTAATTATTTTACATTATCTCAGTCAATAAATTAGTAAAATCTGAAATACCTCCGTTCTTTTATAGCCATCTGAGCAACAATATGCAAACTGTGGGTGTTTAGTAAACTTATAGCCTGTCATCACGTACGTGAAGTGAATACAAAATTTTGGTTTTAGAACGTGAAGAGAATATGTCACTTGGGGGCTTAATTGTAGACAAGAGGGTAATATTAGGACGGGTCTTAAGGAAATAGGAGGTAAGAGGTTGCAGTAACACGAAGTGAACTGTCAACGTAATGCCACTTTATTATGCCCACACTGATGAGCTTATCACATACACAAAGACATCTTACATATCTGAAAGTTGAGCTGTTTAAGTTGGAGCTTATTGCGTCATTTCTTAAGTTTTACCGAGTTTGTGTCTGAACTTCTAAAGGACAAGTTTCTTGACAATAAGTTAGCTACCAGCAAACCCTTGAGAGGTAGCTTATTTAAAGACCCTACTTGTAATAAACACTTTATGTGGCTTCAAACGCTGAGGGGATCTGTGTGAACTGTGAGTTGCAAATTGTACATAATTAGTATAGCTTCTTTTTATAATATTTCAAGATTTATGAGACACCTCCGATTTCTTCTAGACTTATGTCTACTTCCCTTTACAGGCCTATTACTGGCCCATAGGGTTCCGGGAGTTTGAGGCTGTCAGATTTTAAGAAAATCGGAACATGTAGGTGGTAGGTTGTCAGTCCTAGGCTCCGGCCACCTTTACTCTCCAGGAAATTTATCTGGTACTAATTTCTGTTAGAGACTGAGTCGACCTTAGGGCCATAGTGCTGCCGGAAGGATTATACAATTGAAAAATACTATTGACATCATCGGGAATCGAACCCGCAACCTGCCAACTTGCAGCGCAGTGCCTCGATCATCTAAGCCACCCATGCCCCACTTAAAAGTTCTTAGCTAAATTATCACATAATTACGCTACTAATTAAAGTGCAATAAAAAAGTACATTTATTCAGCCGATTCATTAACTGAAGAACCTAATAAGCATCTACCCGATTAAATAGCCTATTGACTAAAGAAGTGGCTAAACTTAATATTCGGGCGATTAACTAAGAGACTAAGAAAAGACAAGGCTACCAATCGAGCATAACTAGCTACCAAGACATAAAAAACATGGTGCAGCTTTAATGTTATACATTTTATCTGCAACTATGTTACATATATAGAATTTATCACCAACATGTTGCACAAGGTTCGTATTTGTTAAGTAATGCTGCGACATGTTTCGACTTTAGCTGTTGGCCGTCTTCAGGGAGCTCTTAATTTTTTTAACATGATCAGCTTATGCCTCAACGTAAATGGTAGCAATTTTGTTTACGTTTAAAATTATCATCATGATCATCCGTCACGAGTTAAGCCTTTATAGACCTGTTTCGGCCTTTAAAATTTAAAATTATTATTAGTATGAAGATGAAGTATCATCATTTTTAAAATCAGTTTGTGTTTAAAATACAGTTAAAATTCGGTTAAAATACGGTCAAAATAATTTCAAATTCAGTATAAAATTATTTTAATTTGTTGTTGATGTAATTTGGTGTGTCGAAATAGCTACGTTTCAATCTTTCTTAAAATGCAGCAAGTTCTGGAATCAAATTTCCGGTATCTTGTGTTCACGTTAGGAATGAATACTTAGGACCTCCCTGAAGATGACCAAAATCTAAGGCCGAAACATGTCGGAGCATTTATTGACAAATAAATTCTTGTTCAACAAGTTGCTGGTAAATTTTACATAAGCGTGATGCAGTGTTTTTTAAGCAGTTGGTAGTGTTTTTATCAACGAAGGGATTCCTGGCGGTCACCAATGTACATGTTCATGTTACACTCACAACAGCTTAACATTGCACCTTATCCTGACCCACCTCAGTCAATTCCTTCATTTTACATTCCTTTAAGCTCGATGTGTAACATTTCCTACCAACTGAAGCAGCCTGAACACTTCAGGATTTCCAACCAATCGTTTCTATGTATTTCCTATCACTCTTTACTCCACTCTGCATATTTCAATCATTCTTCCTTCTTCTCTTGGTCTAGTTGCATTTTTGTTTTGCAAAGTCTCTTTGCTCTGACTTCAGATATTTTACTTCCGCTTTTACTGCCGCTTCTCCCGGCTTTTGTCAGAATTTCCTTCGCCACAGAAGCAGCAGACATTCTACACAGAGAATGTAATTTTGCCTATACAGATAAAATTGAATATCCGTCACGTCTAGGTAGACGGTGTAATGGCAGACAAGCCAGTAAATTGCTTTATGCATGGAGAGAGTGGGGGAGAAGTAAAAGTAGAAGAAGAAGAAGAAGAAGAAGAAAATGCTTTTTAAGAAGACTTTAGAAGGCAGTGCTTTCATTAAGTTCTAGTCCATCACAATGATTTAGAGCTAAGTTGCTTTTAAAATTTAATTCAGTAAAAAGTTCTTCGCCCCTTGAAAGAAGGCAATTAGCTACACCGATATACATCAATGTGGGTCGTAAGAATAGGCAAAAGCAGAACTGGGTGACCAAAGACCCGATAGGCAGGCACGTTCAAAAGAGCAGCAGGACTTGGAAAAAAAAATTACAAGCACATGTCTTCATAACGCGACGACCTAAAGATGTCAGAGGCCACGTACACCCAACAAACAATTAAACAAACAAACAAAGCTCTGATACCTACCCAGCCTTCCATTCAGCGGGTACAGTAATTGTTTTGTAGGGTTACAGCGGCCAGAGCGTGATGTTAACTACTTACCTGCTTCTAGCGCTGAGATTAAGAATGAGTGGAGCTATACCTCTACTCCCCACTATACTCCTTCATGGCGTGGACAGGGACAACTTTTAACTATCCGTTTACTTGCTAATAAATTCATGGAGCAGAGTCGTTCTTGAACAGCTAATATTGCGCCAGGTGATAAACATATACCCCTCATTTTATGAGACCCTGTCCTGGATCGTATGAACCCGGTTTACGTCTTCCATCATATTCCCATTAAGATCCATTTGAATATTATACTCCAGTTATACTACACGTTAAATACATTCGCACAACCACTGTGCTGCCCTTTACTGTTTTTACAATAATACTTGAAAAATTTGTGTTCATTTTTCTTTCTTTCTTTCTTTTCTTTTTCTAACGAACACACATTAGCATACAAATGTTCAGGCTGCACGCAATAGTATGGTTGCAAGCCGGAAGTTTATAGAAAGGCTGACTGATCCATACCCACTGTTCGTTCACATGCCATCGACATTAGTATAGCCTCGCAATGGACAGCGTCTTTAGAGGGGGCACTTTGAATTAGACTACACATTCACAGAATTCTAGAAGTTCTGGATCTGTCCAGCGATGCGGTGCTCTACGTGGTCAGTTCTGGGGCAATCAGCCAAGGCATATCTATATTACTGTTGGCCCGGAGTATCTATTCGGACGGAAGGACACAATACTTCCGAAGAAGTCTGAAAGGAGCAAAACTCGCTAGGGATTCCAGAAATTTCTCTTAATATTCGAATTCACATTCTCATTTGTTGGAAGATTCAAATGGTCTTGTATACGCAGCCGTGTCCATAGTTCAGTTAGTTAGTGAGTCCTCGGAACTATAAGCAAGGCACTGTTTACATTCTGAAGATGGAAGGTAGCGGTCTCCTCCGAAACACCGGTATATATTTACCAATTTACACAGCGTCACATCCCAGAAGACTCGAATCTTTACCAGTACCGCCGTGAGAGCCTCAAATATCGCTCCATTCTGTTTGTTTGAAATAAACTGGCGTGAGAAACACGTGACCGTTATGAATAATTCGCCGGCGTCCGAATTTTATGTGCCGACGTTTCGGAACACCCTGTTCCATCTTCATAGGTCGTGTGAACACGACCTATGAAGATGGAACAGACAGAGTGTTGCGAAACGTTGGCACATAAAATTCAGAAGCCGGGGAATCACCCAAAAGAAAGAATACAACATTCAGTTCACGACATAAGTTTGAAATCGAGAATATGTTGCTCCTAGTTTACGAAAGAATTCTGTGGATACCGAAGACGATCACGCTGGAAAACACTAGACCAGCCATCTTAACCCGTAGATCTCGGGCACTGAGGCCAGCAGAGACATTTTAAATGAGAAAACGCCTTTAAACCCTTTCCTTGGCAAAGCAACATCGAAGCAACCTTGAAAAATTGTTAGCTGTTTATTTATGGAAACACACATTACTACATCATTTTGTGAAAATTGCTCAAATAGCGATACATTAGCCTAGGTTAGGTTGTGAATTGTACTTTTTAAAATACGCTTTTCCTCTTACTATCAGTATATTTTCATCGGACATTACGCAGAGAAAATAAACAGGTGCATTTTTACGTGTCCTTATGGTATAATTATTCAGTCTTCATTATGCGTGTTGAATTTCAGGTTGCCTGCATGCAGACTGAATTTTGCCAAAGTTCCCCGCACCACATGAAAGTTTGAGCAGGCCAGCTTTGGTGCAGTGAGACGCTGCTCACGCAGCGTAATGTGTATAATGGCAAGAAGGTGTAATGGGAGGGATCGATAGGGTTTTTGGGAAGATACAGTGCCAAACATTTACATAGTCTAAATTCCAGTTGGACGTCTCTTCCTTAAACGATGCATCACAGGTCTTCAGACGTTTGATTTCACAAAAGATATGACTCTGTTGCAGGTTTCTTAGAGGTAATTAGGATTTGTAACAGGTATGTAAACGGGTATTCGACACAGATGTGTAAATAAATTCCAGACAATTTCAATTTTTTTTACATTCCTACCGTGAATCTTGACATTATCAAAGTTTTATTTATTCACTGACTGATGCACTAGGGAGTTGTCTTAAAAATATTAAAGGTAAAGGTAAAGGAGCCCCGTTACAGGTCAGGAGTGGCCCAGAGGGTTCCAGGAAGTTAAGGTTCTCAGATTTCGTGACGGCACAGGTTGGTGATAAGGTTGTCAGCCTTACGCCCGGCCGCCTTTACCCCCAGGAAATGCTCCTGGTACTCATTTCTGTTAGGGGCTGAGTCGACTCCAGGACCATAGTGCGCTCGGAAGGATTTTATGTCAATAACAAATTCCAATGACACCAGACGGGGTCGAACCAGAAACCTTCCGATTAGTAGCACAGCACCTTAACCACTGTGCCACGTCGGTCCCCCTTAAAAATATTAAAACTTACATTAAAACAGCTCCGACATGTTTCGGTGTTACAGTTACACCATCATCAGGGAGCGCATTAATTCATTCTTACTAAATAGTCCATTAAAACACATCGGTTTGTGGTTAATATGGTGGTGGTGTGGCTGCATATATTAAGCCCTTATTGATGTGTGTATGCTGCACTATATACTGTGTAACTGTAACACCGAAACATGTCGGAGCTGTTTTAATGTAAATTTTAATGTGAATTTTAATATTTCTAAGACAACTCGCTAGTGCATCAGTTGGTGAATAAATAAACTTTCAAATTTTTTCAGCTATCCTATTGTTGTTATCGATATCCATTCATTACAAGCACATATCTTTAGTTCCAAATTCAATCAACAACGTTCTAATCACGGTACAAAAATATCTAACGCACATATAATGCAGGGGTGAAGAAACCTGGGCGCCACGTCGCAATGGCGACCAAATTTTTAAAGGTTGAGACAAATATTTATGGGGCTCCATCATAAAGCTCGCGTCGTATCACCTTTTTGGCGCCTAGACGTTTGGGGTGGCTTTTAGATTTTTGGAAAATTTTTTCACCCCTTGCCACAATGGTACTGATTTTCTCGCAGGGGTCGGCACCGTGTATGTAGAATGTATTGCCGAAACTGCGGGGATTCTTGCTGTCCTTTTTCAAAACCAAGTGTCTGCTTAACAGTTCCACATATTTGCCATTTTGTTGCCGCTGGTCAGTCGACTGCAACTTCCACTTGCAAAATGTACGCATCAACGCCAACAGACACGACGCGAAACACGAAGTCTGTTAATCATGTAAATTCTGTTCTTTTCATCAATAATAACCCATATACTATAAAACCTGCCTTAAAAGGAACCTGGGCATAATGGAAACCTCTCTTCAGCAGAAAAGTTTTATATTCCCAAGGATCCAAAATTAAAGTACCTGTAGTAAATGGAACCTTTCTTCGCCAGAAAAATTTATGTCCCTTGTTTTTTCCGTTATAGATAGGTTTCACTATAGTACTTTTTTACAAAAAATGCGGTATTCAAATACAGTGGTGCTGATAAGTCCTTAGCCCGACCAGGAAGGAAGCACGCTAATGTTTCTCTCAGAATGGCGTGAATTTCCTTAGGCCCCTTGCCTTGCAGGGAAAAAAACTTGATGAGAGCTCGCGTCTCGATGTTGTCGCAATCGCGCGCGTCCCTGACATGCTTTCGAGCTTGTTTCCTTCCTGGTCGGGCTAAGGACTTATCAGCACCCGGTATAAACTACTTTGCACCGCAATACCGTAAGGCGTTAAGACAGACCCGCAGTCACTTTATTGTAACAATTTGTCAGTTTCAGCAATGGCTGCGTGAGGACGGACCTCTTGCTTCGGTTTGGGCTGTTTTTACTGAGTTTTATTACGTTGCGTCCTGATATTCTAAAATTTTTGTAAGTGGACAGTACAACTGTAAGGTAACCACTATGGAAGCAGATCCGTTTCTGTTTGCACTTCAGTATACCTATACTGAAGTATCTCAGTTTAGACACGAGGTAATATTCCAGTTTTCAGTAACAAAAAAATTTTGTGTATTACACATACAGTCGAACACAACTATATTTCACCTAGTAGTACAGTAGGTGTACAACTACATGCTTCGGTCCTTTATGTTGGTCATCTTCAGGTTGTGATTTAAATTACAGAACAGCTATACAAGATGTATGGGGTGTTCCTTTAGGGTATTGGGGGTTGGATGGAGGGAACGAGCTCTCGTTGTTTCGATAGTGGGTATCATGACCTAGGGCTGTTATGAGTGAATTATCGTTAGTTATTTATGTACATATGTCAATTAACTACAACAACTAAAGATAATTCACTCATAACAGCCCTAGGTCATGTTACCCACTATTGAAACAACGAGATATCCTTCCCCCACCCAACCCCCAATACCCTAAAATTACTGCACCCTACTGTACTAGTAGGTGAAATATAGTTGTTTTCAACTGTATGTGTAGTACACAAAAATTTTTTGTTATTGAACCAACACAACGGGGATGACGCACCTCAGAATTCCAGTTTACAGACTCAGCACACAACTGCAAAATTTCCTTGTACGTTAGCTAACGTTACCTTTTTTTGCTGCAGGTTTAGAACATGAGCTTTAGAAAGAAGAAAGAGAGTACTTTTATAAAAAGCAACAATTGAATATACAAAGGGAATGTGTTAGCTTTTCTAACCACACTCACCCAAAAACTGTGTAATTAAATACAATGTTTTATTTTTTTGAACAGGAAATTTTGCTGAAAACCTAACAAGCAATTTATAAAATTAAACCTTTGTAACAAAAAGTGACGGCCGTAGGCGGACGGTACGTGTACAGTAAAACGCTGTTGCCAGTAGCGTCACGAACAACTCTTGGACTCTCAACGGACTAAGTGACAGGGCGAAATTCAGAAAAACAGCTGAATGCCGCACTTTTCTTTCGGAGAATCTGATAGTCGCTCGGCTTTACTAGAAATTTATCCCAGATTTCAGCACGCAAAAACTGTACATGTGACAAATGGAATCCTTCCGATCCACTTATCACGGGCACCGCAAAGGAAAGCGCAGTCATACACATGGCCCCACATTCCACTTTTAATTTATTAAACAACACCTGCGTTGTTTCAATTGAAACAACGCATACTGACACAACAGAGTAAAAAACTTCAGGAATGCACTAACGGACAAACCAGTAAAAAGGTATGGGCCACCTTTACATATTATGGTGGGTACATAAGGGGCATCACCA
>Ga0123352_10020990_pt1 | contig 10408 bp, 7 predicted proteins | sample TergutLab28metaG_FD_89700 | JGI IMG/M metagenome (GOLD analysis project Ga0123352, IMG submission 89700) | Labiotermes labralis P1 segment gut microbial communities from Petit-Saut dam, French Guiana - Lab288 P1 | ecosystem: Host-associated > Arthropoda: Insects > Digestive system > Gut ... | reverse complement strand
TTACAGTCTTTCAACTCTGTGTATGAAAGTTTAAAACAAACTACTGGAGTATGGGCGACAACGAACAGTACTCAAAGGAGGTGTTGATATGCCATCTTTCTCTCTCTCTTTTCTTTCTGGTCAGTGTAAATACTGTGAACATAGTTATTTAGAATATGTAGTTAGACGACTTTATTATATTGTCTTGGAGTCCTTTTTGTCAGATAGTAATCTGATTGGTGGCAGCTTATAACTACCCAGCGGAACGCTGTACGATCCTTTACCCGTAGTACTTGTCGATATAAGATTTGGTGGAGGTCCAGCCCCATTCCGACATACACTACAATATAATTTTGATTCGTTAGATTTGTTCTAAAATATCTGAAATGTTCCACCCTTTCAAAGCAACTATTATCAGTCTTTATATTGTGACTTCCTCCTGCGTTCTGATCTGAAGACATGACCTTCTACTTAGTTTTTTTTCAGCATTTACTTCTAGGCCAATCTGACTTGTAAGCTTCGTACCACAATTTATCCTTCAGATTTTTGTCGCTGTATTCTTTCAATTTTTTTAAATACAAAGATGGTCTTCTCTCCACCTCCCATATTAACTTCTCTACGTCTTCGACGATAGACATAGCCGTTCGACGCAGGACACAAGGTTTGTGCACCTTACTGGAGCTAGCAAGCTACTGTTTAGTTGCCAGTGCGCGCGGACACACTGTAACATGTGCGTCCTATCGTTATCAGCAACATTTCTGTTGCCTCGAGAATGGGTCAGGCCGCAAAAAGAAAAGTTGTCAGTGCGCGCGCTCTCGTATAAAGCTGTTCTCCATCCGGCCAACTAAATAGTTGAGCAACTAAAGTTGCCAGTGCGCGTGTAGCCTATCTTACGCGCGTCTTTGGCTCCGAGATTCTGTTGTTATTACGACTCGTTTTCCTTGTAAAATGAGTCATCGGTGACCTATGCAACATACCCTCCAAGCAGATTATGTTAATGACGCCCACCAATGAGCGTGGAGGACGTGGAAATGATGCGTATTGAGAAACGGCGCGTTTTTTCACATTCAGCCACTGATGAAAGTCTGGGTGAAACTATACAACCTGCAAGCATCTTAATTCACGGCTTTTTTTTTTTATTATAAACATTCATATAGTCATGGCGCGATGCTTGATTAAACATACAGGCTTTCTTGTGTACACATCCTACACATGGAAAAGCTAATGGCAGTACTGTTAACTATGTCCAAAAATATCACTGAATTTACATAAATGCTTAGCATTCCTGGGATCCTCAGGATTACACAGAAATGGTTTTTGGTTTGTACTAATTACTACTACCAGGACTCTGATGAAAACAAAATTCAATATTTGCTAAATATTTCATGCTTCACACATGGCATACATACTAACACTACGGAGCAGATTCCATCTACTATGTACTCTTTCAGCCTTGTCACTAAATCCTATCCCAAACCAGACGAATCCAAGCCCAACTCCCATATTAAAATAAATGCAACACTGACTTCAACAAAAACTGTCCTTGTAAAATATTTCATTTGAAATGTGGAAGAATTGGGCTATTGGTCTGAATTAGGCCACTGTATTCTTACAATAATGGAAGTATATCAGTGGCTGGGCCAGGACTTTTTGGCCCCCATTCAAAGCTATGTGGATAGGCCACGTCATGCCCATGACAAAAACAATCCCTTTTCATAAATTTTCCCTAAATTGATATGCTTTTTGAAAACAAATGTTTATTTAAAATTTCTTACAATTAAATGCAGAATCAGTGTGGGAATTAGGCAGTAAAATTAAAGAATAAAGGTAAAAGGAAATGTAAACTAACAAAAATTTGGCAATCATTCAGAATGCCTTTATTAGCAATTGCACTTCATATCCAAGTTAAGACTGTTAGAATAAAAATATATATATCACAGACACCCATAAGGTCTTGGTAGTTTACAAAGTGTTGCAAAATTCTCAACTGCCATCAATAATAACTTTAGAAGTCTGCATAATGTGTAGGTACATACTGTCCCTCTAAGAGCAGAACACCAACACACACACACCAGATGCTGGAATGTCTAAAAAGAAAGTGATACTTCTGGTAATGCCACTTCTCAGACATTAAGCAAGCAAATATTGCAGCTGGTGTGAAGTATTACTTTGTAAAAGTTCTTTCAACAAATAAATAATTGTAAGTCCAATTTTCTGAACAAGGGAATAAAAATACTATCCATATTGTTGCAACAATGCCCCATATGCACTAGCTGGTAACTCTTCACATTGAAAGATGACAATATATAGATGTGGAAAAAACCTCTAGTTTGGGAATGTCAGAGAACTGGTCAACTACCCTCTCAGTTTCAATTATTTCACAGTATAGCCAGTGAATACTTGCCACTGTAATTTGTTGCCTCTCACCCAAAACTTCTGACAATTCTTTATGGTCTCACTTCCTAACCAAACTTTTTAAACACTGCAAAAAAAATTCTGGAAGTCTTCCACTTTTTTGGAACAATAACTGGTTAATTCAAAAACCATTTTAGCTCCCAGTACTCTAAAAATGACTTGCTGTCTTCTCAAGAACTGACATACCTGAACAGCAGTTTATAATATTTCAAGGCAACCTCTGTTTGTTACCAATGGATTGGGGGATTGGGTTCAAAGCTTGGTGATGCAAAGCTATATCTATGTTCACCATTGTAAATTTACAAGTACTTCAGCTGGTCACATACAGTAAGTCTTCGAAATTAGTCAAGCCTGGGTGTTAAGGTTTTGGCACTTGCTCAAAGCAAGGTTTCAAAGTACACTTAGGTTTTCTGAAGCGATTAAAGTATGTCTTGCTGTGACATTCTTTGAATGAACCCTTTTGTAGAATTTACAAGTTGGATGAAGAATACATACAACACTTGACTTTTTTCTGTTGTGTAAAGACTGTTTTGGCCCATCCGTAACTGACAACAAACAATTGTACAGTCTTGCAACAGAGGTATACTACATTGTCCGCTCTAAAGCTTGGTCAGTTGATAGACTTTCAAGCATGGGTGTTTGTTGTGTATGTGAAAAAGTTTGAAGTTATTTCCAGATGAGATATTAGCATTCCTAGTTCCAGACAAGTCAGATGCATAATTGTGTGCTGCACATTCAGACGGTAAAACAAAACTGCAGTGAGAACACAGATTGCCATTTACCAAAAGCTGGTGTACTAAAAATATAAAAAAAATTGTTACTAAACCTACATCTTATTACATCAGTGGTTAGACCTAGTACTTTTAAGTCCAACTGGTGCAGCCCACATGTTAAATATTACCCTCAGATAGGGTATGTGGATGATTTTAACTAGTTCAATCTTTGTGTGTGTATATAAAAAATAAAGAAACCTTTAAGAAGGGTAAGACGGTACTACGTTATGTATGAAGAATATTTTAAGAATGTGCAAGTCCATTTAGGAACTGCAGACAGCACCTTAACAGTCTGAAATAAGGTAAGTTGAACTGCCAGGAACAGAAGGCTCTAAGTAGATGCATGCTTCCCTATATTGTAATGCTTCAGTGAGAGCTGCTGTGCTTAGAGACCCAATAAAAATGCTCCCTGTACCAACAGTATTATTAAACTGCAAATAAAATTTAATGACAACTATTCATAAGAAAAAAATTATTACGCAATATTTATTACAATGATTCACATACATAAATACATACATAAATACACAAATCAGGCAACACCACAGGTGTGTATAACTAATCTATTTGTGACTGTTTCCATGATATTCAGCTGCAAGCACTGTCAGTGATGCAGAAGCTACATTATGCTGTTGGGTAATAAACAACATATACAATACATATTTTACATAGATTATTAATTTAATTTCCTCACACAATTCTCTACTGCAAAATGTTGATATATTTGAATGTAAAGCCAATAACTATAACATACATGTGAGAACAGAAACATTGGACAGTTTCAACATGAAATCTAAGCACAAAACTATGGAACAGTAGTACATAGGGAACTCAATAATGAAAGTTGCTTGCATTTATAACATACTTAGATTTGCATGAAGTGTCTTAAGCCATATCTGGTGCCAATTTGTCTGGAGAATAACTGGGTACCTTATCATCCACTCCCAACATCTGAACTTGTTCATTTGGTATATTATATGTACAGTTCACAATCCCAGAATTAGGATTCTTCTCTTCTTCTATTTGCTGATAGTAACTGTACAGGACAGCCCAGAAGAAAGCTGTAAACACTGAAAATAACAAAATCAGTTGTATGTGAAACATGGTGAAACTTAAAGTGCAATTATAAGAGGTGAAGAAAATATCTGGCCTCTATTCTTCAGCAACCACAAGAATTATACTAAAATTTAACAAACCAAAAGCAATTACTTCCCTCATGCAAGTTGGCATTTTCATGATAGTGAATTTCATTATGTGGTTTTCTGGGTTTTCAAACTGTGCAGTATGGCAGGCACTTCCCATTGTTTTGAGAAACATAGTGCCTCCTCACTATTACCCCAAAAAATGGAGGTATATTTTCCTCTTAAACATTAATAATCACACACAATACTATACACAGTCACATCCCAGAACATCACCAAAGTCAAGGTAGAACCTACAGGTCTGTTTGGATCGTACAAGCATTTAGGTCTCAGCCTGTCAAGGTGTTCTGTTCCATTTTTTATTACAGTTCTTTCCTTTATGAAATCCCTTGAGCTAGCTGCTGATCCAAGAAGTGAAAATCAAATAATTTTGTGTGCTTGCTGATGGGAAAAGTAACAAGAAAAGGTTTAGTTTACATTACCTGCCACTTCAATTACTACCATCCTGTATTTCTGGATTATATTCCCATTAAAAGCTTTACTGCTGTAATCTTTATTCTGAGACAAAACTGATGAACTTACTTAAACAAGATGCACTTTTATATTATTAATGAAGCACTGATCCAGAACAAATACCAACCCCCTCTTCTAAAAAAGGAAAAAATAAGAGGAGGAGGAGGAGGAGGAAAAGAAGAAGAATGGATGATTTACCAGAATACTACATCCTACATGTGACATTAGAACACAGATCTCTAGCACTCCTCCCAATAATCAGTGAATCAGTGTTAAGAATAACAAAAATACTCCCATAATTTAGACAGTTCCCTCAAGAACATCCAGACTTGAACTCCCTTCTCTACCACAGATCTTACTGTTAGTGTGCAGTTCTAGCAGCATTTTTTTAACTGGAAGGGTTTAGTGGCAAAAGAAGTCGCAGGAGGGTAGTTAACAGAACTGCTTCTATTCCTGATAAAGATCTTCAGTTTACCCAGTGTAATGGGACCATTTTCATGAAGTCCTTGAGACAGACTTCATCACAGGGAAAAAAATAAAAAGTTACATATATCAGGTCTGTGACACCTGAAGGCCAGAAATTATAACTCATTATCACATCAACACACAGACCTACATGGAACTTCTTTCAATATGAACCACAACATTAACTTGGTAAAATAATTCACAATATGGTAAGTCCCATTTATTGTGACCCTAAACATGTCACAGAACACCACAGTGGATGCAGGCTTTCTGTGCCATAAAGCTGCCATGCTCAGGCACACTACAAAATGACCACTGTACTATTCCATATCGGACAGACAGTTAAAAAACGAAGAAGATATTAATAACACGTTTTTCAAAATAGTACTTACACACATACACAGCCGTGGCGATCAAAGGGATTATCACACGCCATTCCAAGCTGCTCACAGTAACAAAGAATCCACCAATGAACACAACTGCCATCACAAATATGATAAAAATCAGATGAGCCACCAGGAAGGGCAACATGTAAACTGGTTTCTTCTGCAAACAGACAATATCAGCACTAATAAAGTGAAATTTCCTGCTGACATTTAACGAAGTCTACTGCTCATGAAACGCTTTCATGTGAACAAAGAGGCCAAAAAATGACAATTTTAAAATCAAGTAGCTCTGTGACCCACGTTTAGAGCAACAGGAGTGAAGGCAGCATAGTCAACATAATGATTAGAGTTCAAGGCTGGCCATTGGTGGAATCATGGCTCCAGCATGGCCAGCATCCTGACCTAGCATGGGTTCCACCCAGCCTAATATTCAGTGGATAGTGGGGACTCCTTCTACAGTGGTACAGCAGGTGGGGCATGAAGATGACCACTCACCACATCTACAGCCAAGGCAAAAAATGAGAGGAAGTGTATTTCCACTCCCCTGTAAGCCTTTACAATGTGCACAGTACCAAATTTACCTTTATGTTTTACAAAACTAAACACATCAAAATGCACAACCACAGTGAAATGAAGCCAAGGAAATATCTATTAATGGCACTTCTAAGTGACCTTCACTAAAACAAACCTTCAAGTCATCCTGCTGTCAACTGACCCTCACATCAACTAACCTGACTTTCCAACCCATTTACATTAACTGACCCAAACTGGCTCAACAAAAATAACGGAACAAAGAGGGGAGGCTGTGGGGTAATTCCGTATTATTTGCGCAGAGAAATTAGAGCTCAGCATTTAGGTAACCAACTGGCCCCAACAGAAATGTAGTTCTGTGGGGGGCCAATTTTGTAGCCTACAGATTCACTTACACAGTAACACTTAGATGGAATCTAGACCTAGTTAAACCCCACCAATACATGACAAACTTCCTTAAGTGGCCAAAGCTTCCACAAATATTTAGGCCTTACAATATGTTTTTATGGCTCATTTTCTTATCCAACTACACATGTGTTGTTTTTGTGCTGAAATACTAAGTTCAGTTATTTGGCTTACTGATTTCACATTTGTATAGTAGGCTATAAGCTAGGAAGAGCTGACTCAACAGGTTCCCCATCAACCCCCACCCACCAACATCAGATAATCAAGTATTTTATGTATCTGAAATCCAACCTTGGTGCAAGATCCAGTAAAACTGCATAAAATAATAACAACTCACACTGTGGATGCCATACAGAAGCAGTGCGTCAAGGATCAGTGCTCCAACCAATGTTCCCAGTATGCTGACTAAGAACTTAGTGCTTTCTGAAACCAAGCACATCAGTATATGATAACAAATGTTAATCACACCTCCAACTGACATGCCCTGTATGCTTACAAACAGATGCCTGTTTTTAGAAATCAAATGCATTAGCATATGGCTACAAACACTGTAATGAAAACAAGCAGCTGTTGGAAGGCCTCATGAAACATATTGTACTTTACATGCTTTCACTGCCATTAGGCACTTAAACTAAATTACAAAGTCATACTTATACACCTACCTGCTCAAATTTAATGCACAATTTATGGTAAAATACTTCCATTAGATTGAAGCAGTCAACATAACCTACAGGTTTCAGGCTGCCAAATTGTTTGCAATTTTCAACATGTAAAAATGTTCCTTGAATAAATAAGTACGCACCTCCCACAGGTACATTCTCCTCTGTCCACATAAACATGATTTTCAACATACAAATTTAAAAAATGTGTTTCAGCATACAGGTCATCAACAGATTATAAAACATACATAAAATGTGATGTTACACAATTAACTAATGCAAGCACTCACTTATCCCATGTGTGAATTCCTCAATGCATTCACATTTCATATAGAGGGCACCATGTTATACTTTAATGCAATATAACCTATTTACCTGACAAAGGGCTAAACCTTCATGTTGCCTAAATCTTAGTGCCATGCAATTACTAACTTTGAAATCTTCCCATGGAATCATCAGCACTACCACAAACTCCACTACTCTTTCATCAATTCCTCTACCTGTGCCCACAAAATTCTTTTTGAGTTGGATTTGATCCCTTTAAAAATGGTTTTTGATTCGTCTAGGTCTGTATTTTTTTTTTTTTGCTGCAACACAAATTTCAATGGCATTCTTCAGTGCACTTATTTACAAATAATTTACAATTACAACTGCGAATGTCATTTCTGGTCTTTTAGACACCCTTGTACCTTAGATTTCAGCATCTTTATCAATAATTTTTAAACAAAACTTGAACAAATTTTCAATCCAACAATGTCACTTGAAACAACCTGTTAGCATTTCAATAAAAAAATCAGAGTATAAAATAATGAGTATTATTACCACACCAGATATGTAAGTTTCTTAAAGCAACTACACACTGAAGATACAACACCATGTGCCCTGTTTGCAGAAGGTATCTAATTTTGTGTGTCATCATAAAGTGACTCCTGCTTTTTGGATGATGGTTTAGAAAAATTTCTCATTCATATATAGGTAAATACAGCAATGACAAATGTAAAACTACAAATATATATGAACATCATTTTTAATGTTTTACTTACTTAGTATAAAATGTGGCCGTTGTCCCACATAAACGCAATCTCTCTCTCTCTATCAAATGCACGCGCACGCACGCACGTGCACACACACACACAGGCACACACACAAGCACAGGTGCGCACGCATACATACACACACACACAGACTTGCACGCACGCACACACGCACACACCCGCTGTGTGGCCGCTGTCCCACATAGATGCAATCTCTCTCTCTCTCTCACACATGCACGTGCGCACACATGCACACAAACACACACACAGGCGCGCGCGCGCGCACACACACACACACCCACAAACGTGCGCGCACACGCATGGGGGCATAATTTTATACAAAACTTAAATACTAATGTACATACATGATTTATAGTTTTGTACTAAATTATTTTAATATAACTGGAACCATGTCTGAGTCACAACAGTGCAGTCAGTACAGTGACTAGGCTACAGGCTTGACAACTAAGTAATTATGATTCAATTTCCATAAGACAAAATTTTTTCCCCTTCCCTTCAACTCCAGACTGATTTTGCAGCCCACTGGGCCTCTCCTCAGTGAGAACTAGAGGATGTTTTTGTGGGGATTAAGCAACTAAGTCACAAAGCTGACTGCTGACCTCCATGTAATGCTGAGTTCAAGAAATGTGTGCAGCTATACTTTTACTCACAGGACACACAGGAACAATTTTAACTTTACTTTAATTGCAGCAAGCTGCACTCTATAAAAATTTTAACTTTAGTGAGGAATTCACAAACAAAATTAGCAAGAATTTGTTTTAGACATCATCATAAACTTTTCGCACTTGCATATGTCTCATGACGGCACACATGTTGGACATGTTACCATTTTAACATGCATATGTTTAAACTCATGATGATGTTGATGGAGGAGAAAAAAATACATGCTGCCTTCAGTGAAAATATAACAGTAAGCTACAATTAAAAAGAATGTATCATACGTAAGTAAAATATTTATTTCAAGGTCTATAACAACACCAGGCATCACATGTTTCAAAATTTCTTCATATTTTACTTGAATAGGTGTTTTCACTGTCACACTGCAATATTACATGAGACAAAATGTCTCAACAAAACAGCGTAGCTCTTCAACAACTAACACCACAGGTCGTTTCACACTGCCTACTTAATACACTGAGAATGGGAACCAACACTTTGTGCCAAAACAAGTTTACTAGTAATCTGAACTAAATTTCAAAATTTTGACACATGGTTGGATGGATGGGTACTGTACAAAGTGAAACACTGTCAAGACATCACAAATACACACGATGTAACACTTATGTTGTTCTTGCAGTTTTATATAAAATAACAAATAAAATAACAACTTCTGAAACTATATGCTCAGCAATGTTAATAAAGGTAACAGTGAATATTACCACATAACTACAAACATGTGTAACAGGGAATCTTATTCACAATGTGAAAGTGTCTTACCATATGATGTCTCAGACTGAATGGTAGTGTGACTCAAGTAGATGACACAACTCACAAAATCGGAGATGTGCATGATCTGTGAGGGCATTAAAAAAAAAAAATTTACAAAGCAGCACACTTCAAACAAAAATACATGATTCAATATTCAGTGAGATTTCGTGTAATACAGCAGTAATACACTGGCTACTAAAGTTTCTGTACATGGGTATTTCATATAACCCAATTAACACTGTGCACAATTTGGGTCTGGAATGATCTGTAACTGCCAAAATAAACCATACAGTCATCCCGTCAACCAAATATTCACAAAATACATCAAAACAAGCTCTTGTAGCTGTTTAACGTCATATATACGAGGGTCGTACCGAAAGACATGAGCAACAATTTTTGTAAAGTAACATGCTTTATTATTGACAAACCAAATACACCACCTTAATCTAGACCTTTCTTTATTTTTCCACATAATCGCCACTTCTTTGTACACATTTCTCCCAGCGTTCTGGGAGTTTGAAAATTCCCCTTCTGTAAAATTCCGTTCCAGCCACCCGAAGACACTGACGCACTGCTTTCTGAATTGCCTCTGTTGTCTCATAACGTTGTCCGCGCAGCTGATCCTTCACAAATCCGAAAAGATGGTAGTCGGAGGGT
>Ga0123352_10020989_pt1 | contig 10408 bp, 5 predicted proteins | sample TergutLab28metaG_FD_89700 | JGI IMG/M metagenome (GOLD analysis project Ga0123352, IMG submission 89700) | Labiotermes labralis P1 segment gut microbial communities from Petit-Saut dam, French Guiana - Lab288 P1 | ecosystem: Host-associated > Arthropoda: Insects > Digestive system > Gut ... | reverse complement strand
AGTATATACCATGTTTAAAATATTCAGTACCTATATTTGTTGAATAAATGTATAAAATGCAACTTTAGAGGTTAGCGGTGCGGTACGACCACTATAGTTGACATTAGGCGTCAAAAGGTTAAGAGTCCTCTTAAGATACAGACTATGTTAAAGTTTGTATGGCAGTCACTGAGAACGGAGATTCAAGGCTTCTATTATCCACTATTAATAATTATTATCCCATGAATCTTGCTAGACTAATAACATGTAAATATTTATTAACTATAGGCCGTATTAGAGTGGAAGGAAATAATGTTACTAACTTACATACGTTACCAAAATTAGTGTAACTGGTAACATCTTTGGAGTTATTGTCTCTAAAATGTTATAATGTATGAAGGTGTATTTGAACGTTGATGTCTGCTTGTGATAACACTATTGTCGCTAGAGTGAAAAAGTACCGGCATTAGTTTAAAGTAGTTTATACACAAGTGACAATGCACTGAGTTCAGAACTTTTATGAAGTCACAAATTGTATCAATCGTATTTTGCAATAGAAATTGAAAGTTTAAACTTCCACAAAGAAACATACTACTGTAACGAGAATTAGAGCCGGTCCCAGTGACCGCGCGGTCTAAGGTCTAGGTCTGCTGTCGCTCGCCTGCTGAGATTGTGGGTTCGAATCCCACCAGGGTCATGGATGTCTGTCTGTTGTGAGTGTTGTGTATTTTCAGGTAGAGGTATCTGGCGAAAGCTGATCACTCGTCCAGAGGAGTCCTACCGACTGTGTTGCGTCGTTGTGTGTGATCTAGAAACCTCGTGAATGAGGATGCCCTGGCCCACCGGGGGCTGTCGCGCCGAAAACAAACAAACAAACAAGAAATATAAATTATTTTGCGTTAACGAAAAATATGTCACGCTTATTTTAGTCTCAAGTAATATGAGATTTATGAGCTAATGGGAATTTGTTAGAAAATATCTTTAGGAAGGTTGACAGAATTTTAAAGTATGCGTACTTTACCCTATGAAAAACCGATGACGCAGGTAACTGACATCATGCCGAAATCTTAACGTAAATATTTCCTTAGTAAATTGTTGGAAGGAAGACATTATACATTACTGAAAAAGAAAACTTGTAAAGCCCAACTGTTCGCTGCATAAACAAAATAAACCGGAATTTTTAAAGAATTTTTTGACATATTAAAGAGTGATATAAAAAGATCACATTATATAATAAAATTAATTATATACGTCAGCACTACCTTTTTATTAACACATATATCTGTAATATCATAGAAAACAACAAAGACGAACAGCCAACCCCTACCACATAACTAATCGGAACAACAGAGAGCGAAAACCAACCCGACGATTCCCTCCGAACTGGCAGTATCTGACCATCGCTTCCGAAATATACAACACGTGCACCCACGAGAAGCTGTAGTAATATAAGACTCACTCCGGCGGATGATAATATAGTAGAGCCTCACTTTTCAACAGGATACCCAAGTGATAATAGGAACTGTTTTAACTGTTAAATGTCAACCTACGATTTTAAACATTTTAGCCAGATAAGTGCATATTACATTTTTCTTTCGTCCTTAGCAAAGAAACTTACCAGATTTAATGTATTTTATTCATGTAAGCCTATTGGGATCCCAATGTGCACACAGCACCAATGAATTAGTCTGCAATGTAGGCCTGAAGATGAAAGACTGATGGGTCGAAACATGGTAATATATATTAATAAAAGTTAGTGCTGACTTATATAATTAATTTTATTATATATTTATTCTAGCACTTCGTGATGCTTTTTTTCAAGATAACATTACCCAGACCCGTAAGACTCAGAACGGTGAGAAAGGCAGCAATGTCTAATTTTAGCTGTCCCACTCAGCATTGACTGGGAGCTTTGAGGAGTGTCACATAAATGCTGGATCACGCTAACTTGTCTCCGGACAAGCACTTGGAACCGGAGACTAAGTAGAAACAGTGTAAATAAACAAAGTTTTTTTTTTTCCTTTTTAAAGGTGCTGTTACTGACCTTAGCGCACAATGTAGAGTTGCATTAGGTGATGCTGCCACCTGGAGACGACTGTAGCCACATCTGTTATCAAGAATGTTTCTGCAAAGGAAAGAAAACACTAAAAAATTACTGTAACAATTTTCAGGGGGTAATAAATTATTCGCAAATTTCAATTTTGGCCTGGTTTTTGGAAACTAACCCCCTCGTAAAAAAGAGGAACGGGTTTATAACTGAATTATACGAGGTCTTAAAGACCATCGGTATGAAGGTGTGTTTTTTTGTAGGGTATTCAGTAGCTGATCACGGTGGGTGTAATTTTGAAATCCTCTCCACTTATAGAAATAAGTTCATGATATTCTGTATGATTTAATCTGTAACAGAAACATTGAGGCTGGTCGATACCCCATTTATGGACTCGTAAATACTGTGTGAAGTTTCATATTTCCTGATGGGTTAAAAGGAAGTAAAAAGTGTCGTAATCCGTCAAAACTGGAGACCGAGGAAGGAGGGGTCTATTTCTTCCAATCAGAAGAATAGTAACTTATTAGAAACTATGCCATAGCCAGAGCACTTACAAGAGGAACTATTATGTGATTGTTTACTCTGTTTTGGCAGGCTCCAACGAAACTAAATTTAGTAATTGTGATGTTGTAGGAAAATTAATAGAATAAATTGATGGCTTACGTAACTCAGTTTAAAGTATGGGTAGCTACGATGGAGAGGTAAAGTAAAGTTGTTCCTTGTTCTGCGATGAAAGTATGGAGGGGGAGCAGAACTAGAGCTTCATTCATTCGTAACCTCAACACTAGATGGAGGTAAGTGGTTAGCTTCAGATCCCGCCCAGAGAAGAACCCCCAGCCCTTGCTTAGGAGGATGGGTGGTTTCCACTGCCGGAATGGGCATTTTTGAGGCGTAGAAAATGTAATTAATGTAGTGAAAACATAATAAAAATAACAATTTTTGTTGCGACTATTGTATTTGTGCAGTCTCGTCTTTTCCAAATAATGCACATTAAATATACGCGTGTTGAATGAATAAAAATGCGTTCCTTCAGTTTGTGCAGTAACAAACCAGGTGATGCAATTAAATTTTATGGATTGGCTTACATATTGTTAGATTTGAAGGAGGGTCCTCAGTTGTTTTTGTTTGCATAAAGATGTCTCTAAATTAAAGTTTTGTATTTATAATTCGTTTGCCATTCGGTTCAGAACATTTAGTCTTTTCGTTTTGTATCTAACAAACGTAAAGTTAAATTAAACGGAATTATTACTTAGCCTTTTTTTCTGCGAGGTTTTAAGCTTGGCCTCTGATATAACGGGAATAATATAAGTTTAATGCTTTCCAAAATAGTGTATTTGTGCCTAAGAGGCAGAAAGTAACTGGAAGCTAGGAAAAGCTGCGTAGTGAGGAGTTTCATATTTTTTACTCCTTAGAACATAGGAAATTAACCATTTTATCAAAACTAGTAGGATGTGCTGGGTGAGGCGTGTGGCATATGATGGGTACGATATAAAACCATGCAGGGTTACGACAAGAAACCGGAAGAAATGAGATCACTGTGGAGACCTAGACTTATTTTGGAGGATAATATTGAAATGGATTTGTAGGATGGAAATGTTTGGATTGATTTATCGAGCTCAGGATTGGGACTAGTAGCGGGCTCTTTTGAAGGCGGTAATGAACATTATGACCATAAATTACGAGGAAATTTTTGACTTGAGTCTAAGTCAGAACTTGTTAGATAGAGGAGGTTATTTAACTCAAGTTTACATTTGATAATTAATTTATAAATTGTTGTGTTATAGCAGTTCAATTAGGCGTACATACTTATGTAGACATCAGTAAAATGAATGAAGTCTCCGAAATCTCCGAGTGTTTTTTCTTACTTTTTTTCACTGTAGTGACAGCATAGTGCAGTAGAAAAATATGGGTGTTGCCATTTATTCACAATTACCTCTTACTCTAAGGGTTCGAATGGTGTCCCTCTCCTCTCTTCTTCCCCTACGTGTTTTCATAGGGGACACGTGCGCTGAGGTTTCAAGTACTTGTTATACGAACCTTTGCATGGATGGGGGAATGGGCCGGATGGAGAAGAATTCTCAACACGAATAATTTAAAAATTCACTCTAGATCAGTGTTTCTCAACCGCCGGGCCGCGGCCCGCTACCGGGCCCTGGCATCAATAATATCGGGCCGCGAGAGATTCTCCTGGAATTTGTCATTTTAGTTTTCTGAGCAATTTTCATGAATACGTGTTTTATAGTGGAAATATTCTGAGGAGAAAAATATTCATGAATGTGTCGAAAAACTCTGACCCAGATGTTGGCCTGAGGAAACTAAAATATGTTACAAAATTTCATTAGTCCAGTGATTGATAACTAATTTAAATGTAATTTTATATTTGTCAGCATGCCACACCGTATATATAAGTGTACTAACACTCTTGATGACTATGCCATAATTAATTATTAATACTTATGTTAGTTTAATGTATGAACTTAAAAAAATGGAAAGGTATTTGCGAGTAAATTTGTTGGGACCGAGCCCTCGTCTTTTGAAAAAAGAATTTATCAGGCCGCGATCTCACAAAAGTTGAGAAACACTGGTCTAGAGAGTGTTTTGGTAAAGCATACAGTAGTGGTTTCTCAGGAGCTGTGTTCTAGCTCGTTATTATCAGTAGGTCCAAGTCCATGATCTAGTTAGTCTGTATTAGACTTTAATTATTATTGCGTTTTCCTCATATCTTGTTTTATCTTTCACTGGTCAAAACTGCCAACTCGGATTCTTCACATTAACGTGCATGTAACTTGCATCGTTATAGTGGACAGAGCGATCGTTCTTCGTTTTTCCTGGGCCATTTGCAATAACATAAAACCTACTAGGTAACTTGACTTGGTTTTCTGAAAGACGTTCTAAGTTTGTTAGGGCTATCACCCGTTAGGCGGGTAAGGTGAAGGAATACAAAATTCTTCCTGCCTAATTCACACGCCATGAAGGCTTATATGGAAGTGAAAGGAAAACTCCAGTCATGTAGATGTTAGCAGCGACCTTTAAGCTGCTGTCTGTTTATACCCTATTAAAATGTCCCCAATACCAATTGGATAAGAGGCTGAATAGATTTCAGAATCGGCTTTTACGTTTTTGAAATGAGAAATATTACGCCCCTATCGAGAATCGAACTCGATGATTTCTCTGTGGTCTCTTTACTGAGTTATCCCGAATCTATCAATAAGAGTAACGAGAATCACTTACTGTCTCCTAGGCTGTACTGCCCTTTGGGACTCTTGGCCTCCTTAATTATGGATGACCATTCTTCCCTATCGACTGCTATTTGTCGCCATCTCTTAAACTTCATCTCCCTTAGATTCTTCTCGATATCTTCCAGCCATCTTAATCTGGGTCTTCCCCTTCTTCTAATTCCCTCCGGGTTTACTCTCAAATATTCTCTTAGCTGTCCTTCCCTGATCAGTCCTTACTAAATGTCCAATCCATTCCAATATAAATAGAATAAACTTAGTGTCATTAAAGACTCTTCCCAAATTGGGCACTTGAAATCAGGGTTGGTTTCCATGTATTTATATATGTATATGTGTATTTGGGGCACGCGGTGGCGCAGTTGGTTGAGGTACTGCTCCACAAGCCGGAAGGTCGCGGGTTCGATTCCCGATGTTCTCACTGGAATTTTTCATTTCACATCCATCCGACCGCACTATGGCCCTGGGGCTGACTCAGCATCTAACAGAAATGAGTACCAGGAATATTTCCTGGGGGTAAAGGCGGCCGGCGCGTAGGGCAGACAACCTTACCACCTTCATGTGCCGACTGTTTTGAAATCTGGGAACCTCAAAATCCTGGAACCCTCAGGGCCTGTCCAGACCTGTCATGGGATTAAAGGTTTATTTATTTCGGACATTTATTTTTAAAATAACAGGATACGAACTCTACGACCGAAGAATGGGAGTTCGATTAACAGCAAAAGACTTTATCTTGTTTACTGTATCCACAGTAAATCTGGGACCCACTGAACCCTATTTCCATTGGGTAACCGGAGCTTTTTTTCCGAAAGTATAATTTTCGCGACGTGAAGTTTATAATGACCGAAGCTATGTCCATATTTGCCCACTCGTGCTCACGGCAAGTTGTTTAATTATGCACAGAGAAAGCTTCACCTTATGGCTTTAAGCACAGTAAATAACGGGTTAAGTTTTTATATGACCTGCGTTACGAAATAATGGTGATTAATTACTGATGGGACTTCAAAAGTGTAGAGTGGACAATGCTATATAATATGGAATGAGTTTGGTATGTGGTCGTGAGGGGGTACGAATTTTGGAAGAAAGCAATCTTCTTATATATCATACCCACATTTCTTCTGGTTCAAGCTGAATTTCTGGGATGTACCTGAAGAGACTGAAGGAGACTAAGAACCTATTAGCCCTAACGAGTTTCAAACTGAATAACTTGCTTAATGAACCCTACAGGTGTGAACTTATTTTTTTTTGTCATCCGCGCAGTTTCATCTTTCCGGTGACCCGCGGTTTACAGTGTGAGAACCGTATCTAACCTAATACTTGAATGAAAATGACCATTCAAGTCATGCCCGGTTTATTTCAGACTTTACCACTTCACACGACGCAATTTACATGACATTGATCGCCACAGGAACTATTAGGTTATGCCCCACCATTGTTAAACTTTATTCCGTCTGGTGAATATATATAATTTTTCCCCCCCATGTTACTGTTGTTCTGTTTATTGGAGATGTTATTGTTGCTTGGCATGTACTATATAAACGTAGTTTGAATATAACCACAATAGTACAACACAATACAAAGTACTGCACTGTGAACACGTTTACAATGCTACTGCATGTTTGTTTCACATCCAGTGGCAGAGCATTCATTGAATGAAACAGACAAAATAGTGAGGCCACACAATGTGCATGTGTGGATATAGCAATTCAATTTAATTCTCGTTGTTCCGCGTCCCTTCTCTTGAATACTGCTCAATGCTCAGTGGCAACTGGCTGTGGTGACTATTGAGGTAAAAGATACACACATTGTGAAGCTATCACGATGTACTGTGCTTCCCGCGTCTAGTTTTCGGGGAACATTGGCCTAATTCAGTGCACTGCCCTTTTATTTGCATTCTTTGTTAGTTGCTGTACACGCGAATACAAATGAACCTCTCTTCTCACTTAGGTATTGTTTTATCCCACACCTGAAATTACTGCTTACTCAGAACTTTGTGTTGAATATGACCATATGGCTTTCAGCTTGCTCTCCACTAGCATTTCTAACCATTTGGGTGTGCTGAGCTTTGTGAACCTGGTAGAATGACTTTTTTTTTTATGAAGGCGACTGTTTATTATCAAACAGTGCTTCGGTTTTCATTCTGATTAATTTAGTGAAAACTAACACGTTGTTGTGTACATTCATGGAAGTCAGATGGTTTTGTGGTGGGTGTAATTAATTTTCAACTTAAATTTCTTTAAAATATGCTAACATAATATTGCTAGATACTCTTGAGAACACCAGAGTCTCTTAGTGTAGCATAAAATTAGTTGAATTTTGAAACTAAAAGCTAAAAGTACGTGTTCACGAAGCCTGAAAAAGGAAACTACTCCGAATCACTTCGTTCCAGTCAGTAACCTGACAGTCATTGGACCTGATATTAATTTTTGTTATTTTCCTTGCAACTACACCTTAGACTCCAAGTGATTTTTTTCCTGGAAGTTTCCAGGTCAAAATATTATAGTTTGTGTCTCTTACATTATTTGCTAAATTTTATATTTTCAAAGATGAGTAAGTTGTTGCGGTCAGAATCTTCTGTCTACCAGTATGTTACCTAAAAATACAAAGATCACAATATACAAAAGCGTAATTATTATGTTGTATTTTGTGTGTGTGAAGAACATAGGCTGGGGGTGTTTGAGAGCAGGGTGCTGAGAAAGGTATTTGGGCTTAAGAGGCACTAGGTAACAAAGGAGTGGAAATATATGTATAATGAAGAGCTTAGTGATCAGTTCTCCTCACCAAACGTTAATCGGTTGATCAAATCGAGAAGAATGAGATGGGCGGGGCATGTAACACATACTGGGGAGAGGAGGGATTCATATATAGTTTTAGTGTGGAAACCTAAGGGAAAGAGACCAGTTTGAAGATCTAGGCGTAGATGGGAGGGTAATATTAAAATGGATCTTCAAGACGTGGGTTAGGGGCATGGACTGGATTCATCTAGCTTAGAAAAGGGATAGATAGCATGCTGTTGTGAACACAATAATGATCCTCCGCTTTCCATAAAATGCGCGTCATTTCTTGACTAGCCGAGGTAGCTCAGTTAGTTAATTTGTAAGTAGCTGTTTTGCAGTAAGTGACAATATCATTGTTCTGTCGCCCCGATAGACAATATTTGTTATTTACAATTACTTTTACAGGCGTTTTCAATGAGATACTGCCGGAGGGCATCTACTATGTCAGTTACCTTTACACACTGCTGTACAACCCTAGAGAAACTGTTGGTTGTATCCTCGATATCGGGCATCCTCTTAGGATATTTAATCTCGAATAAAACCAGATATGTTTTGGGACTCCTCCAACAAACCTACGCTAACATAAAAATGTGGTAATAAATTCTATACTTAACGCACAGCGACTTCTTGCATCTCACACGGAACAAATTTGGAGTAAAGCCTGAGATTGCATTTCTGGAATCCATGCCATTTTGGAATAAATTACATGTGCTGCTTTATTTAACACAGTGCTTAACATTCAGTGAGGTCTTTGGTAATCAGTAATCTATGTTTCTGGAGTGAGTTGTGTACTCAGTAAATTTAATTTGAGACAAACTCTCTGAAGAATCCAATATGAAATTTTAGTACGCTTTGACTTTGCTTATACTATGACTGCATATTTCAGAGTCCATATTAAAAAGACCATGACATTTTGAGAGAAAAGAAATTCCTCGTCTATTAATATATATATATATATATATATATATATATATATATGCGTGTTTGTGTTTAAGAATCGGGATTTAGGCAATATGTTTCTTGCTTCAGAAAGGTTCTGAAGGCACTTAATAACGCAATTAAGGGACTATGTTTCCGTTAAACAATTTATAATAGACGTATCTGCTGAATTTTCTTGTACATAAACAGTTCCTTTGCATTGATTCCATATGTTGTTCCACCTTTACAACTGACCCTGGCAGCGGAAATAGATGAAGTTAGATTGTATGAGGACTAGGGTCGATTGCTGACGGAGGCTTAACTCTGTACACAAATATAGTGATATTTTAAGGCACCGAATCTATACCTATGTTCCTTCATACACCTTCACGGTGCATCATTAAGCGAAGGATGAACGTTACCTCTTTATCTTGTATATTTCATTTGTATAAAAATATAATATGAATAATTTATAGAACTTAATATATTACTTGGGAAATACACTTTATCGGTTTAAAAATAATGAAAATTGTGTTTACTTAATTTTCAAGTACACCTATTTTTTAGCAACACTGTCGTTACACAAAAGAAACTGCCACTATTACCACCACTACTACTACTACTACCACTACTACTACTACTACTACTACTACTACCCGCACTAACACTATCACCACCACTACTATTACTACTGCTACTGCTACTACCATTACTACTACTACTACTACTACTAATGCTACCCGCACTACCACTATCACCACCACCACTATTACTACTACTAGTATTACTACTGCTACTGCTACTACTACTACTACTACTACTACTACTACTACTACTACTACTACTACACCCACTACTAATCATGAAATTTGGAGCGTGTGGAGTCACATTTCCACGATTTCTAATTAAGTATGTTTATGGTAACACGCTTAACGACTGTAGAAAGCACTCACTAATTGGTTTCGGAATCGGCAAAAAGAGGAACTCCTGCCAAGAGAGCGTAGTTGTTCCGCTTCACAACTAAGATGGGGAAGTTGCCACATCATCACGGCGATCTACACCTTGACTGCATTTTTTACCAAATTAGTTTTTATTTCATAGGAGCGGAAGTTGGTAGTCACTGATCCTCAAAAGCTGTAGTACTTTTGGTATGAGCACGTGGTCTTAATTCCACCTGTTTACGTGCTTTCTTAAGCGACAAATTTAAAAATATTTTATTTAACGCAGCTGTCACGTGTTACTACTGTTAACGTTGACGTTAAGAAGAATGAGATATGAAGTTGGAGTATTCCTAAAATTTTAGTGACAGGGGTAATTTCAGGACTGGGGGGGGGGGGGGGAAAACCCTGCCCCACGGCCTTCTTTAAAAAAAGGCCCACTTTGAATGGGAGGGGGACGGTTTGGAAGGGGAAAAAAAACCCCTTTGACCAAAAAACTTTCCAACCCCACTTTTT
>Ga0123352_10020988_pt1 | contig 10408 bp, 4 predicted proteins | sample TergutLab28metaG_FD_89700 | JGI IMG/M metagenome (GOLD analysis project Ga0123352, IMG submission 89700) | Labiotermes labralis P1 segment gut microbial communities from Petit-Saut dam, French Guiana - Lab288 P1 | ecosystem: Host-associated > Arthropoda: Insects > Digestive system > Gut ... | reverse complement strand
TTTTTTGTTTTGTTTTTGTGTTTTTTTTTTTGTTTGTGGTTTGGGGGTGGGGGTGTTGGGTGCGGCGGCGGGGGGAGAGGGGGGGGGGGGGGGGGGGGGGGGGGGGGTTGCAGCAGGAAATATAGAAATAAGTGTATAAAGCCACGAACATGGTAGAAGAACATGATTAGGGGTTATCAGCCTTTTCATCAGCTAAGTGGACTTCATTATTGAGGAATTATCTCACGATGAAACAGATATTTAGTGTGACCACTTTCTGGATATGAGACAGTAGGCAATGGTGGTAAATTGAGGTTAGTGTTGTTATTTCTATGTTTATCACCTTTATACAGGGTATTTGCAATTATAACCTGAAACCATGTTTTTAGGATATATTGTGTTGCTTCTGTAATTACAATTTGGGCTACATGTAATGTTATTTTGCATGTTAAATGTGTTTTGTACTTTTACATTAGTACATTATTATTATTATTTTCAATTCTCTCCTGTTAGTAGGTGGCGTATTGTTAAGTCCAGCTCTCGACAGTATATCAAAGCGATTCACCCCAGCTCTTTATGAATTATTATTATATTTGAAAAATCAAATGTTATACCAGGGATATGCAACCAAAATTGTTACCACCAGTTTACATTTTCAGTTGCCAATAATTTTCTTATATATATATATATACCAACTAGTAAATGATCGTGAAAGAATGTGTTGTGTGTGATTGTAAATATTGGTATATAGTATTATCATTACACTGATGGGGATGTTTAATATAAAGATTGACAGTTACTTGTTTTAAATTTTTAGGATACTGATTAAGTTGAATTTATTCCATCACAGTGCCATTGTTTGTACAACATGGGTTGAAAACGTGAATAGTAAAGGTAAAGTTTCCCGTTACAGGCACGGTGTGGCCCAGAGGGTGGGTAGAGGCATAGCTCTACTCTTCCATGACCGCGGCACTAGAAGGGGGTGAGTGGTCGGCCGCACTTTACCCCTGGGAAAGACCTGATACCCATTGTACAGGAGACTGGGTGAGCCCCAGGGCCAGTCTGGACGGGCGGAAAATCTCGCCCCCACCGGGATTCGATCCTGGACCGTCCAGCCCGTAGTCAGTCGCTATACCGACTGAGCTACGCAAAAACATGAATAGTAGAACTATAAAATGTAGAGAGGGGTGGTTTGTGGTAATTTGGACATGTGAACTCACAGATCTATTGATGAAATTGTAGTAATGACGCTTGTGCCGAAGATGAAACAAGTGTGCTTAATGTGAAAGGGATCTTGGATACAGAAGTTTTATGCATGATATGAGATTCTAAAGTTTTCCTCTTGGTGATACTTTTCTTTGGGAGTTGACAGTATGTAGATACCAATATTTTGGAGGTACTTGCATCCATTTTCAGAATGTGTAAGAGCTCTGTTAATGCAAATACTTTCTCAAAAATGACATAATAGCATTGAAGGCATGTGAAACTGGTATTGTTAGTATGCAGCACTGAGGAATAGCTGTGAGGAAAAGCAACATTAACAGCTTTGTCTGTTATGTCCAGATTGTAAAAGCCAAAACTTGTTTCTGTAAGGAATTTTATTTGCATGAAATCCAGAGCTCAAAGTGTAAATTTTACAGTCTAGATGCTTGGTAAGAAAGAGTAATATTTGTAATTAAATTCTTTTGTGAAGGGAGAGATCAGTGACCCTGAAACTTGTTAATTGTACCGTCACAGCTTGTGCAATTTAGGAGGCAGTTAGTATGACTTCTCAGCATAGGCTTAAGCTGGAGGGTGCAAGAAGGGAAAAATGCCCCGCTGATATTTTTTGTACCTAAAAATGGTTTTTTTAGCTACTGAGTTAATGAGCTGCAAATAAAAAAGTATTTTCAAAATGATTATTTGAGTGGTGTAGGAAAAAAATTAAGCTGCATTTTTCAGGGTGCAGATTACAGGCATGTGAGTTCCCTATACCCATGGATGATTTTGGCCCATGAAAGTATTAGTCCAGTTCCGCTTATGTTTCTCAGTGTAATAAAAAAAAAATCGGGTTCAAAACGATACGCAGTTGGATGTTATGACGGAAGATGGCAGCACAACAAATTGAGAGACCGGAGTGACATCTTGGCATAAATCGTAGAAATAAGATACAGTTGCCAAGGAACTGCAATCTTTAGCTACACAATCGTTGACAAATATTGGTGTGTACCAAAAGGCGCCAAGTAACTTTGTAAAGGAAACTGGTGTGTTGGCTCTAATAAAAATATGTTAACACGATGTTCATGTTAAAGGATCTGTTCATGTACAGATTGTAAAAACCAAACCAAGACTTGGAATTTACCGACAATATTGTGTTGCTTGTGACCTGCGGTGTGCAGTGTATCTGCCTTATGTTGTAGGTGAGTTTAGGGTGCTATTAATCATTCTTTATCTTTAAATGTGGCATTGAATTTCACTGAAATTTAACTGAGTTTTCATATGTTTGTATTTGTAATTTTTAGCAACAGATCTGGTTTGTAGTTCTTTATAAAGAACCACAAAACCAGACACATGGGTAACTATATTTTTTCCCTGAATTGGTTAAGTAGCCCCGAATTTCCAAACCAAGTTACCATGCAAGTATTATAACCAAGCAATAAGGAAAATCGACGAATTCACTACTAGCCAAGGAGGGATTCTGTTGAACAAATGACAGCACCCATTTTTATTATACTTTTCGTAAATGGATTTTACTTTATGTGTTGGCAAACACCTGGTTATATATTTAATACTGTACATTTTCCATGCAATTGTCTTATAAACACAAGTTTATTTCCAAATAAATTGACAATTGATTTTATTGCTCCTGCACATTTTGGCTGCAAATTGCAGCCATCTACAGGGGGTTGTAATTGCTGCAGACGTGTACAGCATGCTATACAAGTTGTGGAACATAAGCGGTAATTTATTATTTCTACATAGTAGTGTTAAACCAGTTGTTAAATTAGTTGGTAATAAACTTGTCTGTACAAGGTTATATATTGACTTAGTATCAACCACTGCTTGGCAAGAAAGAGGCCATTGGTAATTAAATTATTTCATGAAGGGTGAGATTAGTGGTGTTGAAATTTGTACTATCACAGTTTAGTTGTGTGATTTGTGAGGCAGCTAGTAACGATTTCACAGCAAGAGAGGGTGCACATCTCCCCCCCCCCTAAAAATCGTTTTCGGCTACTGAAGTGAAGAGGGGCAAATATATATATATGTTGAAAGTGATTATTTGATGGTGTAAAGACAAAAAATTAAAAAGCCGCATTTTTACGGACACAGATTTCAGACATGTGAGTTCCGAACACCCATGGTCGATTTGCCCCCGAATCTTATTAGCCAAGTTACGCCAATGTTTCTCGGTGTGAAAATTTTTTTTTTAAATCCCTGTTCGAAATGGTAGGACGTTGGGTGTTTTACGGCAGATCGCGGCACATTCAATTTAGAGACTGGAGTGACATCTCGGAAAAATCATAGAATTAAAATTCAGTTGCCAAGAAACTGCATTCTTAAGTTATAGAATCTTTGACGAATATTGGTTAGGTGGACCAAAAGGCGCCAAATAACTTTGTAAAGGATATTGGTGGTAATGGAAGAGACAACGGTCGTGGTGTAATTAAACGCACTATTCTGGTATTAATTGGGAAGAAACAACATTTCAGAACAACATGTACACGAAAGTTTGTTTTTTCTTCTTTGAACAAAATCTTTTAAAATGTGCATACTCTCTTCCTTATATATATATATATATATATATATATATGTCCGCATGTAACAACTCGACAAATACTAAATGGGTTTTCATGAAAATTGTGATTGGACGTTTTGCTAAAATTTATGCATAAACTGACTTATAGATTTGGTTAGTTCTTACACATTTTACACGAAACGTGTTCCCGTGTGGCGATATTTTGACTTAATACAAAGAACATAATTCATTACTGTCAAGGACGATGTCTGCAGGATATTTTATCATTACGGTATTGTATTAAATATATCCGAAGTTAATGTCAAGGCCGGTGAGTTATGCAAAATCACAGCACACCCATTTGAAATGCTCTTCTGCTGTTTCCATAGCTTGTTACCCAGAGTGACACTCGCACGTGTATGAGTTTGTTCTGTAAATGTCTAACGTGCAACACGCGTTGTCCGTGTGACTCATTGCCGGAGAGAGGAGTTTGGTGGACACAGAAAACAGTAGAATGGGTCTCGTCAAATTCTGCACACGTGTAGGTGAAACTGTGTTCATTTCCATTAGGTTATGGCGTCAGAATGTTGTATAATGCAATGCGCATGTGCTGCTCTTTTGTGTTTTGTGTTTCATTTGTAATTATATTATAAATGCATGTGAATGTGCATGTGTTGTAGATATTCAGTTTTATGTAAATTATATACATATGAGTGGGATGCGAGGCCATGTTCTTCGGCATATGCTTACCAATGTTTCTGAAGATATGCTGCTTCCTACTTCAGAATCACTATTATATCCTGAAGATAGAGATGGTAGGTTCGTCTAAAACGTTATTACGTACATGCACGGCGTCCGTTCCAAAATACCGTCAACGTGATACTCATCGCCATGAGAACATCGTCTCGTAAACGGCCATGATTATATTCTGTGATCTGCTTATGAAACGGTCAAATCAGAAGGACAAACTGCACCAATTAGGCTTCAAAACCCAACCCCGATGAATTTGCTCATGTCGCCTTGGCTCGCTGACCAGAACCACTTTTGTGACAAGTGACTGTAATAGTAATGTGATTAATTACAACTTTCGAGAGGGGATGCACATTAACTCTGTGTTGAATATTATTTATTGAAAAGTTTATTGTTGAGAACTACACTCTTCTGAGCTATTACGCAGCGAGTAGTGGTAAGTTATTACCGACGTTTCGGGACAACCTGTCAGTCCTGTCTTCAAGAATCCAAGTTTATTGTTGCTCGTGTATTCAAATTCATTTCTCCTTACATGAAAGTGATAGGTTTATTCTCGAGTTCTTGGAAAACCGATATTGGACCTTATAGTGACTGAGATGAACTTGTTACACCGTGCCATGTCCAACTTCTGAAGCCTGTTGTATGAAGTTACATGAGAGGAATGTGCAGGAGTCATTCCGACTCACACCACAAGAAGTACTCATCAACTGGACGCTAGGCCTATAAACATCCTACAGGCAAGGTTAGGAATTGCTCAGAAGCATCGCACCTTCAGAGTGCGTGGTGGAATGGAATTATAGTGCCATGCATTCTTAATTTCGGCTCTAGATGTAAGTAAGCGGTTGGCTACGCGCCCCGACGGCTTTACGCTCGGCGAAAGCGTCCACAGTACCAAGGCGCTTTGAAGGCGAGAAAAATGTCTACCCCTGCCGATAAAAAAATATGATAAAGTAATTTATTCAGTCAAACACAATATATGTACATATATATATATAATCATTATTGCATATTTGGCGTCATGTTTCAGTTCTAGTGAACCATCTTCAGGCCAGTTCTTAATATACAGATATGGTGCATCCAGTGAGTGCGCACATTGTGGGATCCCATATTGTTTACAAACAATTTTGATTTTAAAATTCAAGTTAAAAATCTACTGGCAGATGTATCTTTTGAAATATATCGGCCAGTAGATTTTTAACTTGAATTTTAAAGTCAAAATGATTTGTCAACAATATGGGATCCCACAATGTGTGCACTCACTGGATGCGCCATATCTGTATATTAAGAATTGGCCTGAAGATGGTTCTCTAGAACCGAAACATGTTGCCAACTATGTATTAATGATTTTATATATATAGTGTTTAAATAAATTACGTTATCTTATTGTATAACACAACGGGATGGCTCCTATAAAAAATAATAATGGGAGTAGATTAGGATTGTAAATTATGAGGATCAGAATTGTGTGACTTTTCCCAGTCCTTCGTTGCTAATTTCAGAATACTACCCTCAACAATTTATTCTCGAATATCCTCAACGGAAATATTTATGACCGCGACTAGTGGCTCGTGGTAGCAAAAGGAGCAGTTCGTACTTATTCAAGGAACTTTTTGTACGATGTTATAACAACGTGACCAAACTTAAATGTCCACAAAACCAGAAGAGCTGACGACCAATTATAGCAGTTTTCCTCCTATGATTACGTAGGTAATTTGAATTCTTACGTTCTTATGTTTATTCTGGTCGCGGTTTTGGTCTTTTTAATTAGCTTTAGTTGCATTTAGCCGTCGATGCTGATGATGAAGCGACTCTAATCCTTCCCCTCCACAGGCATGCGCACACACACACACACACACACCTACACAACATACATACATACATAAATGCATACATAAGCACATACACATGTACGTACTTATTCGTCCGTACACCCGTGCATAACGTAATAAGTTCGTCTGCAGAGTTCTTACTTTTCTCGACATAATGCTGATGCTAGTATTGAATGAGCGGTCCGACAACACCGTGGGGTGATGCGATTTATTAACAGTTACATTAGTTGGTGGAAAACCTTTAGCGAATTTTGTTTGTTCTCTTCTAAATGTCTGTGACGAATACGCACTATATCTAGTGTTTTTGTCTTGTATATTACACATCGTCTAGGTTTTGTGCTAAAAATATGTTTCCGAAGTTTGATCTTTTTCCGTCTTCAAACAAACGATACGTGTAATATGATGCATCCGTTGAAGTGTTCTGCTCCTTGTCAGGCACTAGTCATGTAAAGAGACCCTACTTTGAGTCTGGGTCCCACATTTTGCCTCAAGACGGCAGCTGAGTCTGCTTCAAAAATGTTCTCCCTAACTACGGCACGAGATGGACGTGAGTGGTAGCTCTACGCTCTGGCCGCTTTGCTTCTGTGGAAAGAACCATCAGTGCCCGTTGAACAGGACGCTAGGTGAAACAGAGGAGATTTGGGCGCTTTCGAAAATAATCTCTTTCCCCCCCTTCCACAGAACCTATAATGCCAATTGCCAGACAAAAATTCCCCGCAGTATTTAGAGTGATATTTGGAAGTTTCCGCTTTCTTTCAAGGGTTTGATTTATTTATTCCCTGATTTCTTGCAGAACCCCTGACGATGTTCTGCGAAACCCTGGATTGCAAGCACTACCCTGGAAAATGTAGCTTTACGGAAGGCCAAAATCCTGAAATGTGAGTTATTGTATATTAAAACATTTTTGTGAGAATTATTGTCGTCTGAAACGTGGAACCGTGTATTGTGGTAGATGTGTATCAGTGTTTCGACGGAACTTGACGCCTTCATCTGTAGAGTAGTAAGTGAACACTTACGAAACAACACGGTGTCACATCCCAGAAGACAGCAATTCTTGGAGATCCTCACATCTCATAGAACGGTGTGTGTTCGCTAATTCTGTGAGACATAGAAGTTAATTGTAAACCTGACATGAGAATTTTATGAATCGGCCGCCTTGAAGTTTAGGTTGGAAAGCTTGGCAGAATGCATATTTGATGAGCGTCCTCCACCTCTTGGTTTCTGGTCAGTTGAGGCAGCTCCGTGCGCAGTGTCCAGAGATCAATAACTGTTATTAACATGGTGGCCTTTGTTTATTTACATTGTAATTGTAAAGTGGGCCATCTGCTGCCTGGAATTTCTTCAGTAGGAAGGCCGGACAGAGCGGCCGAGCGAGCCAGGAATTGGTTGCCTGGTTTACGATCCTGTTTTACGATCGTGTGCAAGTTTCGGGTTGGAAAATTCAATCTAGTTGCAGCGCCGTGTTCCCTGGGCATTGACGTCCCTTGAACTACTAGCTGCGTCTCAAACATTCGCCTCTTGCCAAATCCACGAAACAGTGACATACCGCTTGTCTGAGTCGAAATGTAGACAGTTGTAGAGAGCGTGTGTACAGTACAGAGTTATAGGCTGTTGTGAACACTATAATGAAATTCAGGGTCTGGTAAAAAAAAAAGGGCCAGGGTGGCGTAGTCGGTATAGCGACTAGGTACTGGTTGGTCGGTCCAGGGATCGAATCCCGGTGAAGGCGAGGTTTTCCGCACCCGTACAGACCGGCCCTGTTACCCAAACAGCCCACTGTACAATTGGTAACGTGTCTCTTTCCAGGGGGTAAAGCGGCCAGGTCGTGTCTTTGACCACACACGCTCATCTAGCTCTGAGGTTAAAGAAAGAATAGAGCTATACCTCTGCTCCCCCTCTGGGCCTTCATGGCCTGCTCTATGGTCAAACTTACTTTAAGTTTACCTCGTCCAGATCGACTTTTGAATCTAACCAGTCTTCTAAGAGTATGGTACCGGGAATAAAGCGACTGGAGCCTGAAGCTGCCCAATCACTTTTATATAACGTCGAAGATTAAGAAAGACTGGTGGTTTACCCCTACGAGAAGGACAAGGCTCATGATCGGCTATAGTACTAATCCTGTGTGGGCCGGGTAGCTCAGTCGGTATAGCGACTGACTACGGGCTGTACGTTCCGGGGTCGAATCCCGATGGGTACGAGATTTTCCGCCCGTCCAGACCGGCCCTGGGTCGCACCCAGTCTCCTGTAAAATGGGTATCGGGTCTTTCCCGTGGGTAAAGTGCGGCCGGGGCGTGCTGCTGACCACTCACTCCCTTCCAGTGTGGCGGTCATGGAACAGTAGAGCTATACCTCTACCCACCCTGTGGGCCACACCGAGCCTGTAACGGGATCACTTTACCTTTTAGTACTAATCCCAAGCGAATCATGGTCAGCGTTATGGTAAACAATTATGGAATAATTTGTTTTATTTAACGACATTGTTTAAACTCCGAAAGTAATATAACTTGAAAGGAGGTACACAATGATTCTCATGGAGACCCAGTAGACAGATATTCTCAGCCTGTTTTAATATTGCTTGGGATTTGTTTGAATCTTTGCGTATTGGACCTGCTTCTTGCGACAGGATCATAGCTTGTTCCAAAGCGACTTCTTAAGAAAATAGTATCTAATGCTTCCTGTTTCAAACTTTAGTGTCATCTCTTTTCCCTGATGGCATCAAGTAGTTTCTTACCTCTTCTTCCACGCCTTCCCCTCCTTGTGCCTGTACCTCATTAATACGTCTTACTAGGCAGTTCCTATGCAAGACGTTATCAATCGAGTTAAAATTGCTGCGTTTTATTGTATGTAGGATGCTCCGTCCTCCTTGACGCTGTGTAATACTTCTTCGTTTTTCACGCGAACGGTCGTTCTGCTGCACCATAGTTCAAAACTCTCCAGGTAATTTTTGTCTACTTTCCCAAGTGTCCAAGTGTCAGCACCACACAAAGCTGTACTACAGATTTATCATTTTACTAGTTTCTTCCTTAAATTTAAGTCCAATTTGCTGCTGCAAAGAGTTTTGTTGTTGAATGCTGCTTTTGCCACGTCAATAATGGGTTTGTTTTCACGTAACTTATCCATCTTGCATGACTTGTTTTTGGGATGTCCAGATATTTGAAATGTCTACATTTTGCAGCCTTTTTGGTCTATCATAATCTCCACTGGGGTTGGCTATATTGAGATTTTCACCTTGTTTGAATATGCTGAAGAAAATCGAGATCGTATGTGACGTGGTCACGATTCGAACCGGAAGTTTCTCGAAGCACGTGTGAATATCATAATAAATCGACAGGATTCATACATGATTTTGAACACCTTTCATGACTCCTGAGAGACTGTTAGCCTCTCAAGAAGAATTGTTTGCTATGAAATTGGCCTAACTACTACATCATAATGAATGGGCGGTTGAGTGGGAAGAGAGATGGGAGGAGATAGGTGTGATGTCCCTGCGCAGACCTCTTCTCTTCTTATGTAATATATGTCTTTGCAGCGTGTAATAGGATATATCCGTTCTTATTTTTCTCTAAAAGAGTGTATAGCGAGGCACAAGTAAGTTTTTTCGCAGCGGGTAGTACAGCGATTCCCCTGAGGCCGGCAACAATACGATTCCTGGCCGGACCCAATCTACTGGTGCTTTATTGCGGAGGACGGAGGAGGTGCGAACAGCGCCGAGCTGGCTCCTTCCCGTTCCCTGCCTGAGGGTGCTGCACAGTTAGCCTGAAAGCGACGTAGCTACCCGTCGGGTTATTTGCTTGTGTTAATGCCTGAAGTGCCGCGCCTGCGTAGATTCTGCGGGAAGCCTGTAATATCTGTGGTCCATTTAAGAGCCCGGCTGTAAATAAGAATTAGTTTTTCGTGGAGTTTTCATTTCCTCCAAATAATTATTGAAGTTGGCGACCGCGGTAGCACGGTGGTTAAGGTGCTGTGTTACAAATCGGAAGGTCGCTGGTTCGATCCCAGCTGGTGTCATTGGATTTTTCACTGACATAAAATCCTTCCGATCGCACTATGGCCCTGGGGTCGACTCAGCCTCTAACAGAAATGAGTACCAGGAGCATTTCCTGGGGGTAAAGGCGGCCGGTGCGTAAGGCTGACA
>Ga0123352_10020985_pt1 | contig 10408 bp, 7 predicted proteins | sample TergutLab28metaG_FD_89700 | JGI IMG/M metagenome (GOLD analysis project Ga0123352, IMG submission 89700) | Labiotermes labralis P1 segment gut microbial communities from Petit-Saut dam, French Guiana - Lab288 P1 | ecosystem: Host-associated > Arthropoda: Insects > Digestive system > Gut ... | reverse complement strand
TTATTAGCAAAGTAAATAACTACATGTTTCGGCCTAAAGCGGCCATCTTCAGGTTATTACAATTACAATTTTGTCCAAAGAGCGTCATATATATGTCTATATGGCATAATGATGTTGAGATCTCATCATCATATTATGTGTTACAAGTAAGTTTATCTAGTGGGATGTCTAGTGGGTCAATGAATGGTGGGGTGTGGATCTCCTTGGTTTGGTATGTATTGGGGGGGTAGGGGGGTAGATTATGGGGGGCCGTGATATAGGTGTAGTGTCTATGGTTCTCACGTTGGGTTGGGGGGGGGAGTGTATGTGTGGGGTTAGTTTTTTTACTTCTTCTCGTTCTTCCTCGGGGTTATTTTTCTCGGCGGGGGTTTTTTTTTCTCCAGGGTTCCGTTGTGTCTGCATGTGCGTGGCTTTGGCGCATTTGGTTTTATGGAAGTGGAATCATGTATGCAGGAGTTAAAGAGAAATTTCAATGCAGAAATTCTTAATACAATTTGGTAGAGAATCTTATAATCTTCCTCATACTCTATGCAGTTTGGGAATATAAAGATTAAAATGTACAAAACTACAATTTTGCCTTTTTTTTGTACATGGCATTCCTCTTCAACCGGTAATAAAAGCATCAATGGTGATAGGCTTAGGGTCGTCCGACGGTATGCCATGTTATTTTGGAATTATAAGGTTTTTACATAATCCAGTCTTAAAGATATTAATCACAATACTGAAGTTGGTTAAATGTATTTAAACGAAAAATAAATATTTCTGAATTATTTATAATATCAAATTAAAGTAGAACAAATTGTATGGTTTTAATATTTTCCGTACATGATAGTAGGCGAAATAAGGCTGAGAAGCGCTGGTATATGAGTGTGAAACGTGGCTTATAATGTTACATGAAGAACAAAGACTGAAATTGTTCCAGAATAGGTTTCTGAGAAATATATTTAGGTCTAAAAGGAAGTAATAGGGATCTGGGAAAAATTATATAATGAAGAGTTTTATGATGTTTTTTCTCCTCGCCACAAATCATGTGATCAAAATAAGGAGAATGAGATGGATGGGACATTTGGCACGTATGGGGGAGAGGACTGATAACAGGGATTTTGTAAGTATACTTGAAAGAAAGAGAGAAATTGGAAGAGTTTGGCATAGATGGGAAGATAATATTCAAACCGACCTTCCAGAAATAAAATGTTACAACTTGGACGGGATTAATCTGGCTTTGGATAAGGACAAGTAGTGGGCTGATGTGCAAGCAGTAATGAACATCCTTGTTGTGTAAAACACTCTTAATTTCTGGAGCAGCTGAAGAAATGCTAACTTTTCAGTTAGGGCTCAGATCCATAGAGCTGGTTACTGGAATTGTTGATTGCCAGCCTTCCGCTACCTGTCTAGTCAAACGTCTTGCATTTCATGCTGTGATTCTGTATAAATTTCACCTTTCTGTGTAGATCACAAAGACAAGTGACCACCGTCTGCTCTTCTATGGAATTCTGAAGACCAGCTGCAGCCTACACTTCTGTTAATGACGTGGTAGCAATATTTAGAGCTTCCTTTGGACCTGTTGCCGTTCGTCTTCCTTTGCGATCGATAGTCCTTAGTCAGCTATCTCGGAAGGGAAGGGAAGGGAACGTCCATATTCCAAGCAAATCCCAGTTACACGCCTACTTTTATGTTAGCGTTCGTACGATATGTCTTTCTGCAGAGTGCAGGCAGGGTGAAGTGTAGTATAAAGTGTATTTTAATTAACGAAATCATGCGTTGTCTAAAAAAGAAGAAATTGTACGTGTTAAATGCCAAACATGGAAAAGAAGTTTTGGGTTAGATAGACAAATATGCTAGCCAGTAAAAAAATCTCATGAATTCGGTTAATTCTCAGTACTTGATATAAGAATTACTTACTCCATGGTGCAGAGTTCTTCTTGAGAAGCTAACTGGTTTGCAGCTAGTCAAGAAAATCCCCGCATTTCACGGAACCCGAAGGTTCATTACCGCACTCACAAGCGTCCGCCACCTATCTCTATCCTGGGCCAGCCCAATCCAGTCCATATACCCACATCCCACCTCTTGGAGATTCATCCTAATATTATCCACCCATCTACGCCTAGGCTTCCCCAGTGGTCTCTTTCCCTCCGGCTTCCCCACCAAGTCCCTATACACCCCCTCTCCTCACCCATACGCGCCACATGCCCAGCCCATCTCATTCTTCTCGATTTTATCACCCGCACAATATTGGGTGAGGAGTACAAATCATTTAGATCCTCGTTATGAAGTCTCCTCCATTTCCACGTTACCTCTTCCCTCCTAGGTCCAGATATTCTCCTCAACACCATGTTCTCAAACACCCTCAGCTTCCTTTCCTATCGCAATGTCAACGACCAAGTTTCACACACATACAAAACAGCAGGCAAAATTATAGTTCTATACATCTTGGTCTTTAAATTTTTGGATAGCAACCTGGAAGACAAAAGATTCTGCACCCAATGATAGCAAGCATTTCCTGGCCTCAATCTGCTCTTAATTTCTTCCGCGATAGAATTTTGATTTGTTAAAGTTGTTCCCAAATATTTAATTTAAATATTTATATAATAATTACAGAATGAAAAGGAAGTATCATTTATATGTGTAAAGAAGGATAAAATTGTTAAAAAATTGTTCTGAAAAATTTTCCATAAATATCTCATAGTGAACATGACAGTTACGGGGCCAATAGTTAATAAAGTAAACACAAAGAGGTAAAGGTAAACCAGTCCCGTTACAGGCCCAAGATGTCCAGAGTGTTCCAGGAAGTTAAGGTTCCCAGATTACGTGACAGTGGCTCAGGATGGTGATAAGGTTGTCAGCCGTACGCACCGGCCGTTTTTTACCCCCAGGAAATATTCCTGGTACTCATTTCTGTTAGAAGCTGAGTCGACCCCAGGGCCATAGTGCGATCAGAAAGATTACGTCATTGAAAATTTCCAATGACACCATCTGTAACCGAACCAGCGACCTTCCGATTTGGAACACAGCGCCTTAACCACTGTGCTACCGCAGTCCCCAATGTAACTACTACAGACGTAAAAAACAACTTGCTATGGGTTCACTGACAACTTACGTGATTACGTGTTTGAGACCACAAGTGACAATCACAGAAATGATTCAGTGTATGTACGTACTACTGTATATATGTGCATATTAATTTACGTATTCCTGAAATTCAACTAATATCAATCATTATGTCAGATCCACACACCGCTCATTTAATTCGTAAATATACAAGTTAGCACTGAATTGCTACACAGCTGACTGACATGCTTAACTTTACACGTCCTGTTATAAATATTAGTGTTTTTGACCTGGATACGATCCCATTGGCTCTCACAATCAGTGACCTACACGTGCAGGATCTATACATGTGATTTAGCTACAATTTGGTAAAGTAATGACGTTAATGTTTATCCTAACAGAGGGCGTGTCTGATAGATATGTATTACTCAAGCAGACAAGAGCAGAGCCCGTAATGTGGATAGTCTGTTCCAATAACAGTCTCGCTACGGAATGATGATTCCTGCGAGATCTGAATCCTGACATTAATTGCGAATGTAGTATCTAGTGGTCATGAAGATAGTAATTTACTGAATGAGGTAAACTGCTTTATGCCTAGTAAGAAAGATAGTAAATTTTCCTTCATGTAATAAAGCAAATATGAAGTCCATTTTAAATTCCACCCAAAGGAAAAGGTTGCTAAATTTGGTACAGGTATGGACTAGGAAGCCGTTTATCATAACTGTCTGTCAACAAAGGTGCAAAAATGCTAAAGCACTTACCAGATTAACCGTATAATTCCTTATGATAAAACCAACTAGATACACAAATTTCTTAAATTTATTTTGGAATGAAACTCTACATGTTTCGGACTGTTCCTCTGTTCATCATAAGGGGATTTCCACTGTACACACAGCAGTGGTATATGCTATACAGGTATGCTGACATATACCATTGCTGACTGTACTGTGAAAAACTCCTGATGATGGACAGAGGAACTGTCCGAAACATGTAGAGTTTTATTCCAGAAATAAATTTGAGAAATTAGTGCATCTAGTTGGTTTTATTATAAGAATGTATCACGATGTACGATCACATGAATGTCAACCTTCTAATGTAGCAGAAATAAAACGGAATTCTGAGAAGAAGTAGTTTCGTTTCACCTGAAAAGCTTTCTTACACATCAAAAAATTACAGGACGAAAAAGAAAAGGATTTCAAAATTTCACCAATAACACATTGTATAAGTGACGTACAGGAATAAATCCGCTCTTAATTTTTCTGTCAGTGTAATTTTGACAAACTATACGAATAAGATGGGCGGAGAATAAAGCACGAATGGGTTAGACAAGAGATGAATACAGGGTTTTGTGCAAAAAAACCAAGGAAAAGAGAACACTTGAAAAACTTAGGTGTAGATGGAAGGATAATATTAAAATCAATCTTAAATAAGGCGGTTGGAGTGGGCGAAGACTGGATTTATTTGGGTCAATACAGGGAAAATTGACGGGTTCATTCGAATGCGGTGATATTTGAGGATTTCTTGACTAAGTGAGGAACTATTAGCTTCTAAGTAAGGACTTTGTTCCACAGAGTGAGAAATAATTCTGATATGTCTCTCGGCAAAACCTTGTACATTGAGATGCCTATTGGATAACGAAGAGAACACGCTGCAAACGCAGTAGTTGTGCCACTTTAAATAATACAGCGACAGATCGAAAAACTTCAAAAACAATTTCTCATCAAATTAAACCCTTTCTTGTACTACTTCATACACACAACGACTGGTTCCATCTACGGCCGTAATATGTAAACAAGGAAATTTTTTTCTTAAACACGTACCAGATGGCATTATGTCTCTCGTACACAGTTTTTTTTGGGCCGGAAAATATTACACCTTGCATTTCCTTCCAATTTTCATACGTTCTTTTTATTGTTTTTACAAAATTCATCCTAAACCTCAGGGCATCATGACTCGGGTAAAAAATTTTACTCATTTCCATACGTTTCACAAAATGATATTATCCTCGGACATAAGCACTAACCTGCAACAGGTACTAAATAATTCACAAAAAAAAACGTCAAAACTAATGGCGCCATTTTCATGAATGATGAAAATGGTCGTTATAAACGCCACTGGAACATCTACACATATGTAGACGTACAGTTAAGCTACATTAAACTTTCGCTAAAATACACGTGGGTACCGAATTTTACTTGCGTACCTTCATTACTCTATGGGGACCGCGGTAGCACAGTGGTTAAGTTGCAGTGCTACAAATCGTAAGGTCGCTGGCTCGATCCCAGCTGGTGTCAGTGGATTTTTCATTGACATAAAACGCTTCCGATCGCACTCTGGCCCTGGGGTCGACCCATCCTTTAACAGAAATAAGTACCAGGAGTATTTCCTGGGGGTAAAGGCGGCCGGTGCGTAAGGCTGACAACCTACCACCATCCTGTGCCGTTGTCACGAAATCTGGGAGCCTTAACTTCCTGCAACTCTTTGGGCCTGTCCAGGCCTGTAACGGGTCTGCTTTACCTTTACCTTTACCTTCATTACTCTATGCTTGATAAAACGTGTTTACGCTTGCAGCTGCCATTTTTCTGCCTTACCTGGTTCATGGAGTCGGTAGCTTCTAGAAGTATCAGAACGCAACACGCACACAACACAGCACTAACACTAGTTAAGATCTCCATTTTAACTCGTAGTCACATTAATATAACTGCAAAACACGTGTATCACTTTGGTTACACTTTTCGGTTATTCTACACACTAAAACTTGACCGATCAACTCGCACCGATAATACTATACACGACACACACACATAAGATATCATGTCACTGGCGTCTTCAAATTTCCCATAGTTCCACCTGTTCATTGCGTCTATGCCGTTACTCGTTTGTTTTGATTCCAGATCGCAGGTGGCCACGGTATCAGATGTCGTGAGCAGTTGAGGCATAGGCCGTTTACAGGGCTGTGGAAGTAGTCCTCAGTTTAAAAAAGAAGTTTAGTTTCATTATATTAGTCATCACTATGAACAGCCAGTCGACTGTACAGCCAACGTCAAGGTAAGCAATATGTACATAACTGAATGGAAGCATCACGATGTGCTCTGAACCTAATATAATACAGGGTGAGTCTCTCGCTAGAGACCCCAAACTATTGTCTATAAAAAATGTTATTGAGATAATGACTTAAAAATGTATATACACGTACCGGGAACGATGCTAAAACAGGACCTGCTCATAATCGATGCCGAAACTGGTCTCTTTTCACATCCAAGCACAATTGAATGCGTTTCTCCAAATTATGGAATACTTTTTCCAAAGTTTCGACGTTGATGGCTTGAATCTCTTGGCGTATAGCGTCTTTGAGTTGTTCGATTGTGCGGGGTGTATTTTAGTACACTTTGACCTTCAATATGCCCCAAAGAAAGAAGTCGGCAGGCGTTAGATCGGCTTCCCCTTGTCTCTAAATTTTTAACCAATTTCTGTATGCAACACTTCGATGGTGCACGTCTTTCACCAAATTCCGTTCGAAATGCCGTCTGGCATGCTTTAAATGAACCTGTTTGCCAGTATTTATGAACGAGAAACCGGCGCTGTTCAACTGTATACATAGACAATAGTTTGGGGCCTCTAGCGAGAGACTCACCCTGTATTATATTCTGTACGTCAGCACAATCACTTTATTATATAAGGTAATACAAGGCTACATGTTTCGATTATAACCTAGTCATCTTCAGGCCTATATTAACATTTGTGTTACCAATCCTGTAGTTGCACATCACACATTTTGGACAAATGTTTTAATTAGATATATTCCACGAATGTAAACACGATGGGATCCCAAAGTGTGCACAGCATCTGATAACAAAAATGTTTAATATAGGCCTGAAGATGACTATGTTATAGTCGAAACATGTGGCCTTTTATTACCTTATATAATAAAGTGATTGTGTTGACGTAGACTATATAATATTATATTACGTACGTAACTGAAGACACATTACACGATAGGTTTATGGTTTCCCAGGGAGTCTATAAATTTTCTGTTTTTATAGAAACCGCGGATTCGTCATCGCTTTTACAAAATGCCCATATTTGTCCACTTTTTTTTTTATTCTTGTAACTGCTCATACACAAGTAATTACTTCACCTACGGATTTCGAACAAAAGAAAACTGTGTAAGTATTTCTCAGTTTGTCCAAACGAGTTGCATGCACGCTAATCTCATCACTTTTGGCTGAATTACTCTGACAACACTAGTCAGAGAGTCATAATATAAAGTCCTGAGTCAGTATTTTTTTCGCTGCTGTTGCTGTCAATCCTGTGGGTTCATACACATATCAATAACCGCTGTTTTTAAAATCTCCAATCTTCTCACCGGTTTCTGTATGACGTCACACATTTCACATCTATGAATGTCCCTCTAAAAAAAAAGGTAAAGAAAAATTAAATGTTCTGTTTAAGACATTTCTCACGTTATAACATTTGTCTATGTGTAACATATTTGTTCACCCCTGTCTCTCTCCCCATATTTTCAAGAAAGAAGCTTAGATTATATTCAAGGAAGGATATGCAAATATCGAATTGGAATTGGAAAAATCAGAATCTTTCGAAGTTCAAGTCTGGTAAATTAAAGGTTATGGCTGGCGAGACTCATCGTTCCCTATCGACGTCTTCAACATAGGAAATTCAAACACTTTTTTGGTAGATGGAATTCATTCGCGTTCCTTCTTCTGTCTAAGAAATGGTGATACAAAAGGCGGCGCTATTTGGGCCCACCAAAGGGACTACAAATTAACACAGAATAAATTTATGTACTCCTAAGTATTGTACATACTAGCTCACGTGAAAGATCAAGCAGTTCAACAGTTGTTACGAAAGCAACCAGTAATTAAATATTTCTGCATGTAACAGATACGTATTTCCTGTCTTACTTAAAATGGCTTTTATATTTTACATTTAGCTTCAGAAAGTTTTCTAAATGTTTTATTTCGAATCGAATAATTGCATAATTAATAGATAATTTGTCCATGTTGTTTAGACGGAACCAGCTACTTTCTGCTGCATTAAATAAAATTAGCTGTATTCATTGCCATATGCTCACTTATGGTTATGTTTTTTTTTCTTTTTTCTCATGGTTCGATGACAGCCCTAGAGGGTCTAGGTCCTTTCTAGGAGGTTTCTGTATCACACTCACACACACCACACTCGGTAGGACTCCTCTGGACGAGGGATCGGTCCTCGCAGAGGCCTCTACCTGACAACATACAACACTCAAAATAAACAGGCCTTCAGGCCGCCGGCGGGATTCGAACCCTCAATCCCAGCAATCAAGCGGCCATAGACCCACGCCCTAGGCTGCTCGGCTACTGGGATCGGCTCCTCTGCGTATGCGAGGGCATTAATTTATTAAACATAGGATTTATGTGAAGTTCAGGCCACAGATCAAAACACAGGTAGCCAGTTCTTGGGCAGTCACATTACACATCTTTGCAGAATTTTGTACAACCTTGGGCCCTAAAGATAGCATGCTGTTCTGAGACGTGTATTGTTATTAGTGAAAATGGTCCGTCGAAAATTCAGTGACAAATTTCTTGTAGGTGAAAGTATGTAAGTATCGAAGCCGCGTAAAGATTAGCACCATCTGTTAACACGGGGGTAACTATGTTCTCTGTTAAGTGAATAGCATTCATTCATTCATTCCATGAACTGTCTTACGACAGGTCTACAGCCACTTCCAAAGCGAGTTCTCCACATAGTGCTATCTAGTACTTCCTCTTTGAGTTTACAGAATTCTCTCTTCTCTTTTAGCCATCCGGTGGCTGCTTACGTCTTTTCCCTCGTCTTTCCAGTACTTCTAATTTTCCCTCAATCCTTCTTTCAATTTCGTCTCTTAGAAGGCAGTTCCTATGCAAGATGTGACCAAACCCAGTCAGCCTTCCTTCTTTTTATATTAAGCAGGATATTCCATTCCTCCTTGATTCTACTCTTTTGTAATATTTCTTCATTTCTCACATAACCGGTAAAACTAATCTTCTCCGTGTAATAAAATTAATTATATGCGTCAGCACTACATTTTTTATTAATACATAAGGCTACATTTATCTCAGTATTTAACCAACTTGATGCACAAAATCATCACACCTATATGTGTGATGATACCAGAGGCTGTGTAATGCAATTTTGACCTCCTGATGATGAGCACATGTGCTCGAAACATGTAGAGGCATGAAATAAATTTATTGTAAAACAAAAATTTTGTGTATCAAGTTGGTTAATTACTGAGATAAATACACTGAGATGCACGGTCAGCAAAACGTCAACAAAAATAAGGCTACATGTTTCGACCTATCAGTCGGTCATCTTCAGGCTTACATAGCAAACTAAGTCATTGGTGCTGTGTGCACATTGGGATCCCAATACGTTTACATTAATGCAATACATAAAATCTGGTAAGTTTCTTTGCTAAGGACGAATGAAATGTGTAATAGGCACTTATCTGGTTAAAATCTTTAAAATCATAGGTTGAAATTGAACAATTAGAACAATGCCTATTATCACTTCTCCGTCCTTTTCCAGCACCAAATTTAAAAACTTTACAGGTACATAACCTTATACTGAGGTTAATGGGAGAACCCCCTCGGATCGACCGAATTTTCGGCTTTCAGAGAGATTTAATTTACGTTTCCCCACCAGCGCACTCCAATTGTCTAGTCATTTTGTACACACGAATGTTGGCAACAAAACAAATCGACAGCAACGAGCTTTTTTGGACGGTTGACTCAAAATAATGACACCTAAAGCAGAATACAGCTGTCGCCAAAATGGAAGAGATCTCGAGTTCCGTCGTACCCTGCCGTCTATCAGGCTAAAGCGCCTCAGCGGCTTCACTATACTAACTAGATAACAAATTATCTCATATTTTATACAGGGGTGCTGATAAGTCCTTAGCCCGACCAGAAAGGAAACAAGCTAATGTTTCTGTCAGAATGACGTGAATTTCCTTCGGCGCCTTACCTTGTAGGGGAAAAATAAACTTGATGACAGTTCGAGTCTCGATGTTGTTGAAATCGCGCGCGTCCCTGGCATGCTTCCGAGCTTTTTTCCTTCCTGGTCGGGCTAAGGAATTATCAGCACCCCCGAGTATAAATACTGCATCATGATTAACCTTTTGGCGCCGGAATTATTTTTTTAATTTTAGCACACCCTGTATATAAAATGTGAATAATACAGGAATCAAATACGTTAAAATTATGAAACAAACTGCATTTTGAAGAGAAAAAAACGGAGAGTATATACCATGTTTAAAATATTCAGTACGTATATTTGTTGAATAAATATATAAAATGCAACTTTAGAGGTTAGCGGTGCG
>Ga0123352_10020984_pt1 | contig 10408 bp, 8 predicted proteins | sample TergutLab28metaG_FD_89700 | JGI IMG/M metagenome (GOLD analysis project Ga0123352, IMG submission 89700) | Labiotermes labralis P1 segment gut microbial communities from Petit-Saut dam, French Guiana - Lab288 P1 | ecosystem: Host-associated > Arthropoda: Insects > Digestive system > Gut ... | reverse complement strand
GCATCATTGTGATAGCTGAAGAATAAAAGACCAACTTGATGTCACTTGCTATTTTATTTCACTTCTTATGTGCTCAACATGTTTCGGACATTAATATATCCATCATCAGGAGCTTGCGACTATGTTGTTGAATTACCACTTTAGTCCTTTTGTTCTCGGTTCGTTGTGTGTTGGAGATTTGGTGCGGCTGGGTTTGAGTGGTGTCCGTGTTGCAGGCTGATCCTTCAGCCTGCAACACGGACACCACTCAAACCTGAAACACCGACCGAAATTTGCGAACCTTTATACCGCTTCGTTACTACAGATATTGCTGACATCTGGCATGTCTTTTTGACAACAAAAATAGACTCTGTGTAACACACATAAGCGGTATTAGCTTATTCATATAGGACTTTATCACCTAGCGTTGATGGGATAATAAAACTAATTAGGATTCAATGGGCGATAATATTATGAGACAAGAAACGAGAAGAAAATTTTAGTGAAAGAAATACTTTGTGAAAGTAGCTGTTTGGAATACAAGGAAAAGACATCAAAGAAGCAAACTGACTCTAAAACGTAAATTAAGGAAATGGGTTCTAGGAGGAAGGCACGTGCAGTTCCTTCGCTACTGTGCCAGTTTGTAGGATTTGGTTTTAAGATTGTTACATTGTCAGACATTTTTCAATGACTTGGTATGAAGCAGATTAACATTAGAGACAGACATTCAGAGTTATGTTTCCTTTGACAGATAGGGTCACAGAAACGTTCTTTGGATGTAATACAACAAGCAAGATGCAGAAAGTAAGACACGCAGTAGTTCATGGAACTCGTTCTTCTTGTCTACTGGTGAATGTGACGATCTCGTGTTTGCCGTAAAGATGACAGAGGGTCGTGAGATGTGTCAGGATGAATGTGAACGAAAGACATTTTAGAATAAGGAACGAGGCCTTTGATGCCTAGAGGACCTGAGTAAAACGAAGTTAAATCGCAGCCATTATACCAAATTTCAGCTGGAGCTACGAAATAAAAGAGCGCTGGAGAAAAGAGCGCCATGACAAGCTCCATAATTGGTACTCTTCACCAAACAGAGAGCTACGTTGCATAAAACAAGGTGGGTGGTGCTGGAGGGGGAAGTATAAAGTACAAGACAGTTCACAACTGTATGAAGAATTATGCTTGGCGATCTGAAAGGAACCATGTAGTGGGTCCCTGTCACCACGCATGGCGCGTCCTCAGGTTGCGGATAGAGGAACGGCCTCCGATAAGGAGGGTAGCTGCGAATAAATTGAATAAGCAGTCGCGAGACGGCAGTGGGAAACCAAAGCATAGATGAGCAGGTGAGGTGGAACTGAGAGTTTTCTACTATTTGGCTCCAGTTGTGGGGGCTTCTGACTATGGTGCTGAATATTCGTGTTCCGTAAATGGCGTGGAAAGTTTTGGTTAGCTGACTCTTAGATTGTCAAGGACTTTTGCTCCATAGGATTTAGTTGGCCAGTTATTAAACCCATATGCTTGAAGGACCCCACTTCCATCTGATTATTTGGTACAGCGACTGGGGTGCTCAATGTACAACAGAAAAAATGGTATCAACTACCTAAAAAACCAAGAAGTTCTCTCCTGTGCAAAAGTCAGACCTCCTCCGGCGCCGAAACATTCCCATATTAAATTGATACTAGGACTTTTCCCCCGGAATTAAAACGGCCATAGCGTGAAGGTGACGTCACACTTCATCTAGTATCAGGGTTAAGAGTGTGTGGAAATACAACTGCACTAACCAGTACGCCACTGACTGGCGTGTGATTTAAAGCGTGGACAAATTTACCTTTAATTTACGGAACAATTGAAATTGAAGTGTTAGCACTCAGGTACATAAACGAGCTTTTTGGTCCCTGATTCGTTTTCAGGAACATTCAGGTTCAGATTAAAGCGCCATTGCCATAGCAAGCGTGTATATCCGAAACGCAAATCGATGTGTTGTTTCGTAAATTCTTATAGGAGACTTATAAGGACAAAATACCGCGGTGCTGATAAGTCCTTAGCCCGACCAGGAAAGAAACAAGCTTGGAAGCATGTCAGGGACGTGCGAGACGCGAACTGTCATCAAGGTTCTTTTCCTGCAAGGCAAGGCGCCGAAAGAAATTCACGCCATTCTGAGATAAACATTAGCTTGTTTCCTTCCTGGTCGGGCTAAAGACTTATCAGCACCCATGTACGTTGCCTGCCATCTAGGCCGAAAAGCATAATACAATTATACCGGGCACTAAATAATTTTTTTTAAGTCCAATTAAAAAAAAAGCAATTCTTTTCTTAAAAAGATACAAAAGTTGTGTACAAAATTTGAAAGTATGTTTATTGTTTATTTATAACGGATTTCCTATACACTTAGATGCATATTTTCAGGTCCCGGTGTGGCTGTTATTTCAGAAATTCGCATTCCTAACTTATTGGCTACCAGCTGATTAGTGCTGCCTTCAATGACACAATGTCCATACCAAATTCTACCAAATTGGACCAATTACTCATGAGAACGAAGCTCTCATGCACGTATGAACACGAGCCCTACAGGATGAGAAAATCATGCTAAAGATTCCTGGACTGTGGAAATGAGACAAAAACGCATATTCGGCCTTGTACCCTATGCTGTGGCACCGTGAGTCATGCACGTGGATATAAAAGCTGACGAGAAACTTGCTACCTAAATCTTCAAGGTTGAAATATCATCATCAAACTGAAGATATGTTCGTATTCCTCTTAAATGTCAATATCCGCTCGCAAGGCTACAATTTGTTTTACCACAGCAGATAGTGTAAATACTCGCAGTGGGAAAATAAATTTTTGTTTATAAAAAATACATCTTTATTTCTCGGTAAATAAATTCTAGCCTGTATAAATTGAAGTTACATTCAGGCACTATTACTATTTTGTGTTCTTTAACTGCCGTTAAAAAAAAGTCGAAGGTCTCCATAAAGAGAGGTTCAAAGAGCCGCTGCAGTCATTGAATCTCGGGTGAGATCCTGAAAGCACGCGCCCTATTGGCATATTTCCTCGCGGCCGTGAGCTGGAGTCAGTCATCCCATGGCAAGGCCGGAAGGACAGTGATCCTTGCAACATTTAGGAGATCGCCAGTAACTTTATAATGGTGGGCATTCACCTGAAGATCTCACGTAGATTTGTCCCTATCTCTTTAGACCCGATTTGTATAAAAGTGTTTAAATGGAAACATGAGAAATGAAATGTACAAATTGTAACTTTTGTTTTATTGGTTTAAAACCTGGTCCTTTAGATTCAGGGTAAAGCATAGATTGAGGATATTACAGAACAGAGTGCAGTGGAGAACATTTGTAGCACTGGCGGAAGAAGAAACAAGATAAGGAAGAAAAACGCACAATAAGAAATTTTCTTCAACAATTACGTGCATAAAGGTAAAGGTAAAGCAATACCATTACAGGCCTGGACAGGGCCTAAGGGTTCTAGGAGTTTGAGGCTCCCAGATTTCAAGACAATCGGCACGTGAAGGTGGTAAGGTTATCAGCCTTACGCATCGGCTGCCTTTTCCCTCCAGGAAATATTCCTGGTACTCATTTCTGTTAGAGGCTGAGTCGACCCCAGGACCATGGTGCGGCCGGAAGGATTATGTCAATAAAAAATTCCAATGACACCATCTGGAATCGATCAACAATTATTAGAAAGACCAAAGTTATAGGACATTTTACTGAGAAAGCCTGAAGAAAGACAAAACTTGGATTTAGGCACGTATTAGAAGATAACATTAGGGTAGATTTTAATAACATGGGATATGAAAGTGTGAATTGGATTAATCGGTCGCAGGATTAGGGCAAACTGAGGGAACTAATGAAAAAGTTCATGAAGTCCAGATTTCACACGATCGTGTCCTGCTTCCGGCTTCTCTTCGCGAGGACTTGGTTTCGATCCCAGGCCAACCCTTGTAGGATATGAGGTGAACAAAGTGACACTTTGACAAGTTTCTCTCCGAGTAATTCGGGTTTTTCGTATCAGTATTTTTCCATCAGTGCTCCACACTTCCTTTTCGTTCGCCCACCACACGCGGCTCTATAATCACCACAACTGACAACGTCGTTAAACTATATGCTTATTTGACACTTCTGACGTTTCATGAAAAGGCGAGGAATTTATTGTCTAACGGAGCGACTAAGTCTTTCTCCAGAAGAACTCATTTCCATGTACTTGGTGGTTCAGCAGACTTTATGCACATTGCTTGCTACTGTGCGCTGCTCCTGTGACTGAGTACAACTAGTCCGTACAGAGAAATTTCGGAACTTTGATCTCTAGATGCAGGTATATCTTAATTAATTAATTAATTATTGTAGGAAGGGACTAATGAAAGAATGAATAAATACGTACGTAAACACCTCCATTTATGCATATGTACATACATACATACACACACATACATACATATATGCACACACACACACACATGCACACACACACACACACACACACACACATATATATATATATATATATATAAAGAAGCCTACAAGAATCAAAGGTACAGATAACTTCATGTTTTGCTCTATGCATATATCTGCTCTTTAATGTGACAAATACATCGTGAACGGACCTACACATCAGCACGGCAGCGGGGGATTTGAGAACGTTTTTGAATCGACTACTACGTACATACAAACATACATACATAATACATACATATATACATACATAATACATACATAACACATACATACATAATACATACATACATAAATACACACATACATACATACATACATACATATATACATACATACATACGTATATACATATGCACATGCAACAACAAGTTAATTTCGTTATACCCCTACAACAAGTGCTCTTTGAGATGGTAAAAAAAAGTCAAATTCTACCAAATTTAAGAAGGGTTTAAGGATCAAGAGGCTGTCAGAATTGCAGCTGGCTGCTAGTTGGTTCCAGTTACATGTGGATAGACCGACAGAACGACTGGCGAGATGAAACGAATTTTTCTTTTTCAAGTAATACTTAAGAACATAACTGAATAATTAAATGTTTCCTGCAATTGGGTGCTTTGTGTAAAATGCACCTCTTGTCTTCCGACATGCTTCCTTTGCAAGTTGAGACCTATGAATATTTACAGCTTCGATATCAAAGCCATTCAAGCTTGAACACGTAAGAAAATACTTGCGTTGAATGCATGGATGATAATTACAAGAGCAGAACCCACCCAGCTCGTTCAAACACAAAAAGTTCCAACACCTAGCCCCCAGACAATGTGTAACATGGGGGTGGTCTGTTCCACTATTACTGAAGCTCGGGAAAAGCATATGACTCCAACAACCTATGGACACAAATCAAACATAAAATGAACGCGAGACACTTGAGAGGGTAGAGTCAGATCTCCAGAAACATCCCCAGTAACTCATGTAAATGATTACCACCAACAACTGCAGATGAGCCGCAACTAGTATGCAGCTTTCTCACACTTTGGAGGATATTGACCTTAAAACCCAGACACAAAGAAAAACTTTAAGAAGCCCGTCAGACATCTTTGACGTCACCAATTTTTTTCTAGTCTTGTGTCGGTAAAAAATGAGTAGACCATCTTCCATCCCTAAGGTGTACACGCCTGGTGGCATTGTAGGTTAGTGTGATAGCAACGAATACGTGGGAGCATCTTTCTCAAGTCCTTATGTCCATAAAATATAGGATACAATAAGTTTTCTGTCAGGCTTATGTATATTATACAGAAACAAGGGCACGGAAAGGGGTTGAATGACCTACCTTATGTCTAGTCATGAGGGGCGTGGGAGGGGGTTTGTGAGATGTGAGAATCGTAGCAGGAAAAACAAGGCTTCTGGATTTTAGTTCTCACGGCGGGAAGGCTGAAGTTTGCAGTGTTATGGGATATGACGCCACGTAGCTTCTGGGGAAAACGCTGCCCCCATACGCGGAGTAGATTTTTATCCTGAAGGTGGAGGCAGAAGGTTCTTCCGAAGTTTCAAAAAAATTGATTGAACCGATTAAGACTAAGCTTAACTTGAATCGTATTTAAAGATTCAGTACGTACCGCGCAGTAAACACATTCATTTTTCGCCTGGAAACAACAATAAGTTAATGCTGTATAATGAAAAAAATTTTCATTTCTTACAAAAACACAGAAAAGCACCGTGTGGGCAGAATGTAAAAAATTTTTAATGTTGTGGTATACACAAGAATCACGAGAATCTAAAGGGTTGATTGATGCCGAACTTATGAGGAAATATTATCCGTAAAATAAAATCGACAAAGAAAAAAATGATTGACATGCAAGGTCTGTAAGTAATCAAACTAGGTGATGCAGAACAAGGCTGGCGGTGCTTTAACACTGTTCACACTACCAGCCAGTGGTTCCAAACCTGTGGACCGGGGACACCTGGGTTACCACGTTGTTATTGCAACGAGTCTGCGAGTCCATATACAGCCAAAGCACAAGCTGCGTGTGAAACCAGAATTAAGGTTCAAATATTTATTTTTTCGACCACACCTTCAATCTATGAAACCTGCAGAAGCTGCGGCAACCACCTCATTAAATAAGTCTTTATAATGTATAAACAAATAAGTAGTCTAATGGTACGAGTCGCAATTACTTGTATTAGAACCTCGAACATTTCAAATCTATGTAGACGCTTTGCGCGGTTTTAAGCTTCCGCCGCGAAGTAGAGAAACAAATGCGCCCTTCTTGGCTATGTTGTCCCAGAAAGTTGGTAAAAAATCAGCAATACTCACTGCGTCATGACCCACAAGAGAGCAGATATCAACTATGTAGATGCAGATTTGATTAATAAAATACAGAATAATTTTAAAGCGTCACTTAATTTACAGTACGTTTTTGTTACGGTTAGGTATACTTACTCAACAAATAACTACTAGTATTACGGCTAGTAGTGTGTGGGGTCCGCGAAACTTCTGTAACATTAGAAAGGGATTATCACGCTCGACGTTATGAGCCATGGCTCTAAATCAACAACTGTCCACATTTAGGCTTTGTGATTCAATTAAATCAAAATCTTATCTTCAGACAGCAAAAAATAATTTTAAAAAATTACAATCTGTTTCTCTCTAAAATCCATTTTAATATTATTCTCAAAAACCTATGCCCACGGACCCCCAGAATTATCCTTTCTCCAACAAGCATTATGTATACATTTCTTGTTTCCCCACGAGCAGGCTGCGGGTAACTTGAGAATATAACGTTGTTTGCTTTACATGATGTATTTATAATGTTTATTACAGTTTTTAAGTTAACCTTCAGGTTATGCACGGATCAGGCGATCAGGAGCCGACCTGGCACGTCGGATACACAGGTTCTTTTTCAGGTTAGACAGTGTAGAATTTGCGGTGGTCTATATGGCACTGGGACATGTTTTTCTCCATGTACTTTGGGTTTTCTGCATTCGTATCTCTCTATTGTTCCATACTCATTCATTCTATATAGACGTAATATAACTTTAGCAATTGGCAGATTCGTTCAGTTACTGAGTACCTCTGTTTCACTTACCGTAGCCCTTCATGATGCCGTGCGTCACATAGAGCGGTGCTCGTCCTGTGAAGGCGTCCTTAGCGAGGGCTTGCCTGATGAGGCGGTGGTCTGACAACACAACTGTGAACATGCTCCCCAATTTGAGTGAGTAGATAGGGCCATAGACTTTTGCTAGCCGAGTTAAAGTCAAGTACGGAGCCTTTGGGTCAATCCAAGGTAAGAAGCCAAAAAGAGGGACACCTCGGGGGCCTGGTGGAACTTGTGGGCCCCGCCGTTGAAGAAACCAGAACACTGCTATACAGGAGGCACCCACCAGCAGCAAAGATGAGGAAATGAGGACTGTGTTTTCGTCCATCTGTAAAGAAATCGTCTGATTATACCAATTATTTTGTGGCACCGTGTGCATCCAAAAATACAGTGCAAATGAACTTCCTCTTGAAAATGAAATACTGATTGAATTATACAGTGCTGTACATTTAATGTTAATACAATGCGCAGTGTTGTACACGTGAGGTTAATATTATGCGCAGTGTTGTACACGGAACGTTAGTACATGCGCAGTACTGTACACGTGAGGTTAATATTATGTACAGTGTTGTACACGTAACGCTAGTGACATGCGCAGTTTTGTACACGCAAATTTATTATTATGCACAGAGCTGTACACGTAACGTTAGTATTATAAGATGTGTTGTACACGTGAGGTTTGAATCATGTACAGTGTTGTACGCATAAGTGTAGTATTATGCGCAGTGCCGTACACGTAATGTTAGTACATGCGCAGTATTGTACGCGTGAGGTTAATATTATGTCCAGTGTTGTACACGTAATGCTAGTAACATGCGCAGTTTTGTACAAGCAAGATTAGTATTATGCACATTGCTGTACACATAAGGTTAGTATTATATGCTGTGTTGTACACGTGAGGTTTGTATCATGCAGTTTTGTAAACGTGAGGGTTATATTATGTACAGTGCTGTACACATAAGTGTGGTATTATGCACAGAGCTATACACGTAAAGTTTAGCATTATTCACCCTTTACACTACCTGTCCTTAATTCTAATTCAAGCCTCTATATTGATATTTAGTGGCTGCATAATTAGGCACGTTACAAATAGATTAGAATTTGAAACCGTCACAAACCTATTTTCTGTGTTGATCAGATATTTCCAATTATTCATGGACTCCAGTTTTATGTCTTTCAACTGGCTCTTATTAATAATGATTTTTCTTATGAAAAACATTCAAACATTTTTAGATCTATCTCGTGATGGTGTCACTCCTCTAAATGATGGGTACCAGTGCCTTACACTGCACTCAGGATCGTTTGTCTTTTTAGGGTAATTTGATGGCCTGGAGCTCACAGTATTATCTTATAAGGGGCAAGGGTGTGTTCAGAAAACATCACGACAGTATTGCAACCGCTGATTTCATCTCCTCAACGTACATTACTAATTTCAACGTGTAACAAGAATTTAAAGGCGAAGAAATTTGTCATTTATTTGCCAACATACAACTTCTCGTTTATGTATTTGGTCAGTATAGCTTTGTGTTATTAACTACACTGAACAAAATCAACGCTGTGTCAACTCAGGTCGGCAAACTATTGTAGCAGACTATGGAAATACACTTCCTGCTGGATCATGAGCGCTCTTCACCACATGAACCTACGTACATGCCGTTTCTTCTATATTCAACACGTAACCACCCAAATCTTGATAAATTCCTATGACTGTGCCTTACACACGGCATATGCTTAGGTACATTTCGACATAAAAAGGGCGCAGACATATAATTCATTCTCTCAAACACAAAGAATTTGAACAAGAACGTAAACAATAATTTTGGGTCGTAGGCCTAGCAAGACACGCCATCCTATTTTGCAGAATTTCCTAACCTTCCTTACAGATGTTCATGTGGAAAACTAACTGTGGAAAAAAAATCATTACAACGATACACTAAGACTGGTTTGTGTACAGCTAATTCAATGTTTCTTCAAGATTCTTGGCGATATTAGACACTTTTGCAAAAATAAAATGATATATATAGTTTTTCGCCAAAATCTAAAATGGGCATAAATAATGTCTCGCTCATCTCCTCGCATCTCTAACAATCAATTTACTGAGTTTTTCTTGAATCTTTCTTCTGTTTTCATCTTTATGAATCACTCTCTTTGCTGTTCAATCAATTATTAGCATTCATCTTGCATTTGCTTTTTGTACTGTACACCTAACAATACTTTTCCAGCTTTAGAGTTTCGCTTTAGCTTAGCTTAAAGTGGTCTATGATTAACTCTTAAGGCCCACATATTTCTTCGCATACCAATTGGCTCAGCATTCTAAAGTCCTACATTCTGCCAACAGAGTACAAGCCTGTCATTATTACATTCACGAAACAAGCACCGATTTCTTCCTGCTCAGCATTAACTGACTGCTGTCTGTTTCAGAGGTTCAGTGTGCATACGGCGTGTTAAACACTGATTTATTCAATATAATTGGTGTTAATTTAACCTTTCGAGGATTAAAGTCGTCTATTTCAGCAGCAGAGATTAGGTTCATATACAAGAATAAGAAATGTGACAGTTTCCGTTAACCTGACTTATCACATACCAACTACGCCTATTACGATTTTTTTTTTCCTGTGGCGCTGCGGCCCAACGCGGGCCATGGCCTCCTCATTCTGCAGGTTTCTAGATCACACACACAACGACGCAGCACAGTCGGTAGGACTCCTCTGGACGAGTGATCAGCGCGTCGCAGAGACCTCTACCTGACAACACACAACAATCACAACAGACAGACATCCATGCCCCCGGTGGGATTCGAACCCACAATCTCAGCAGGCGAGCGGCCGTAGACCTACGCCTTAGACCGCGCGGCCACTGGGACCGGCCTATTACGAATTT
>Ga0123352_10020983_pt1 | contig 10409 bp, 1 predicted proteins | sample TergutLab28metaG_FD_89700 | JGI IMG/M metagenome (GOLD analysis project Ga0123352, IMG submission 89700) | Labiotermes labralis P1 segment gut microbial communities from Petit-Saut dam, French Guiana - Lab288 P1 | ecosystem: Host-associated > Arthropoda: Insects > Digestive system > Gut ... | reverse complement strand
GCACTATTTGTGCGGGTACATCCATACCTTCTACTGGCTCACCAGGTCTAAAAGTTAGAGTTGTATCATCTCTTGTTAATGTTACTTCTCCAGTCTGTGGATTCCAATCTATATCTACATCAAGAGAATAAGCAATAAAACGTAGAGGTACAAGAACACGGTCTTCATATATAATAGGCAATACATCCATCGCTTGTGTAGATGTGTTCTCTGCAAGGTCTACTATTTCATAGCTATCTAGTGTTAGTGTTAGCCTCTTTAAGTCTTCTATATAGGAAATAGTAAATGATCCCGTTATTGTTGCTTCAAACACAAACAATTCTGTTTCTGGGTTAAATCTACCACCTATCATTGTACCATCTTCTAGCATCGCTACTATACGGTGATAGTTTATACCAGCATCCAGTATTCCAAACTCTGCTAAAGATATTACTACAGTATAGGCTAGACTATATATATTTTCTTCATCGGTGGATATGTTTATATCCACGTTAAAAAATGTGTGCGGGTCTTCAGAATGTGTTATTTCAAGAGTTGCTTCTAAATCTTGCATATCCTCAGGAAAATAGACTTGAACTAAAGGTGTATTTATTACTAAATCCTCTTGCGCACCAGTAGAAGTAGAAGGAGCTTGGCTTACAGTAGTATCGTCATCTAAATCGTCATCTAAATCATCATCTGAATCGTCATAAGATGGATGATGTACAGGAGGGCGCGTTACAGGAGGAGTTGTTATTTCCACCTTTACAAGAGCTTTTACTGCCTCATTAAGAGCTGTTGTTGCTTCTTCAATTTCTTCTTGTGTTGCATACTCGTTATCTCGCACTGCTATAGCTGCTACAAGTGCATATTGCATATCAGTCCATGTTTCTAGTGTGAAATCAGTATAGTTAAGAGCTTCTGCTGCTGCGATAGACTCATCCAATGCAATTCTATCTACTGGCAATTCTACAGGAACGTATGGAACAAGCATAACAGAGAGATTACTAACTGCTACACCTTGATTTATACCACCTATTCTTACAACCTCACCTTCTTCAAAAAACTTTCTAAAGAAATAGTATTTTGCAAAACCTTCGTTTATGTCATTTGTGAACCTGTCTAGCTCTTCTCTCATTTCTGCATTACGCATATACATATCTGTACCCATGAATTCCCATGAGTCATCTATCCAGTGGATGGTTTCCATAATTGCACGCATTTCAAAAGCCACGTATACAAACATATCTTCGTTCGTAGTAAATACCATTTGTGACATATGATCTGTACCTTGGTTACGAGAATTCTGAGCTGTTCTTATCCAATCTACTCCCTCAAGTTCTATAGGAATATGGGTTGTATTAAATAGATAAGAGCTTGCTAAGTCACCATATAGTCTTGAGTCCATGCCAAAATCGGTCATATACATCCAGTTAGAGTTACCTGGGCCTGTGGCTACCGTATTTGTAATATAATTGTGTACAAGCCAGTTAGATATAAGGGCATTTTGTGGTAATGTTGGTGTTCCCGTTGGATCTGGATCTATCCTTACAGAGAAGCTTTGTACAAAGTCCTCATTTATATTGTTACCATCTATTACTCTTGCTTGTAACATTGCGATGCCTCCTCTAGTTGTAGTTAGCCTATTACCTATAAAGGTTGCATCAGTCGTACCTGCGTCTGTAACAGACCATATAATATCACTATTAGTTGCATTTTGTGGTAACGCACTAGCTCTAAAGAAATTAAATGAGCCAATAGGTAAAAAGTGTGGTACACCAGTTATACTAGATACTGAAATATGATCCATTACAAGTATTACAAAATCTCTTTCAAATGCTTGGCTTGCTTCTGAACCATTATATATTGTTGCTCTTATTGTTATTGTACCTACATTTGTAGCTTCTAACACATTTTCACTTATTGTTGCACCAGTAGTACCAGCATCTACTATAGTCCATACAATATTGTTATTAGTTGCATTAGATGGAAGCACTGTAGCACTAAGGATTAATTCTTCTCCAACAGCCATCACTTCTGGTACATCCGTTATGTTGCTTACTGCTACAAAAGGAGATGTTAAATTATTTCTCATCAGCCATTCTTCATAATTATTTCGTAGAGATGCAGCAAATGAACCAATATATTGGAAACCATTTCTTCTCTCAAAGCTTAGATTTTCATAGCTCGCACTCAAGTCAAAAGTTCCTATGCCTTGCATATTTAGTGTACCATCTACGGCTCTGTAAGTTGCTCTTGGTCTACCGCCTCTACCATAAGGAGATATTGGCGAAGTTGCCCATAGACTAAATGGGTCATTGTATACATTTTGTGCTGCGTTTGTCTGTGGTGTACGTCTATCAGTAAATAGAGTATTAAACGTCTCCATACAAATAAATCTTGCCCATATAGGCCCTGCTGTGTCATCTCGTTGCAGTATTCTGTCCGAACCTGCTGTTGTACTTATACTGATATGGGAATAACCCCATATTTCTGTATATGCAAAGAAGTTGACACCCGAATGGATTGCGTTTATTATACGCTCACTTGGATTATCTATAGTCATTAAATAATCTAACATCCAAACGGACTCTCTACCACTTATGTGTGGTGGTTCAAACTCTCTTGCCTGCATTGGCTCTCCATCTATCCTTGGTAATCCTCCATCGTTTGCTACAGTATTTACCACGGAAGTGCTGTGGTGGTGAAGAGACCAGCCAGTTGGTCTTGTTATACCGTCAGCAAAAGCATTAGAAGGTATTTGTAAATTTAGTATTGCATCCAGACCCATATCAAAAGCAGTTTGGCTTGCAGCAGATCTTATAGGATTTACTGCGTTCGGGAAATGATCTGCGTTTATGTCTTCTAAAAGCTCCATTATGCGAATCATAGAGCTATCACTAAAGGATGCACCACCACGGTGGTCTTCTCTTCTAGTGATATAGTATGGCCAACCACCTGCCGCTGCACCTGTTTGTATTTGAGCACTTAATATTGCATCTAGCCCACGCAAGCCTGCTTCTAAGTATCTTTCGATTCTTGTTGCTTCATACATACGTAGCATAAATCTTGTTTCATTGGTAGTTATACCACGACCAAAATATGCATCTAAAGCGTTTCTTGAGGCCCATGCACCATTTATGTCATTTGGTTGTGCAAGATTTTGGTTACCCCAACCTTGTCCTGCGTCCCCCTGCCCTATACCTCTTGGCCAACCACCATCAAAACGTTGCATCATCAGTAAATTTGCTGCAATATTTAAAGAATTAGGACTACCATACCAAGCTTCCGATTGGATATTTATACCATTATATACTACAGATGCACCACTTACATTTATACCTGTAGTTACAACTAAAACTCCGCTAGCATCAGCTGCTAGGTTATTTATATTATCAAAACCTACTGTGCCGTAACCCAAAGTAGTTGCTATAGTTTGTAGTGGTACAAAAGGTACGCCACGTAATATTATGGCTTCACCTGTAAAGGTTGAACCTCCAAAGGTTGCTGTTACTATATTTCCTGTTACTTGCATATTTACACTTGGTAATGCTCTATTTGCTGCTGTTAGAGGCACCATCATCACATCATTTAATATAAAAGGAGATAATAAATTTGTATCTACATCACGCAATTCTCCGTTTATACGTAGATGTGGACTATCTGGTGTTAATATAACTCTTTGGAAGTTGTTATCCCATGCTATCAATTCGTTAGGAACATTAGGGAATTGGTTTGAAGTAGATATACCCAATGGCTCTGGTAAAATAGTTACACTAACAGTTATTGGGTATATAACTCCAGAACCTTGTATGCGTATAATATCTGTATGTGTGCCTACTGCTAGACGTGGATATAACCTTGGAGACACACTAAAAGCGACAGTTTGGTCTACACCTAAATTTGTTATATTGCTAGGTGTTACTGTAAATAATCCGTTATTGGATGTTAGATTTAGGTTATCTAAAACCACATCACCTAAATTTACTATCGTAGCATTAAGTGGAATTATTTCATCTTCCATATAGTCGTATGGTAAAGAGGCGAATGTGAAAGCTCCTTCTTCTACCCCGTCAACCGTTATCCTTGGCCCTGTAAGTTCACCGTGAAAAATTTCTACCCCGAATAGGCGTGTTCTGTGTAAATTATTAGAACCATTTCTATGAACATATAGAGAAAGTGTATATGACCCTTCTCCTAAATACTCAAAATAGCGGGTTGTTTCTATTTGACCAGTATCTGATAAGTCAAGTTCAAATACAAGGTTATTACCACCTCCTACAGGAGTTAGCGTACCACGTACAAGAGCAGTATTGCCTGCCGCATTACTATCTGATGCCATAGCTACATCTATTTTAAAAGGACCTGTTAGAATTTTGGCAGCCCCTGCATTATCCCTTGCACTTAAAAGTCTACCATAACCATTAGGCATAAACCAACCTGCATTGTTATTAGAAGTGTTGCCGACTAACATGAAGTCAAAATCTCCAAAAGTTGTTACACCAGCCCAGTTTGAAACTAAGGAGTTCGCAGGTTGCGCTATACCAGCTCTATTCCTAAAATCTACACCGTATGTCACTGTGCTATTCCATACACCCTGAAGTCCTGCTGGTTCTGACACTTCTACAGATATATCGAAAGTGTGGTCTATATATTGACCAGTAATACGAAGTATATCGCTATGTGTACCTGGCAATAAGCCTGTGTTCGGTGCTAAGGTAAAGGTTACTTCATCGCCAATAGATAAGAAACCAATATTATTTTCACTAATATTAAATGCAGAGTTTGATCCATCGGCTAGTGTTATATTTAGGGATGGTATAGACAATTGTCCTGTATTTTCTATTGTTATCGTTAGCGGTGATATATTACTAGCTGTATAATCATATGCTAAAGGTGCAAATGTATGTCCACTTGGCTCTATGCCGTCTATTGATATACTCGGCCATAGAGTATCATCCGCTTCACCTGCATATATTGCCCAGTGGTCTAAAAATAGAGAACCATGCCCCACAGCATTGTGAGACCACGCATGAGCTGAATGGATAGTAGTACCTACTGGTACTGGCGCTGTTATTTCTAAAGCTGGTATTGTTTCTCCGTTTATGTGTAGTGTTGCTATTATTTCTGGACCTTCCACTCTTGCATTTAAGGTAAACTCGTTAGGATCATTTTCATTTTGAGGGTTATTAAGCAGACCCCCTACTTGGTTAAAAATTTGAGGACTTATGCTAGGTTTATTACCACCTGCAAGAAAATTGCTTCTGTTAATAACACCTGTATTTGCAGTTGAATTTGAAGCAGAACCATTAACTCCCCCGAAATGGAATTGATCTATATCCCCACCACTATTTGCCACTCTAAATGCAAAACCTAGACCTAAGTCTGTTCTGTCTCCATTTTCATCTCCTAATTCAAGAAAAATACTGCTCCAACGTTGGGTGTTTGTTCCTAAAACCTCTCTGTATGCCACCATGTCAAAATAAACATTAGTTAAACCTAATGAACTTAAATCATGAACTAAAGTTACATCAAAAGCTGATTGATTTGCAGAGCCTTGTCTTACTAATGTTCCAGATACTATTTCATTTTCTGGAGGTGTTTCTCCAGATCCATTAGAGTCGCCTTCCCCAACATCAAATACAACTTCTTCTACACCATTTCTTGTTACAACTATACGCAAGTCTGTGAACTGCGCTTCTAACCAGTTAGCCATTATGCCTACGTATACACGGTTGTCTGTATTAGCTGCCGGAGCATTATTAGTTAAAACACTGTTTTGAGCATTTGTAACAGGTGCTGCGTTACCATCAGTTACGGAATACCAAAAACCACGATTTCCATTCGGTTGAACATTAAATTGAAGCTCAAAATCTAAAGTTCTACCATCTGTCCAGTCTAATGGAGAAATTAAGTTGCTTGCACCTCTTTGACCGTGTGTAGTGCCCGGAGCAGTACGAATAACTTGAAAGCCATTATTATTTCGTGCTAAAATTTCACCTCTATAAAATCCACCTGAAATTGTATGGTCATCATTTTCTGCCATTATAAATAAACCGCCTATAGAGCGATTGTTTTCAGGTTGGATAGAAGTTGGATTAGCACGAAATGAACTACTTACTATTACTTGAGTAACACCATCCATATCAATAGGCAAATATGCGGCTTGGTAACCAGAGCCAGCATTATTTAAGCCGCTAGTTCCGTTACCCCCTGCAACATTAAAGTTAATTACATTATCATTTCTAGTAGCAGTTAAAGCACCACTAGAAGCTCTTCCACCGCCCGAAAGGTCTTGTGTATATAACCCAATTTCTTCGTTCCATGTGCCATTCATAGCACCTATAGAGCTTGCAGCAGGAGCTATTACATTTTCAAGGAACATACCAAACACAGTAAAACTATAAACTACGTTATCTTGATATATTTCGTACATATCTAAATCATTAGGCACAAGAACAATATCGAAACTAACTTCTTCAATATCTAATTCCTCTATAATTATTTCAACCTCTTGGTTCTCAAGTGCATATGTACTATAGTGTAGGATACCATTTAAGTAAATAAATAATTCACCAGATACATTAGGAGTTATAGTAAAGACAAAATAGTCGCCTACTATAAAGCTACTTGGGTAATCTACAAAAATCTCTGGTACAAAATAGTGATTTTCATATCCATCTTTGTAATCATTTTCGATAAAGTAGTCTTCGCTATCTTCATCAGTGTAGTAGTCTTCTAGCTTTTTTGTATATTCGTCATCTGGTTCATATTTTGATTCTTGCTCTACATACTCATATTCTTGGGTAATTTCTTCACCAAACACTAGTGGAATATTTAGTTGAGAAAACACCGTTATCATTGCAAGAGTAGCGGCAATCCCTTTTTTAATTTTTTGTTTATTTTTGTACATAACGCCTCCTATATTTAAAATTTTTATATAAAATTCAGACAAATCACCAATATAATTATATCATATATTATTAAATGTGTCAACGCATTTGTTTAATGTATACAATAAATGCGTGAAATTTGTCTAACTTATTTAATAAATATGTGAAAAAGTTAACATTACAATTAAAGCCTTTGGTAGATTAACCTGAACCTTGTGAAATAACTAGATTTAGCTTAGATATTAATTTTATATTTTTATTATAATTTTATCCCAAGCTCATAAGGATCAAAAAGAATTCCAAGAGACGTAATATTTTAAGGAGCGAGCCAAACAGAGATATAAAAGAGAATAGTGAAATTGTTAGATATTAAAATCGCTTAAAATCTACTTTCCAATCACTTTTTTTACTTTAATATAATTTTTTATAGTTTTACACAAAAAGCGACTATTTTCATTTCTAAAAATAGTCGCTTTTTCAGTGCCTTCCAAAATAAGACGGCTATTTTATCCAGATACTCAAAAATCACGTTAATTTTCTTTAGAGTATATTTTTTTTATTATTTCAAATATTTTAGAATACTCGTCTATATTTTCTCAAAACTCAAATTTTTGTTGAATAAACTATTTACACATTTCAGTTAAATATTTACATCCTAGCTTTAATTATTTGAGTCTTTCGGCAAGGATTCAAGGTCATAATTATCTGGAATTGTTGTATCCTCTTCTGAGACGTTTTCTTCATTTTTTAAATCATCATCATAGTAATAGCTTTTTTCTGTTATTTCTGAAAACAAGATACTGTATCGTCCTTTCAAAGCGTTGACTTCAGCTATTTTTGCCAAATCGGACAGTGTGAACGTTAAACCGTATCCGCTATGCTCATGTATATTTTCAAATTCTATTTCAAGTCCACGGGTTAAAATATTTGGGCTATGTTGATAAAATCTATATATGGCTTGCGAAACACTAACGGGAAAAAACAGAGAACTTCCTTCAACGTGGGATTCTTGCAAAAGAAGCAATAAATCATCTCCTAGATTTAGGTGGTTATGGGAACTATGCTTTATATTCATATCTTCAAATTGCCCCCCAGAGATTGCAACATTAATTATTTCATTTTTATTTAAGTCGCCTTTAAAAACGTCTAATATTCTGAGGTCGTATATTGTGACTACTCTATACAGTTGTTCTAAATTATCCCTATTCACAAGGGCTTGAAGTTCTGGTGGCATTGCCTCAAAAGGTAGTGATGTTTTTATCTTATCTACTCTTGCATCCAATACTTCCACTCGTAAAACATCTGTAGCAAGAGAAGATATTTCGTCTATATTATCAAAAATTTGGTAATCAGATGAAAGATTAATGGTTTTAATTTCTTCACAAGTGATTTTCATTTCTTCATCAATGCCCTCCTTTTCAAGAATACGAACATCATTTACTATAGATTCTGTGTTGAATATTTCCAACGCTAAATCGAATGCTTCATATAAAACTGGAAAATTTGATACTCTCTCTAATACTCTTGATATTTCATTAAAAGGTAATTTATGTTCCCATATCGCTTCATACATGTTCTGTATTATCCACTCAGGAGAATACGCTCTTCCATTATACAATATACCGTGTCCAGGGAAAGAATCCCAAATTACATAAATATCATTTGAAAATAGAGCTTCTATTTCAGAAAGAGATAATCGATATTGCCAAAATATATATACATTCTTTTCATCATCTGTTAATGTCTCAAAATCGGCATTCCTAACCCAAGTAACAAGTGTATCTATTTCAGACATAGGTCTGCCAAAAATTTCTTCTTGGACTAAAACCATTTTTTCTGGAGTGATACCTACTTCGTTAACGAACGTTATTAAATTGAATTCTCTTTCATCTCTTTCGCCACCCAAAGTTGGAAATTGGTCAAACCAATCCCAACCTTTATCATCTTCAACCACTCGTATAAAATGGCTTGGGATTCCTGCGAATATTTGATAATCAAAAAAGACATTATAGTACCAATTCATGTTATATTCAAAAGAAAACATATCCCCTTCTCCAAAAAATATTCTTTCAGACAAAGGAATCTCATCATCTATTATTACTATATCAACATCCCGTTCTACAATTTTTATATTAGATAGAATATAATCCGCTGTTTCATTTCTCCTAATAATATTAGCAAGAGTAGGACTTATTGTATTATCATTGTTGTTTTGGTTCACCACTTCATATTCACTTGAAAAAAAGTATTCCATTTCATTTTCATAAGACACTATTTCTTCAGAAAAATAATCGTTTAAATTATCACTATCTGAATGAGTTTCCTGTGAGTTCGTTTCAGAACAACCTGAAAAAAATGATATAGAAAAAACGCATAAAAGAATGCAGAAACTATTTTTTTTTAACATTTAAACTCCTTTGAAAAAATGATGAAATGCATTTATTAGGTAATTTTAATTACTCTAATGAATGCATTATCAACAATAGTTATTTTATATCGCTTTCTGATGATTATATTAATACTTATCTTGCTCTAACGGTATGTCAGATACAACATTATAATTATACATTACATCTTCTTTTTTATTTTTTTCGTCCAAATAATAATCATGCGTTAAAGAAGTATAGTGTGTTTTCTCTGAGATTCTAATCAGCTTACCGTTATCTTGCATATAAAATCCCAAGTGTTCCAGTCCTAGCCCGTTTAGTTCTGCTAATATCCTATATAATCCCCAATTGTATATTAGGTATTGAATATAATCTATTGATAAACCTAAATTCCAGACATATTCTCTTGGCAATAATGATAGATTGCCTAATGTGTATGGTATATCCCTTCCAGGAGCATCAGCGAAAATTTCAAATACACTACTATTTAATATAATTCTTTCTTCAGCAGTAAGCTCTCCAGAAGCCATGCTTCTGCCAACAACTGGCCTCCATCCTCTGTTAACTTTATCAGGGAAGAAATTAGCTATCGGATCTATCGGGGTACTGCCATTTAGAGCAATAGTAGGAGCGTAAGTGCTTGAAAGATTATTATTTCTTCTCGTTTCAAAATGTAAATGTCCAGCACCAGCAATATCACCAGTATCCCCCATTCTAGCTATAACTTGACCTATTTGTACATAATGACCTACTGAAAATACACTACCGCTATCCATCAAATGAAGATACCTATGTTGTATCCAATTAAAGCCATTGATATCTTGAGTATTAATATATATTGAATACCCAGCACCCCCTCCTACATATTGAGAAAGTCTAATTTCTCCAGAAGCAAAAGCAACAATATCATCTCCCATAACACCACGAACATGAGGAGTTATATCTATACCATTATGATTTGGTCTGCTTGGTGGTCTAAAATGACTCCAATCGGGATGATGGGGACTATATGAACCTGGCACAGGCCAAGTCCATTGGTCTACAGCTTCCCACCTTGCCCAAAAAGTAATATTAATCAACGGAACGATAGTATTTGTAGTTATATGTGTACCCCCCGTTTGTGCGGATGTACTAAACCAACCCACAAATC
>Ga0123352_10020977_pt1 | contig 10410 bp, 4 predicted proteins | sample TergutLab28metaG_FD_89700 | JGI IMG/M metagenome (GOLD analysis project Ga0123352, IMG submission 89700) | Labiotermes labralis P1 segment gut microbial communities from Petit-Saut dam, French Guiana - Lab288 P1 | ecosystem: Host-associated > Arthropoda: Insects > Digestive system > Gut ... | reverse complement strand
CATTTCTCGGAACCCGAAGGTTCATTACCGCACTCACAAGCGTCCGCCACCTGTCTCTATCCTGGGCCAGCCCAATCCAGTCCATATACCCACATCCCACCTCATGGATATACATCCTAATATCCACACATCGACGCCTAGGTCTCCTCATTGGTCTCCTTTCCTCCGGTTTCCCCACCAAGACCCTATACAGCCCCCTCTCCTCACCGATACGCGCCACATGTCCAGCCCATCTCATTCATCGGCCGCCTTTACCCCCAGGAAATACTCCTGGTACTCATTTCTGTTAGAGGCTGAGTCAACCCCAGGACCATAGTGCGATCAGAAGGAATTTATGTCAATGAAAAATCCACTGACACCAGCTGGGATTGAACTAGCGACCTTCCGAGAAGATGGTGTTTATATTCAAGCAAAATTCACTTCCCGCTCAATTTCCTTAAGTGTAAAATTTTCCTTTGTTTCATTTTCATAAACCTTAACACAATTTACATCTCTCAGCGACGGCCCAGATTTCAACATTTCGAAAACATATATTCAAAACTTTCTTCGTATTTTGATTAAGAATATGTACGTTCGTACTGGAAACTACATATTTTGTCGCAGAGTAATAACAAAATTACAGTCACAGGACTTTCATGAACTCTTTGCAGCGTTTCATTGCTTTCCCATTGCAAGCAGAATGCTGTTTGTTTGTTGGACAGAGACAAAAAAACTCGAAGACGAAAATGTTCATAAGTTACAACAGAAGCAATAACCTTCCCCTTCCCGTACTTTTCGCACCAGCGAACAAACTGCTACTTCCTTCGAAACTGTTACAATTGAAACGGGGAATGAAACCCATGCGACTTGCGAAAGAATCCAAACAATCACTCAAATAACAGTCGCATGAGAGGCCCAGGACTTAGAAATTTGTGTTATGGGTATTAAGCTCGATCACGATTTGTTTTAAATCCTGTCGTTCTGTAAATAACAAGCACTATCTTATTGTTATTTTGAACAGTGCCGATCTTCTTGAGTTTCCGTGGCGCACAATTTTGGAAATGGAATCTGATTTCGACATTAAGTGTCAGGAAAGAGAGATTCGTTATTAGTTGGGTATGTTAGAAAGGCAACCATAAAATTGTCACTAGCCATTTCTAACTATTCCAGCGAATTACGAAAGATGAGTTCTTTTTTAAGATTTATTGCACGAAAAGTACGTACAGGAAGTTCAAGAACGAGTTAAAAAATTGTCTTCTTAAAAAAATTTGAATAAATATTTGCACACTGGCACGATTGAAACAGAAGTGATTATACAAGTAAGTACAAATGTCAATAACGGCAGTGAAAAATTCTACTAAAAACAGACTTTAAAGTTAATTAGAGCAGAATAATATATGGGGAGGAAGCTTACACAATATAAACAAAGGCGCATAAGCTTTTAGTCCTGGCTAGTAAGGAGGATGGACTAGAAGTAAATGCTGATAAAACTAAGTACATAGTCGTGACTTGAGATCAGAATGCAGGATGAAGTCACAATATAAAGACTGATAATAGTTCCTTTGAAAGGGTGGAAGAGTTCAAATACTGGGGAACAAGCTTAAAAAATCAAAATTATATTCAGGAAGAAAGTAAGAGCAAACTGAAGTCAGGGAATGCTTACTAACATTCCGTGCAGAATCTTTTGTCTTCCAGTAGGCTATCCAAAAATTTAAAGATTAAGATATACAGAACTATAATTTTGCCTGTTGTTTTGTACGGGTGGGAAACTTGGTCACTCACATTGAGGGAGGAACGTAGGCTGAGGGTGTTGGAGAATAGGGTGCTGAGGAGAATATTTGGGCCTAAGATGGACGAGGTAACAAGGGAGTGGAGAAAACTAAATAATGAAGAGCTTTATGATCTATACCCCTCACCCAGTACTGTTAGGGTGATAAAATCGAGAAGAAAGAGGTAGGCGGGGCATGTAGCGCGTATAGGGGAGAGGAGAGACGTATACAGGGATTTGGTAGGGAAAGATACCACTTGCGAGACCCAGGCGTAGATGGGATGATAATATTAAAACGGATCTTCAGGAAGTGGGATGTGATGGTATGGACTGGATCGAGCTGGCTCAGGATAGGGACAGGTGGGGGGCACTTGTGAATGTGGTAATGAACCTTCGGGTTCCATGAAATGTGAGGAATTTCTTGACTAGCTGAATACCAGTTAGATTTTCAAGAAGGGCTCTACTCCATGCAGTAAGTAAGTAATTAAGTAATTATAACAGAATATGCTTCGGTCTTTTATGTTTGTATTTCCTGCACATGTTTGTGAATTGGGCCAGAGTATAAATCCCGATTGCGTTGGGTTCTTTTTGAAAAACAACGCTTGGGAATCTTTGTTTCCATCAATGTTCAACTTGGCACGTTAACAAAGCACGTACCAGCTCATTCTAACGGGTACACCTGATCAGAAATCTTTCCTTGCTTATAACTGATGACAGAGACAATATCAGTTTGTTATAGTATTCTAAGCTGTAAAAATAATCAGTCCCATTACAGGCTCGAGGTGACCAGAGGGTTCCGGGAAGTTAAGGTTCCCAGATTACGTGGCAATGGCCCAGGATGGTGGTAAGGTTGTCAGCCATACGCACCGGCCGCTTTTTACCCTCAGGAAATACTCCTGGTACTCATTTCTGTTAGAGGCTGAGTCGACCCCAGGGCCACAGTGCGATCGGAAGGATTATGTCAATGAAAAATTCCAATGACACCATCTGGAATCGAACTAGCGACATTTTAAGCTGTAGAACACTAAAAATAAGTACGTAGTTAACACAAAATCATCATCATTAAGGCTTAACTTTATTCCTGCAGTTAAAAAATCATTAAAAATATTCGTCTCGAGAAACATCAACGGTATAAATACCTAGAAACAGGATGGTTTTGTCATTAAATCTCTTTGAAAGTAACAACCGGCCAACACTGCACTTTTTATTATAAAATTAAGCGTTGCATTCTTTCTTTTGGGTGATTACCAGGCATTGAATTTTATGTTCCGACGTTTCGGAGCACTGTCTGTTCCACCTATGAAGATGGAACAGACAGAGGGTTCCGAAACGTAGGCACATAAAATTCAGACGCCGGAGAATTACCCAGGAGAAAGCATACAACATTCAGAACACGGCGAAAGTTTGAAATAAAAGAAATTAAACATTGTTTAGGTGAACCATTTTGACTGAGATGTTGGTGTCGACACGAACATTTTTTGTGGATTAATGAAATAGCAAAGAAGCAAGTGATTGAGCAGGACACAGGGTGGGTCTAAATATTAATATCTATTTTTAACTTATTCAGCAGATCATCCTTACGAATTTCTTAGACTCCAACAGCACAGCCATCCAGACGATTTCAAAATTTATTAACATATCCCAGCTCAAAAATTCCTGTCCGCTTACTTAATATAGACCGACAGTGAAGAGTTTTATATGCAAAAGATCGAACATTTGCAGTCGATATCGAAACCCGGTGGTTTATTTCAGTGTCCACAAAGACCTGGCAATAGTGTGGGACACGGGTCACCCCCACACATGCAATTTCTCTCAAATCTGTCGTATTATTAGTAGGTATTGCAATCCGTCTCCTCCTTTGAGGTTGCCCGACCAAACTTTGTACACGTACCTCATATCCCCATGCATGCTACACGCCCTAATAATGATAACTACCTAAATGTAATGACGTAACATCAAGGGTTGTAGACCTTCTTTGTGTCTAACAATCTTCTTCTCCTTCTGTATTACCTTCCCGTGTACAGCACGCAACGGGGTAGTCTGTTCAAAATTATGAACCTAAACCTACATTCCTTTCTGAGAGCGAGACACCACGTTTTACGCCCTCCCAGAAGAAGTGGTAATTTTTTTACAACCTGCCTTCCCTCGATAAGCATCAAAGTCAAATTCGTGGATCTCAGAGGAACAACGCCAAATATCCAAATATTCACACCAAAGAAACTGACATTACCTCACACAACTAGCTGGTTATTTCGTCAAACGCCTTGTGACATTATGCCAATTTCCTTGCTACTCTTTCGATCTGGATTATATCAATTTTAGCAATAAGGTCTAGTTTCGTAATTTACAGAGTCCACAACTTCGGTGCCCACCATCTGTCAGTTCCTTAAAATATATAATAATATTTAAAATTAAAACTGATAGTTGCTACAAGAATCACAATACGCAAATGAAATCACTGCATTTTTTTTTGTTTTGTTGACTGTGCATCCCTCTATAATCTTTTTCAAATGAAGCCAACTAGGTGCACACTACTTCTTAGTATATTTATTTCAACTTCTCTACATGTTTCGGGCAACTATGTGCCCATCGTCAGGAGAACTTACCGTATCTGTGCGACACTGGTATTTGTCACTCTGTATGGTTAGCTGTTTGATCTGCTGACCAATAATTAAAAATAAAAGTGACAGCTGCTACAGGAGTCACAATAGGCAAATTAAATCCCTGCATTTTTTATGTTTTGTTGACCGTGCATTCCTGTATAATCTTTTTAAAATGAAGCCAACTAGGTGGACACTACTTCTTAGTATATTTATTTCAATTTCTCTACATGTTTCGGTCAACTATGTGTCCATCATCAGGAGATCTTACTGTTGCCATGCGACACTCGTATTTTTCACTCTGTGTGGGTGGCTGTCTGGTCTGAAGACCAGACAGCCACCCACACAGAGTGAAAAATACCAGTTTCGCTTAGATACACTAAGATCTCCTGATGATGGACACATAGTTGCCCGAAACATGTAGAAAAGTTGAAATAATATACTAAGAAGTAGTGTGCACCTAGTTGGCTTTATTCGAAAAAGAAATCCCTCAGTCTACGGGCAGAATATCGCTACCAGAGCGCGTGCGAGTATACGTGCAATCCAAATTTTGAGCCCTCTTGCGCGTGTAAATATTCTGGCGAATGTTTACCGGGGCTCTTTCCCGGGAGTGAAGCGGAAGGAGCGTGGAGTTGACTCCGCCCACCCCCTCCATCTAGCGTCGAGTTTAAACAAAGCGCAGAGTTATAATCTACTCCCCCTCTGAATTTTCGTAATCTATTATAATGTAAATTTTATTTTTACCTTGTATATATCTTTGTAGAAATGAACAATTTTCTCGAAATATTAAAGTTTTAAGACAGATTGCAAATATAATCCAACCTGTCGTTTCGTATGGCCATGAGATTTTGTATCGCACCTTAAGGGCAAATCACTGAAGGTGTTTGGAAGCACAGTGTTGGCATATCTATTTGGACCATATACAAGGGAAGGTTAAGAAAATCGCAAAGTGTGTAACCGTTTAATTTCTAAATTCCAAAAATATTTCCGGGGTGATAACATTAAGAAGGGTGAAAGGGGTTGAATATATAAAACGCATATGAAATTTTAGTAGCCTGAGGAGAAGAAAAGAGTATCGCAGAATTAGTCATAGGCCGTACGGCCAATATGGGAAGTAGGGGTATAGCACTACTCTTTCTTAACCACGGCACTAGAAGGGGAGAGGAGTCAGCAGCACGCGCCGGCCGCTCTTTACCCCCGGGGAAAGACCCCGTACCCTTTGTACAGGAGGCTGCCTGGGCCCCAGGGCCGGTGTAGACAGGTGCGGAAAATTTTGTCCCCACCGGGATTCGATCTCCGGACCGTCCGGCCCGTAACCAGTCGCTGTACGAACTGAGCTACCCGGTACACTAGTCGTAGGAGGGCTATAATAATACTCGCAGAGCAGGACGTGAAAGTGGTGGAGTCCACCAATTCTTAGAAATTTAGCATTTAATTTATGAATATCATAAAAGAAGGAAAATTTCTTTAGTGAATCACGGACCATGAGCTTCTAAAACTTACTCTGTTCTTCTATGATCGTTCAGTAATTAACCTTTTGGCGCCGGAATTATTTTTTTAATTTTAACACATCCTGTGTATAAAATGTGAATAATACAGGAACCAAATATGTTAGAATTATGAAACAAACTGCATTTTCAAGAGAAGAAAACGGATAGTATATATCATGTTTAAAATATTCAGGACCTATATTTGTTGAAAAAATATATAAAATGCAACTTTAGAGGTTAGCGGTGCGGTACGACCACTATAGTTGACATTAGGCGTCAAAAGGTTAATCGATATCATACTTCACTACTGTCACATAACCTTTGAACTGCAACGTTCTACAGAATACAGCAAGCAATAATTAGTCTGCTTACAAAGTTAGATGTAATTACTTGCAATGAAATTGTCACGCTGAGTGCTAGTAATGTAAAATTTCTCGTAATTAGTCGCGTATTTTTTTCCGATCACACAGAAAGACCATAATATTATAACCGTAATTCGGTTTTACTGTATTATCGCAACTGTTTATATTATTCTGGATAATTCCCTGCATAAATGCTTAAAAATATTTAAAAGTAACTTCCGTTCTTCCCTTGTTAAAGACCAGCGCACACCGCAGTAACACGACACAACCTCGTTATTTAGGGGAATAAAAAAGGTAAAGGTAAAGTGATCCCGTTACAGGCCCGGTGTGGCCCAGAGGGTGGGTACAGGTATAGCTCTACTCTTCCATGACCGCGGCACTAGAAGGGGATGAGTGGTCAGAAGCACGCCCCGGCCGCACTTTACCGCCGGAAAAGAATCGGTACCCATTTTACAGGAGGCTGGGTGGGCCCCAGGGCCGGTCTGGACGGGCGGAAAATCTCGTCCCCACCGGGAATCGATCCCGGAGCGCCCAGCCCGTAGCCCAGTCGCTATACCGACTGGGCTACCGGGCCCACTATTTAGGGAGATAAAACTGCAGAATATCAAAATGGAATTTATTTGCGTACAAAATTATCGTTCCGCAGCACTGGTACTGTGGATATAATTTCCTCTCGTGGTCACTTACTACAAACACATTTTGGTCATCTGGAAGGTTTGATTTGCGAGACAAACAGGGACGTCTTTTGCGTTGCGCAGATGTTCTCCGCGCCACTAATCATAACCACAGCCGCTCACATCCGGCAGAATAAAACAGATTAAATACAAGCAAACAAACCGAATACCAAGAAAACATTTTCGCGGAAAGAAGTTTTCGCATAACTGATTTTAATGGAATGTGAAATTCTTAGTTGCCTTGTATCGGACTCCATGGCAAAGCTTCGCAGATACATAGAAGAATTTTATTACCTTCTGCCACTATAATTCTTGTAATACTAATTGGAAATGAGCCGATCCCAGTGGCTGCGCGGTCTAAGGCGTAAGTCTAAGGCCGCTCGCCTGCTGAGATTATGGGTTCGAATCCCACAGGGGGGCATGGAGGTTTGTCTGTTGGGAGTGTTGTGTGTTGTCAGGTAGAGGTCCCTGCGACAAGCTGATCACTCATCCAGAGGAGTACTACCGACTGTGGTGCGTCGTTGTGTGTAATCTAGAAACCTCGTGAATGATGAGGCCATGGCCCAACGAGGGCTGTCGCGCCAAAAACAAACAACTAGAAATGAAAGCGATAAATGACGTTCATATAAAACTGAGATTAATTAAAAAGATAAGTAATTATAAATTTGATCCGAGTGGAACTCATCAAAATATTTTAAAAAATCATCCAAGGAAAATAGAATATTTACTCTAGAAATGGTAAACTCAACTGTACGTCCATTTCGACTTCTCTCAGGACAGAATGGAAATGCGACAAAGGGACCTCTTTTGGTAGACCATAAAACAAGAATTTTAATATTACTTGAACAAAAGCGAATCCCTTTGAAATCATACCACTACAGACCACAAGGAAGTAGAACAATTGGAAGACCGAAGAAGCGTTGGCGCGAGCAGCTGTAACTCTGGAGACGGAACGGATCAAAGGGTCCAATCCTTGATATTTATGATGATGACGAAGAACTTCCATTCATATGTATCTGTTTTTCTGTAGGCAATGGCCCTAAAGTTATAAATCCGAGTCCTGTAACAACATTTTTATTTTACGACTCAGTAATAGTCTTAACATTAAAGTGTACTCAGTAATACCGACACATGAGGTGACAAACTGCCTGTACAAATTTACGTGTATATACCAACAAGTCAATTTTGCTGTATGAAGTTTGACAGACGTTATCGAAATATGTTCTTCGTGTTAACAGGACTGTTTGAAATCAAACGGTAAACAAAAGCTTCTAGTTCATGCTGGTGATGCTAATATATTGGGCGGAAGCTTCCATAGTTTAAATAAAAACACAGACACTTTATTATTCGCCAGTCAGGAGATTGATCTACATGTAAACGTTGAGATAACCAAGTATACGGCCATGTCTCTAGACAAAATAATAACATTAAGATAGGTTATAAACTCTTTGAAAGGGTGGAACAGTTTACATGTTTTGTAGAATTCTAAACAGATCAAAATTTAATGCAGAAGAAATTAAAAGAACAAGGAAGACAGGGATTGCTTGCTATGATTCTGTACAGAATCTTTTGCCTGTCAAGATCTCTGTCCAAAAATATACAGAAATATAATTCTTTCTGTTGTTTTCTCTGGGTGTAAAGTTTGGTCTTTCACACTCAGCGACAAACATACACTGACGGTGTTAGAGAATAGGGCGCTGAGACAGACATTTGAGTTAAGAGGAATGGGGTAACAGGGGACTGGAAGGCACTATTTAACGATAAGCCAAATATTATTCGCGTGATCAAATCAAGAATAAATAGAGGAGTGGGACACGTGGCACGTATGGGAATGAGGAGAGTTGCGTACAGAGATTTGGTGGGGAGATGTGAGAGAAAGAAACCACTTGGAAGAGCTGGGCGTAGATGGGAGGATAATATTAAAATGGATCTTCAGGAAATGTGACAGGTCCTTGGACTGGACTGATTTGGTTCAGAATAGGAACAGATCGCGGTTTCTTGCGAATGCTGTAAAGAACCTTCGGGTCCCGTACAATGCGGGGAATATCTTGACTAGCCGAAGAATGGTTAGCTTCTCAAGAACGACTCTGCTCAGTGGCGTTACTTAATTGGTTGGTTGGTTGTTTGGTTTGTTAGTTGGTTAGTTGGTTGTTTAGTTGCTTGATTGGTTAGTTAGTTACTTTGTTTGTTGTTTAGTTAGTTGGTTGGTTAGTTGATTGGTTAATTAGTTACTGGGTTAGTTAGTTCGTTAGTTAGTTTGTTTGTTGGATAGCTATTTGGTTACTTAGTTGATCGGTTAGTTAGTTACTACGTTAGTTAGTTGGTTAGTTAGTTAATTGGTTGGTTGGTTAGTTAGTTGGTTGGTTTGTTGGTTGGTTGGCTGGTTGGTTGGTTAGTCGTACATATGTTTGGTACATTTACAGTTCAACGAGAAGGGTTGACACAATCAACGTTCTCTGTACGGAAATCTGCAGAGGCACACAACAGTTTTATATACAAATATAACATGCGCACAATCCCGGGAAAATCAATAGATATTGACAATGACAAATTAAGCCGCAAAATATTTTGCATATCATATGGCATTTACTGATACGTATATAAATATATGACCACTGACATTACCCTCCCAGTACTCAGTACAGTTATTTGCTTGTCCAATGAGAACATGCATATTAGTCATCGGTACAGTACGCACTGTGATATACAACACAGCGATATACGCCATTTTTGCTACCAAATTTGGGAAACAGAATCACACGAGCAGTGAAGATTGATTTGTTTGGTTAATTGACTAAAGATAACAAAGCAACCTGTCAGAACATCATTCAAAAGCAGGGAGATGCAGTTGCCAAATGTGACTATTACAGGTGGATAACTAGCGTGTGTTTGATGCCTGCTGCTCGTCACAGTGGAGCACAGCTGGGTTACGCTATCAAGCGCCTCTATTCGGTATTCTGCATCCTTGTTTAATAGGATTTTAAAGTTGAAAAATCAAGTCACAAACAACAGGGTGATGTTGTGAAGAGTGTTTGGTGGACAGCTGTAACAGAGTATGCAGTTTGGTTCGCTATACATGGAATAACCTCTCGGGAGTAAAGAGTGCTTAGTTCTGATTCGGAATATTCGTGCCTTAAGCGTTAAACCATGTAACTCCTTACTGAACGGATCTGTTTACTTTTTTATTAAAATTTAACCAACAAATTGCACCAATATGTGATTCTAAAATCTTATTTACACATTAAACCACGTCACTTGGTTAAAATACTTCCCACAACTACTACATGTTTCAGTCTGTCAAGGCCATCTTCAGGGAGTTTTGTTTTGCCTTATTTTGAAGTTGCTAATGCTTCTATGCTTAATATATGGTACTGCAGGAGCATATGTGAGCTGTGTAGGTTGTGCCTGTGCTCCTACAACCTAAACAGCTACACACATGCTGCTGCAGTACCATATATATTAAGCATAGAAGCATTAGCAACTTCAAAATAAGGCAAAACAAAACTCCCTGAAGATGGTCTTGACAGACTGAAACAT
>Ga0123352_10020976_pt1 | contig 10410 bp, 11 predicted proteins | sample TergutLab28metaG_FD_89700 | JGI IMG/M metagenome (GOLD analysis project Ga0123352, IMG submission 89700) | Labiotermes labralis P1 segment gut microbial communities from Petit-Saut dam, French Guiana - Lab288 P1 | ecosystem: Host-associated > Arthropoda: Insects > Digestive system > Gut ... | reverse complement strand
CTTTTGGTTTATATTGTAGTGCTTGTTTTGGTAGTCTGTTTGTGTCCATCCTCTGTACGTGTTGTAGCCACTTTTTCTGGTACTGTTTTATTTCCTTTACTATGTTCTGTGCTCCAGTTTTTTGCCTAATACATTGATTCTTTTCTTTATCTAGTTTTGTTATTCCAAGTAAGTGTCTCAAGAATTTCATCTGTGCTGCTTCTAAACGTTGTTCCTCTCTTTTCTTCAGTAACAATAATAATAATAGTACCGAACAGTATTTCATTAAATTATATAACTATTGACAGTGTTGTAATGCTGTCACAGCCCTTGGTATTTGAAACTAATAATGACGTAATAACAGTCCACAAAACTAAGGGTATAATTGTTTAATAGGTCAAAATGTTTCGAATTTTCTACTGGTTCATTTGTTTCTCCTGATGATGACCCATTAAAAAAGTCGAAACATTTTGCTCCATTATAACATTTATACATTTAGTTATGTCGACTGTCAGTACATAATTATGATTATTTACAACGCTCTTAGGACAAAAATACAGTACATAATGCAATCGGCATGTGATATTGCAGGCACAGTCCTGCAGTTGAACTGCGGATGCTTCTCAGTTGCCATGAGATCTCTCAGTGAGAGAGAAACCGTGCATATTTCTGAGCATGAGGACAAGCAGAAACAGAGAGCGAGAGAGGAAAATAAAGTTGAAAATCACTTTCGCCATTGCTGATCGAATTTGAAAGGAGTTGAAATGCTCCACTTCATGGCCACACAAAACAAGGGTATTATAGAACACTTTCTGACGGAAGAACACGCGCGCGCACGCGCGCGGAACCACCGTCGATTTAGCAAGTTTAAGCAGACAGGGCAATGCAGAGGTTAGGTTAAGGAGGCAGCAGGCACAATGGATAAGGAAGGACAGTGCGGAAGGTCTTGCTTGTCATGAGCGCTGATCTCTTCTGGAGTGTTACGCAGCGAGTTGACGATAACCCAGTGGAGGGCAGTTTTCATGTACTTCGCAGCGGAATCCTGCAGTCACGCAAACCCTTGTCATGACAGTGCGAGAAAAGTACCTGTAATGCACCACGTCTTGCAGATTAAAGAATCACAAACGAAACAATATCTGGGTATACAGCTAAGTAGCATCTTCCTTAACCAATTAACCAAACAGATAACTAAGTATGGCCCGAGAAAATATGAGGGGGTGCTGATAAGTCCGTAGCCCGACCTATTTCCCGATGTCGTAGGACGGAATCGATAGTGTCGTTGGAAAGAGGGGTTTGTTCGTGTGACGAATTGCAAGTCTTTTCTTGTTACTAAGGCTGAAAGGGAGATGTCAGACGACGAGCGCGATTTCAACAACATGGATACGCGAGCTGTCATCAAGTTTTTTTTTCTGCAAGGCAAGGCGCCGAAGGATATTCACGCCATTCTAATAGAAAAATTAGGGGAATATGCACCATCGTATGTCACCATCAAAAACTGGGTGGCCCAATTTAAACGTGGTGATTTTTCCACCTGTGATGACCCTCGACCTGGACGATCCAAAACAGTGACCACCCCGGAGATTATTGATCAAATTGACAAGCTAATCTTGGAAGACCGCCGGATTTCGGCTAAATCAATAGCTGAGCAACTGGACATCTCGCATGAACGGGTTGGGTCCATCATTCATGAAGATTTGGACATGCGGAAGCTCTCCGCGAGGTCTGAACAACTTTTGGAATCTTTTCGGCGCGATCCAAATGATTTCCTGTCGCGATTGGTGACCATGGACGAAACCTGGTTATATCACTATCACACGGAGACAAAGCAACAGTCAGTGGAGTGGCGGCATAGCGGCTCAGCCCGCTCCAAAAATCCCGAGTACAAAAATCCGCTGGAAAATTTCTCGCCTTGGTTTTTTGGGATCAAGACGGCATCCTCCTCATTGATTATCTTCCAAAGGGCCAAACTATCAACGCGGAGTATTATTCATCTCTGCTGGTGCAATTGAAGGACATTTTGAAGGAAAAACGTCGCGGGTAGGTCACCAAGGGGGTCTTGTTCTTGCACGACAATGCCCCGGCTCGCCGGACACTTGCAACCCAGAAGGAAATGGCCTACCTGGGCTCCCATTTTCTTGACCACCCACCCTATTCTCCGTATCTGGCCCCATCGGACTACCTCCCTTTCCCTGAACTGAAAAAAACAATTGAAAAGTTCGCCATTTTTGGTCCGACGCGGAGGTCATTGTTGCCGCGGAGACCTGGTTGGACGGACAACTTTCTGAATTCTTTTTGAGTGGCTTGCAAAATTTAGCTTAACGGTCTAAGAAGTGCACTGAGCTTAGTGGGGAGTATGTTGAATAAATACCGAGTTTGGTCGCTGTAGCTTGTTTCCTTCCTGGTCGGGCTAAGGACTTATCAGCACCCTCTCGTAGAACAAAATCGAAGTTAACTTTCCATTACATATAACAGTTACTGACACCAATCATACGCCTATGCAGTTAATAAGCTACTATAATACCTTTGACTATTCATCATTTATAGTGAGCATTCATGGTCATGGACCGGGATAGCTCAGTCGGTACTTGTATAGTGACAGACCGGGGATGGAGTTCCGGGGGTTGGATGATATTTCCCCTAACCTAGACCAGCCCTGGGGCCCAACCAGCCTGCTACAAAATGGGTACCTGGTCATTCCTTGGGGTAAAGTGGCCGGGATGTGAGTAGTTAAGGGTCAGCTATGGCCCGCCGATGGGCAATGCCCCCGGCCAAAATAATGAAAAATGGGTTTGCTGGATTGCTCTGGGCCCCAAAATTGGCCAAAGCCCGTGGGCCCAAATTTAAGAAAATTTTTTTAGTTTGGGCCCTTTGAGTTTGGGCCTAATGCCCCAAAACAAATTTGAGGACCCAATGCACCCCAGCACCCCCATTTTTTCATTTTTTGGGCCCGGGGGCTTTGCCTATCGGCGGGCCATGGCTGACCCTTAATTACTGATGTGGATTTAACCAGCCACTCCTATCTATCGTACAGGTTAAAGAAAGAGTAAAGCTATACCTGTACTAACCCACTGGTCCTTTATGGCAATCTATAGGCCGAAATTTACCTTTACATGCTGTAGAAATTTCCCCCAAAACTGTCTCTTATGTTATTAAGATCGCTAAAAATGAACAGTTTATAGCAGCGTGTAGAATTCAGACTACTGACGCTGGTTACGTGCAGAACTTACTTCAGCATTACATTATATTATGAAATCGTCATATTACTATCACCATCATCATCATCGTCACTGCTGTACCTCATTTTTTCTTGTATTTTTTTTTTTCGCTACTTTCTCTAAGGGTCATCATCAGATCTGGCTGACCATGTGACTGCCAGTGTGAAAGTAACACCAAACTACTTTTCTTTTCATTTACCAACATATGCACAAATTTCTAAAATACAACGTAAAACCTCAATTGGTTAAAAACATAACACTACAGCATATAAGTAACTTTAGTGGGAAAAAGTAGCTCCCTGATGATGGTTTAAAGAAAAAACCGAAACATGTCGGAGCCTTTAATGTAATTTTTAATGTTTTAACCAATTGAGGTTTTAAATTGTATTTTAGAAATCTGTGCATATGTTGGTAAATAAACAGCAAAGTTGAAACACTATGCACGGTGAAAAGTTAAAAGTCATACCACACTAATTCACTGACCGAATGTGAAGAATAATTTCACTTTATGACGCCATGTCACGTGATATACAAGCACCGACATTTGGTAGTAACCTGCTGCTTTTTTCCGGTGTCGAACCTGAAGAAAAAGATATGTTTCTCAGAAGTCCCTGTTTCTCCATACTTCCATTGTGAGAAAATCAAGGCTTACAGCTAACTACCTGACCGACCAACCAGCTAACTACATGTTACGACCTTCCTGTGTCTCACTCGCCCGGATGTAGCTATATTCACTACCCAGTTATGAAATACAGAGATCAGAAGAGAAACTCGTCTATGCAGAACAGTTTCCCACTCTTATGGGAATTGCTTATTTTAAAATAAGTGCTAAGTTCATGTAAGTTTATTTCACAATGTCTCCATCTGTGGTCTGGCTGTCGGACGCCTCCTACCAATTTTTAGCTCTTCATGTTAAATGTGTTGCTGGGTGAGAACTGATGGGTAGACCGATCACTGCAAAACGTCACGGAATTCAGGACAGGAACATTGGTTAACTTGTAATTAATTAAACTTATACCACACTTTTAACAACAAAAAGATAGGTTAAATGTCCTCTGAAAGGGTGGAACTGTTCTGATGTTTGGGAACATTACAACAATACAACAATACAACAAACCAGAATTTAATTCGTGATAATATTAAGAGCAGATTGAAATCAGGGAATACTTGCTATCATTCGGTCTTCCGGTTTGCTATCGAAAAATTTAAAAATTAAAATATACAGAATTATAATTTTGCCTATTTTTTTTTTTTTTGTCTGGGTGTGAAATTTGGTGGCTGATTTTGATGGAGGAACGTAGGTTGAGGGTTTTGAGATTAGGGTGCTGAGGAGAACATTTGTGCCTAAGAGGGGCGACGTAAGAGTGGAGTGGAGAAGACTGCATAATGATGAGCTTTATGATCTGCACTGCCAGCAAATATTATTCTTGTTATCAAATCAAGAATAATGAAATGGGCGGAGCATGTAACACATATGGAAGACAGGAGAAGTGCGTACAGGGTTTGTTGAAGAGATCTGAGAGAAAGAGAGCATTTGGAAGACCTAGGCTTAAATGGGAGGATAATATTGAAATGAATCTTAAAGAATTGGTATTGGGGCTTGGACTAGTTTACTCTGGTTCAGGATAGGAACCGGTAGCAGGCACTTGTGAATGCGGTAATGAACCTTCGGGTTCCATAATATGCGGGGTATTTCTTGACTAGCTGAGAACCGTTTAGCTTCTCAAGAAGTATTCTGTTGCATGGAGATAGTTGTGTTACCTTTGTAATCAGTATGCAGTTGATGTCAAAGAGAATATACTCGTAGTTGATGTCAGGCAGCACTAGACAAAAGAACTTTCGCTAGCGAACTCCCTGTGAGATTTGTAGGCCACTTTAGCTTGATGATAAGTTACCTGACCACGGCCGGGTCTCACAAGAGGGTCGCACAGCTTCAGTGCCGGTACAGCAGTATAGGCTTTCATAAGTTACCGCAGAAGAATACAAACGTATTCTTATCGGAAAATCGATGAAGGATTCATGCATCAGACTGTGGTGTAATTTGTTTGTGCTTGTGCCAATTAGTTGCTCTGAAGTGTTTGTAATCATTTTCCCCCCAATTGAGTGACGTCGCCAGCCAGTCCGAGTAAACACCTCAACCGACTTCCCTCTGCAGGGGTGTACACACTCAGAGGTGAATAATGTTGCGTAAGGAACATGTGAATCATGATACATATCAAAATGCACAAAACTGAAACATATAAAAGAAATGATTAATTAAAAATGTAGTACTGTATGGCTGTAAAATTGGGTAATGATAGAGCAAATGAAATCATCCCTTAAAACATGAGAGTGGAAAACACGAAGAAAGATATACTGTCCAATATGAATAAAAATGGCAGGAGAATCCGAAATAATGGTAAATAGCAGTTTATGTACAGAAAATGAAGTATTTTAACAACAATAAATTAAGAAGAGTAGAATTGGCTGGTCATGTGGTTAGAATGTCTGATGATAGGACCGTAAAGAAACCAGATGGAAGAAGAAACGCAGAAAGGTCCAAACTGAGATGGTTAGACTGTATTGAGAATAACCTGAAATTGATGGGTGTCAAGAGATGGTGGAATAAAGCAGAGGACAGACTCATGTGGACTGTCATCCTGAAGGAGGCAGCGGTTAAACTGTAAGGACCGTGTGACAATTGTGACGATAAAAGAAGGACCGTGTGTATTGTTGTACACTTCTTTACGGTTTAATTTTCCTTTTAACCAAATTCATATAAGGATTCAAGCCTTCTGACATGTTCCTCACCATCACTTGGTAAACTGTTGTAAACGTTTCGAATAATTATAGTGCCTCCACCTTCGAGGGGAAAAAATTATTGGACTCAGAAATCTATCCCACATAAGGTTTTTAAGTTTCAAAAAATAAAAAATTCTTTGTAATTTTAAATTTAAGGAAAAAGGAAAATATCGGTTATTTGGGGCAGGTGAATAACACGTGTAAATTTTTAGAGTCCAACAGAATACACCTTTTAAGTGTATTCAGGTAGCATTTGACTAATACACGATAATTATGTAACTAATTAAGGTGCACGTTAATTTAAATTGGACCAGAAAAATCTCCCTTCTTTTTAAAATATTAAGAAAATTGTAAACTATAGTTATGCCTTCTTAATATACATATATATATATATATATTCGGACACGACATTAATATTATATTGATGTTTCAGACTCGACATTAATATTATATTGATGTTTCAGACTCGACATTAATATTATATTGAAGTTTCAGACTCGACATTAATATTATATTGATATTTCAGACTCGACATTAATATTATATTGATGTTTCAGACTCGACATTAATATTATATTGATGTTTCAGACTCGACATTAATATTATATTGATGTTTCAGACTCGACATTAATATTATATTCATGTTTCAGACTCGACACTAATATTATATTGACGTATCAGACTCGACATTAATATTATATTGATGTTTCAGACTCGACATTAATATTATATTGATGTTTCAGACTCGGCATTAATATTATATTGATGTTTCAGACTCGACATTAATATTATATTGATGTTTCAGACTCGACACTAATATTATATTGACGTATCAGACTCGACATTAATATTATGTTGATGTTTTAGACTCGATAATAATATTGTATTGATGCTTCAGGCTCGACATTAACTTTGCCCTTAGGTTACATGTGCTTAGCCGTTTCTGGACTCTACATTTGACACTTTTTCACCAAGTCCGACTCTTCGGAGACAAAGGTGTGATAACAACCATTGTTTACAAATCACGCTGTTTCATGTGCTTAATCGTCACACCCCTCAGTTCGATACAACAATCTAATGTCGAACTACCAAAACTAGCTATTTCTAATGGCACTAGAAAGTTGAAAGCTTCCACCTTCCTTCACCTGATAAACAAACAAGATCCATTTTGATGTTTCACATTCCGTGCATTGTGATATTTGCACATACCAAGTATGTATGTGTGTGTGTATATATATATATTAATAGAGTCCCCTGTCCTACATGTTTCGGCAGGTAACTACCACCCTCAAGCAACAACACCAATATGATAAATATGACATTGTTATCATTGCATAATGTGGTGTAAAGTACATCAACTTATACCACGTGTCATTTAAGCTTTATAATAATAATAATAATAATAATAATAATAATAATAATATAAAGAATATTAACGACACATTGTATAAGTTGATTTATTTTGTATCGTGTTTAGCAGTGTTGAATATGACACATTTCATTACCACATATGCAACTGTGTTTGTTATAACTGATGAACAGAAAACCAACTAGATGCCACCTATTATTTTATTGTACATGTTATAGGCTCAACATGTTTCGGGCATTACTATGCCCATCATCAGGACCTCGCGACTATGTTTTTGATTACTGCATTGGTCATTTCATTCTTGGTTTGCTGTATGTTGGAAGTTAGGTGCGGTTAGGCTGGAGTAGTGTCCGGGCTGCAGCCAACTGCCGAAACGTGTAGGACAGGGGACCGTGTTATATATACGTACTTGGTATATAAATTTTGGGGGGCACTCGGTGGCGCAGTTGGTTGAGGCATTGCGCTATAAGCCGGAAGGTCGCGGGTTTTATTCTCGATGGTGTCGGAATTTTTTATTGACATAATCCTTCCGGCCTCATTATGTCCCTGGGGTCGACTCATTATCTAACAGAAATGAGTACCGGGAATATTTCCTGGGGGTAAAGGCGGCCGATGCTTAGGCCTGACAACCTTGCCACCTTCATGTGCCGATTGTAATGAAATCTGGGAGCCTTAACTTCCTGGAACCCTCAGGACCTGTCCAGGCCTGTACAGGTATTGCTTTACTTTATATGTGTATTTTTTTGGTTATGTAATAAGAAACTAACCAGATGCAGCATCCGAAATGTTTGCCTGCAAATACTGGGGAAGATGAGCTACGTCAAAAGTAACTGAACACTTTTCGCAGCAAATTGCCGGAGCAATTGCCTGTAATGTAAACGTGAGATTCTCCGTTAACACAGTTCGTATATACTTTCACTCAAGATGGAAGCGAATGGTCCATAAAAAGTTATGATTTTCAGGACACTGCTGTCATAAAATATACCTTCCTAATCCCGATGATATATAAATATGTTTTCGTTATGTTACGCGAGCGGAAAGCTTTGTGGCTTTTCTATCTTGCGATATAAATAACAGGCCTACTTTCTATACATCAAATTGTGTAGGGGGAAAAGCTAAAATTGAATTCCATTTCATACAGAATGTGCCATATCAAGCGCAATTCAGAGCGGTAAAACATTTAGTCTCTTTTTTAAAAGATATAAAAAATGTTATAAACAAGCAATCATTCTCTTTCACAGGTGTTTTTGTAAATTTTCGAAGAATTTGTTGGCCAGTCCACGTGCTTTTGCTTGTCTCTGTAGGCTGTGTTTTTAGTAAGTAAGTACATAAAGAAGTGATTTGGTATAAGGTCTGGTGATCTTGGTGGCCAAAGTCCACGGCCGTCAATGCGACCAAAGAAGGAGTCCTCTAAGAAAGTTATTGTTTTTGCAGTTTGAACGGTCGCCCCACCTTACTAAAGCTAACAATCCTGTTCATTCTGTTCCCAAAAAAACGGGGAACTGAGTGAAAAAAACTGGATAATTTCCGGCAGTGTTCGTCTCTTCAAAGAAAAGTAGTCCCACCGTTCGTTTTCAAGACACTTCGCACCAAAAACTGATCTTTGACGAATATGGAAGATTTGCGTGCAGGGATGGTGGGGTTTTAGCCCTACTCTTTTGACTATAAATGTGTATACTCAAGTGGAATCATACTTCTTCCGTAGACAACAAAATGGCCAACACATGAAATCCTTCTTGTCAAGAATGGTGATGTTGATTTGTAAATTACCGCACAACTGTAGCCAAATAACTAAAGGCGGTGAACTTGTGCTAAATGACTCAGCAAATGCTGGAGATACCCTAGCAGTGCAAGGAAAGGGGGTGGAGGCAAATATATATCTGATCTTTGGTTTGTGTCTTATATAATTTACAGTACACCCCGCACAATGAAAACTCTTAACTCCATAGACCAGAATCATTCTCTAGAATCTGTGGTTTTTGAGCCACTAAAAGAAAAAAAAACTGCATCTTATGCAACCCACAGCTTCACTAGTGTGTTCACAAGAACCGCCACTGTCCGTATTCTGAGCCATATAAACCCAGTCTAGCACCATCCATTCTGTTTATTCAAAATCTATTTTAATATTATTCTGTGCGCTCCTATTTCTTAAATCTCGTCTCTGTTCTTTTTTTTTAATTCAATTTTATTCGTTCTGTGCACTGTGATTGTAATCTCTTATATATACACTTGAACTCGGTTTAAACGACTTCGGTTTGTACGACACCTCGTCTATAGCGTTGCACATTGTGTGATACAAGTGATTCCCCAAAAGGCAAGTGTTTTTCTGCCCTGCTTAGGACGACACACGTAAGAGCTTCTACCTCGGTTATAACGACATTGCCAATTATCGGTACCAATATAATCTTCTAAGAGGCAGGCTATTTTGGGGATTCACCCACCCCCCTCATCCTTGAGCAGACAAACGCTGTGGGTTTTCGGGTTATCGATATAAATTGCAGAGTTCGAAAATGACGACAATAGCGGTGACTGTGCGAGGTGCTGCCCTCTATTTTTCTACCCCTGCAGTTGACAGGAGACTGGCAACGTGTTAACATGGCTACAGTCGCGAACAGAAGAAACGTTTTGAGCGTCGAAGGGAAAGTTAATGTGATACGTACAGTAGAAAATGGGGGGAGGGGGGACCTGACGTGTATGAATGTGGAATTTAGTTTCGTCAATCTTACGATCCAAAGGATTTGGAAAAGCAGAATAGAAATTATTAGTGTGTTTGAACAGAATGGACTGATAATAAAATGATTTCGAAAACCTGAACGAAGTGACATAGATGAGGCTCTGGATAAGTGGCATAACCTTTTGACGCCTAATGTCAACTATAGTGGTCCTACCGCACCGCTAACCTCTAAAGTTACATTTTATATATTTATTCAACAAATATAGGTGCCGAATATTTTAAACATGGTATATACTCTCCTTTTTTTCTCTTCAAAATGCAGTTTGTTTCATAATTCTAACGTATTTGGTTCCTGTATTATTCACATTTTATATACAGGGTGTGCTAAAATT